>OKVJ01000578.1_pt1 | contig 14025 bp, 12 predicted proteins | sample 1606921 | NCBI WGS metagenome assembly OKVJ01 (sample SAMN03281016, study PRJEB24777) | human gut metagenome | isolation source: fecal sample PR161 from 1 month old female Malay infant, caesarean...
GCTTTGTTGTAGGTGGACCAGTTGGTGATTCTGAACTTTTGCTTTGCCACGGAATGGTCTGTGTTGTCGGGAGGATGCGTGATCTGATCCTTCAACTCAGCAAAAGTTCGATTTATTCAACAAAGCCCTGTGATACCTCCATTCTGAAAAGCTATCTGATTTAGAGCTTGTTTTCTGGAATAACCCGTTTCATACCAATTCTTTTCCACCTGAAATAACTTATTAAGTTGCGCTATGATAAATGCAAAGTGTTCAACTATTTGTGAAAACTGAATGTCATCATTTTTGGTACGATAATCAAAGTTTACTACAAAACGTGTACCCATAATCAAGGCTCCCATCTGACAACAATATCTTTAAATCTTATGAAGATTTTTGAAAAATAGTAGCAACTCATTGGCTGCATAAAAATCCAAACTACTTTTAAAGGTTGATTAACTGTCGCAACAGCTTGATGACGCCCGGCTTGATTAATTGCACTGTTATCCCCTCGCCACCACTCTTTTTTTGTACCATCAGCCCTGAAAAACTGATCATATCTCGCCTTCGCCTCCCAGAACTGACAAAGCTTATCTTTCCAGCCATCAAACGATACACCAAAATACTTAAATTCCTGTATCTGTTTAGTTTCTGGATTATAGTACGTGCCACATATTCTCGTCTGGTAGCTAATCGTTACCGCACTCCAGCGCGAACAGCGTCTCACCATCGGCATCACCTTGCCCTCAGGCGGGCAGTTATCACAGGTCTTTTCATCCGTCTTCGCCTGTGCCCCCGCTTTCGTGTCTACACCTTCGTAACTGACCGTTTCGGAGTAATCTATATCATCTTCCCAGAAATCACCGTGCGTCTCTGCACTGACCGCCATGGGGTCATTAAGCATCGGATCATAAGGTTTTCCTTGATAGTCAAACCCTCCGGTCCCCTGACGCGACCCACTACCTGAGCCAGGATAAGACATATCCTCTTCTTCCCAGCCGCCATGGGTGCTTCCTGCTCCGGGAAATGTTGCTGTTCCGGTTGAGCCACCTGCCACACCGACGCTTCCGGTAGCCGCGCCCCCCATTCCCCCGGTAACTACTGGTGGAAACATAACCATCAGAGTCCCCTCCTTTCCCGGTTTATCATCACATGCATATAATCTTCAACCCGCTGATCAACTGAATAACCATTCGGCGTTCTCAGCCATTTATCCACTTCGGGCTTCAGATAAAAACCGGGCCAAAATGCCTCCAGAAACAAAAAATCTCGCTTCACATTCTTTTCTTTCAACGGAAGGGTATTGGCATAATCCAGTGCTTTTCTCAGGCGAACATGGAATGTTTCATCCGGTTCGTTAATCTCCGGAAATTTCCTCTTCAGTCTTTGCGCGGTATCGCGAACAAAATCATCATCTTCCATTTTTTCCACACCGGCACACTGCTCTTCAGACAGCTTCAGCATATGAATTCCCTTTGTTTAAATGACCAGACTTTCCCGTCCACTCTTGTCAGCCATTCCTGCATTAAACCTGTCAGCTTCTGGTGTTGCAGGTCGTTCAGCATCGTTGCCAGACGAACCTGAACGCGTGGATCCTGGAAACGCAGCAAAGCAGACCGACCATCCGGCAGCCCAACATTCATATTGTTCTTCAGATGCACCACCTGTTCCGTGAGTGCAGAAGACGACAATATCCAGGAAACAGAGGGCAGAGCAGTTTCCAGATGACACAGCTTTTCACTGATATCCATTGCACAGCTCATCTGAATTATCCAGGGGCCAGCAAAAGCAATGCGGGAATCCGGCCAGGTATCGAACAGAGGCATGGCGTCGGGTTGTGGAACGGACAGGCCCTCACCGAAATACCGCTCATATTGCAGTCCATCCACCAGGGCATATAATGTCACTTTTGTTGAGTAAATCAGGTGTTGTGCCGCGAGACTAAAACTGGTGCTTTTCATGACTCGCCCCTTATAACAAAAGTGTCTCCATTCATCGTCGCTTTCATCAGGCAGCTCAGGCAGATCCCTCCACCCGTCACGGCTTTAACCGGCATACTCGCCGCACCCGCCGCCATCGTCCGTTTCACCTTCCGTATATACGACGCTGTCGTACCATACTCCACCTTCCCGGCCTCAAGCCGCAGGTAACTTCCACCACCAATCAGCGTGATGCGTTTTTTTCCGGCAAACGAAATATCACTCGCCGAGCTCAGCGTCAGTTTCTTCTCTGCAAACAGTCGCAGGCTGGCGTTCTGCGCCTGGACCTCTACCGGCCCCTCCCCGGATTTGACGCTCAGCTGTCCGGTCCGGGCAAAGAGCCCAAGCTTCTCCCCGGCCAGAGCGGTCATGTTGCCCATTGTCCCGATGCTGATATCGCCCCCGGCGTTGATGGCGACATTTTTCGTGGCCGTCATCTGCAGATGCTCCCCGCTGGTCAGGGCCATCCCTTCCGGGGCCGAGAACAGCACGACTTCATTGAGCGGTTTCAGCCGCTGCTCAAACATCTCTATCTGGCTGTCGACATCCGCCTTCAGCGCCTGCGCCTGCTCCGCCGCCATTTCCAGCTGCTGCAGTTGCTGGTTAAGCCGGTCGATTTCCTTCAGGGCGGCGTCCCTGTCCAGCGCCTTTGCCTGCGCATCCGCGCTGACAAACAGCCCCTTACCGGCACGGATTGTGCCCCACTCATCGGTGCGCAGTTCGGTTCCCTGACCGCGACGCTGTCCCTGCGCGTCCACCAGATGCCCGGTATTGAGCTGTGTCTTACCGTATTCCGTGGCGAGCTTGATGTGCTCCTCACCCCGTTTGTCTTCCATCCGTAGCTTGTTGTTCGCGGGAGTTCTGAGAATGTGCCGGGTGTGATTGTCCCGGTTCACCAGGTCGGGATGTTCAGAGTCGTGCAGCGCATAAGCGATGTAGGGCAGGTCAATATCGCCATTGCTGTACGCAATCGCCACTTCGGTTCCATCAATGAGCGGCGTATGCCAGCCCAGCGTGTCTCCGGCATACGGCTTCGCCATCCGCAACCACAGGTAGCCGTAGCCCGGTTCGCTGTCGCTGCGGTCAAAATCCAGCCTGACCCGGTAGCGCCCCTGTTCGTCCAGATGCGCGTAAATATCATTTTTCTCCCGGCTTTCAGTCCGCGCCGGAAGCGTGCCGTGGATTTCAGGTCGCGGGATTTCCGCCGGACGGAAACAGTACCGTTCGGTGTAAGGCATGCCCCACACCGACACGTGCAGACGGGAATCACGTGCTCCCCGGTAGGTCACCAGGGTGAGGACGACGCCTTCCTCCAGGGCCGTAATGACATCGCCCTGCGGCTCCAGCACCTGTCCGGGTGTGAGATGGGCAGCGTTGCTGAACAGATGAATGCGGGCCGACCGGTTCAGCTCCCGCTCGTGATGAAGGCGGGCATAAAATGCGCCGGATTCCGTTTCCGGCTCCGGGCTGGCGTCATCACCTGCGTCACGATAAGGTGCGGCGTAGCGGTAATGCTCCCCGGTGGTGACCGCATCACTGCGCACGCTGACCGTCGCATCCATCGGCGTGGCGGCGGTCCGGTAGTTGTAATCCCGCGTGGCAACGGTGCCGGTGGCGATGTTGTGCCAGGTCCGCACATCCCAGACCGACTCTGCCGCGCCGTCAAACAGGCCCGATGGTTCGCTGTAGGGCAGGCGTACATCAAACTGATAGTTCAGCTGGCTGTCGGCAAAAATGTACGTATCCAGCTCACGGGTGTCATCCATCTCCGTACGCCAGTAAATCCCCACCTCAGACAGAATGCGCCGGATGAACTGCAAATCCGTTTCCCGCCACTGGGTGATAATTTCACGCGGCGGGTAGGTGCGCTCCAGCCGGAATTCAAAATCAGCGCCCTCCAGCCCGTGCTTGCGCAGCACCTGCTCCACCACCTCCGGCACGGACTGGTTCTGAAAGACGACGCACTGCCGGGTGTATCCCAGCAGCGCCAGGCGCGAACTGAGCGTGAGCCGGTAGTGAGACTGGTCCTGAGAGGTGGACAGCCATTCCAGGCGGGTCACCATGCCGTGGACATTTTTGCCGCCACGCATCCGGAAGGTGGCATATTTCATCAGCACCTGTTCCGGTGGAATGTCCGCCTGCGGGGAGGTAAACTCAATGTCCCACCGGAAGGGCTCGCTCAGGGCTTCGCTGCCGCGAAAGCGCAGAACATCCGGCTTCACTGAACTGTCATTGATATCCAGAAAATATCGGGTCTGTCCGTCAAAAAGCGCCAGCCAGTTATCCATCACATCACTCCTTTACCGGCACAAGGCCAAGCCAGCCATCACCCAGTTCAATCGTGCGGGGGTTGTCCGGGTCGAGGTCGTCACGGGTCAGTACCAGACGCCAGCGGTTGTCCTTCTGATCCGGCCGGTTAAACAGCCCCACCACCGCCACGAACTGAGCGTCCTCATCCATGGGCATATTGAGCGTCACGCTGCCATTGGGCATCACCAGCAGCTCCTTTGACACCAGTACGTCGTCCTTAAGTACCGTATCGGCCCTGCGCAGCAGCGTCTGGTAATCGGCGGCATCAACCGCTTTACGATCCCTGAGCTGATAAACCCGCACCATGGTTGCCAGCGGCGTCTGTGCGCCATCGGCGTTAATGGCCGTGCGCGGGGTAAAATCCAGATGCAGCGTTTTAATTTTTTTGTAGAAGATGGATTTCGTGATGCTGACCGTACCGTCCGTGACGGTCTGCGTCAGGCCGCAGCCTGCGAGTAGACCGCAGGCAATAAGCGTCAGCGCCCTCCGGCGGGTTACTGTTGCCATTCAAAAGTTCCTTTATTGAGAGGGAATACGTGATTAGTCGAAGCGGTAATGCCCGTCTTCAGCAGGAGGTAAAACAGAGCATTGCAACCCTTCATAGCAGCCCAGGCTGACAGTCAGACTCTCCCTGTTATTGCTGAGTTTTCCTGCTTTCAGCCCCAGCAAACCGGTTCGGCCCAGCTGAATACGCCTGCCTTTGCCAACGCGAGGCTCAGGCAATAACCGCACGGGTACCGTGAGGCGCAGTCGGGCGTCACTGCGGTAGCCAAGATAGACGCGCAGCAGGACCAGCAAATCGGTATGGAGGACAGCACCGGGTAACCAGCCTTCCGCTTCGCCCGGATCTTCCGTTTCCAGCGTCACCAGTACCCGACTGCATGCTTCCCTGGCCGTTTTACCCAGCGTGGCCCGCTGCGAAAGACGGATGCGGTTTCCGGTACCCAGCCCACTGCGGTTATCAATATGGACCTTAACCGGATCGGGTTCGGTGATAATTGCCCGGGTATTCGGTGCCAACAGGCTCACCAGGGCCCGGATACCTTCGGCATTACGGGTGGGTAATCGCATGGTGCCCAGCAGGGCCAGAAAACGGGAAACCGGCGTTGCCACCCGTTCCGCTGTGCCTGGTATACCGAGTCCCACCAGTCCCAGCAGACACTGTGATGTGGCATCACGGCCACCGGCCTCGAAGGTCGCCGGATACGCGTATTTTCGCCAGATCCGGTAATACTGAGTGGTGATCCGGTGGCTGAAAATGTCCAGGAATGAGGTAACCGCCTCGTGTCCTTCGCGGCGCTGCGCAATATCGTCCAGCCAGGACGTCGGCAGAGGCGAGTCCACGCCATACACCCCTAGAAATGTCGTGCGAACCGTTGGGGGTAATGTCGGATGGTCTTCGTCAGTCTCCACTGCTTTCAGGGTACTGACCGGGAAACCCATACCAGGCCAGGGTCTGAATCGTACCGGATCGTCGCCCGGATGGCTGGTGGTGCCCAGTTTAGGAACGTCCGGATTTTCCTGTTCCAGTAGCTGGCAGAAACGATAAAAATTGGCCCGCCAGATATCCTTGTTAAGGGCCAGCGTCAGCCCGGTACGTGCTGGCTGTGATTCTCGCGCCATCTCAGTCGTTTCCCTGTCGGTTGCAGCACCAGCGTGAGCTGGTTAAAGAGGTGAATATCGGCATAGAGCGCGAAGAACCGGTGCAGCATTTCCCCGAAGAGATTCACGTCGCCCTCGCCTGAAAAATTGTCCATATTCAGCGTGACCTCAATGTCCACGCCCCGGAGCATAAAACCCTTCTCAAAACGACGGATCAGGGTGTGCTTCACGGCGACGATTGCTTCAAGCCGACGGCGGTTCATTTCATCGTCGGTCCAGTCATACAGCGCCAGCGTGCCCCGCAGTACCTCCGGATTGTCCATCATGCTGAGAAAGTTTGAGCCGAGGTGGCTCATCACCCGCCAGTGAAAACGATCGTTTGCCGGGGGATATAGTGGCATCGTCGGTGCGGTGACGTTCAGTACTCTGACGGGCACTTTGCCTGTTTTGACCACCCTGTCCAGCAGGGTACTTTCCAGTGCCTTACGTGGAAGCTGACCGTTGGTACCGGTTATTCGCATCGAGAGGGACTCCGGTTTATCGGACAGCTGCTCCAGTTCGAACGAGCGGCCCCCGAGAATTAACCAGGTGTCATACAGGCCAGAGGGACCGCGTTTCACGCGGGTATGGAAATAACGCTCAGGGGCATCGTGGCGCATCATACCGCCCCGGTGCCGGAAGCTGGTGAACGGCACATAGGGGTGTTTACCATTCTTCACCGCACCATGGATGTTATCGACGCTGTAAATCTCGGTGTGTCCATCCTGAAGACGCAGCGGCCTGAGCAGGTATTCGTTTTCCAGCGGGTTAAGCGTCAGCGGGTCGGCTTCCAGGGTAAAGAGATTGATGACCGGCGCACAGTGCAGCCGGAAGTTTTCTGTCTCAAAAGGCAGATCGGATGACCATGCTTCACTGAGCACAATGTCGATTTCAAACCAGGTGCTGGCCGCAGTGAGCCCGATGGTGTCGAGACCGCGCAGCTCAACAAATATAAACTTCGGACGGAAGCTGAAATACTCCAGCAGCAGCTGGTAACCACTGAAGGCCGTATCGGCTTTCTTCCACAGGCCGTCATTGTCGTCAAAGCCCATGGGTTTGCACCAGCCATCAAACTGATGACGTTCAGTATGCGTCCCGGCATGACGCGCATACATGGCATGTACACGCCGGGTCATTGCCAGATGCAGCGCAGAGCTAACCGGACTCTCTGCGTTGAGGAATATGGCGACCTTGTCGATCCCGGCTTTACGCCAGTCCACTTTTTCAGGGCATTCGAAGCGCAGGCGGATAGCAGAACGGCCATCGGTTTCCGTGTGCAGGCTGGCGTCCGCAAGGTGCAGCGGTTGTAGCGGCACATCGCGGGTCGTCCGGTACTGACAGGCGGTTTTATGCGGCCCGACAGGACGTGACAGAACGGAAAAGCCTTCCGCCAGCATTTCGGCCTGACGCAGACTATGCCAGTCAGGCGAGAACTCGACGATGGCCAGCGACGGGATAGTCCGCATATAGTGCGGCCACAGCAGACTCACCAGCCCTTCAGTCAGTTCCGGCAGATCATCATCCAGCTTTTCACGCAAACGGCCCATCAGGAAGGCAAAGCCTTCGAACAGGCGTTCCACATAAGGATCGCGGGCGCCGGGTTTATCCAGATTAAGCATCGCTGCACGATCCGGATGAGCCCGGGCAAACTCTTTACCGGCTTCACGCAGGTAGCGCATCTCTGCTTCGTAATAGCGCAGGGTCAAATCATCCATGCACGGGATTCCTGAAAATTGTTAATGAGAAAATTAGCCACAGAGCACCATGGCACGGGCCGGGTCAATGGCAATAAGTCCGGCAATTAAAGACTCCATCTCAGGCATCAGACGGGTTTTATCAGATTCGCTGCGACCGGCTTTCATACGTAGCAGTTTCAGGCGACGGGCCTGGATTTCAAACAACAGACCGGGTTCCCAATCTCCCAGCGTCAGCTGTGGCGCACAGATGGTCAGTTCGCCAAGCAAATGAAGCGCCATTTCGTTTCGGCCATACTGCTCTGCCACCCGGGCCATCAGCAGGCGTATTAGCCAGCGATGGCGCGGAGTGTCCATCCCCGGTCGGGACTGGAGCCATGTAAGCGCCGCTTCGGGACCATCCGTGTCGCCCTTTTCCATGGCTTCCGACTCAAGGAGCAGCACATCATCAGCCTGACCATTAACGACGGTAGCGAGTTCATCGCCGTACATCAGGCATTCTTCATTCACTTTTTCAGCAATCCAGGCGGTGGTGACTTCGTCAGCAAAGGGGGTACCGTCATTCCATGCCAGCCCTTCAAGGCCCGGGAGGCGTTTAAGCAACAGCCGCAGATCGCACAGGACGGAGTCTGTCCAGGTATCCCAGGGGTAACCGGCATGGCTGAGCCCCTGCCAAAGGTACCACTGAAGATCGAACCAGAAATGATTGACCCCTTCGCAATACATCTGGCTGGCCTGCTCAACCAGTTCGGTCCAGTTTTTCTGTAGATACAGCCGCTTAAGTTGAGCGCGATACTCGGGTTTCGGCGGTACCAGGCGGGTGCGACCGCTACTGTCGAGTGGGGGGATCTGATTGACCGTATCCCACCGTACGGTCTTTATCAGCCGGTGAGAAGCCAGCCAACCCTGAGATTGTTCGCTCAGCCAGCGGGAAAGTAACTTTGCCTTGTCGAGTAAATCGCGGCCAGATTTCACGGCTGACAGTTGCGGTGAATCCGAATGGGCTGGTTCATGCCCCTGCTCCTGAGCACTGCTGTTCTGGGGGACCAGCACTTCCATGCCACCCGAACGTGCCAGGCGGTTTTCAAGAGCGGTACAAAGGCCTGCAAAAGACGGTTTCTCGGCTTCCGGCCAGTCTGCCACTGTGGATGCAAGCAGGCTTATAGCGCCAGCCGTCAGACCGGCATCATTACTGTCCACCTCGGGCCATAACAGCAGTGCATCAATCACTTTTGCACTGTTCAACCACTCCAGCGCAGCTTTCCGGGCGGCGGGGCGCCGGGGATGACAGGCCTGCCCGTAGCGGGTCAGCATCGCGACAAGAAGCAGTAAGCCCTCGGACAACCCTTTTTCACCGTCGCGGCTGAGTCGGGCCTGCACGTACCAGGTCACCACACGAATGTCTTTGGCGCATTCGCAAAGACACTTCCGGGCCAGCTCGCACAACCGCGCTGAATCGGTACCCGATATCTTATTGATCTCTTCACGCATCAGCAGAAAATTATCATCGTATGCGGGATCGTCCCCGGTTTCAGGCCCGGAGGTGAACGGATGCAGCCAGTTATCCCAGAGCGACAGGGCATCATTTGCCCGGGAGGTGAGGCGCTGCCTTTCTTCCTGGCTGGTGGCGCAGGCGGTTAACAGATCTTCCGGTGAACTCATTCTTTTTCCCGTTTGTTAGTCTCTTTCATAAACCTCATGGTCGCTTCCAGAGAATCGTCGTCCTTACCATTGACGATTTGCGGTGGCTTCCATTTCAGCAGCATACTTTTCTCCTCCCCCTGAGTAGATTTGCCCTTCCAGTCGCTTTGCCAGTGGGCTTTTCTGACATGGGGGCGCAGGCGCCGATGGGGTGTGGCCCCCTGATGTACTGGCTTCCGGCGCTCGCGGTACCTGCCTGAGCGCGGAACCGGCCCGGGCGCCGACAAAAATCTGCACAGGCTTGTCAGGGTGGATGAGGCGTTGATGCTTTCCGACACGTCTGGGTTCGGGTCTCACAGGTTTCCCTGCTTGCCCCATTCACTGTTCTCAGAGCAGGGCCAGAACAGCACCGGCAGGACCGCGTTCCAGAATCCATGGTTCCCCTCCTCCTGCTGACTGATGGCCGTGGAGACAGAAGCGGCAAGGGTGAACAATGCGCCCATCGTTACTGGATCGCTTCTGCGCCAGCGGCAACATTAAAAATAGCGTTGGGCAGCGTGAACCCCTGCAACTTCAGTAATTCAAGAGGACCACTGCCGAGTTCGCTACGCATCACAAACTTCAGAGGATTGCCATCCGGGGTGATCCATACCAGTTGCGTCCGGCTGGCATCAAGAGGAGTGAGCAGGGCTTTGTCCAGCAGGCGAATGAAGCCCCAGTTACCCTGGTGACTGGCGTAGAGTTGCATACCACTGTTTACACTACGCCAGCTCAACGATACGCCTGGATAGTAGCTATTCCCCGGCCAGGTGAAGCTTTGCCAGCTTTCCATCTGATTGAAGTAGTCCAGGTTCTGCTCATCGAGGGTCAATTGCACTCTGGCAACATCCTTTGAAGGACGCGCCATCAGTTCGAAGTGAATACCTGCATCGCCCTGAGAGAACACGATATCAGACAACTCTGCCAGCTGATTAATCGCCCGGAGGAAATCCGGACTGACAACCATCCCCTGATTTGCGGAAGGATCAACGATCCAGCGATTTCCCTCCTGGTGGAGGATCCCGCCAAGATTAGTTTTCAGGAAGTTAGTGATTCGACCCGAGTCGCTACGCAGGAACTGAGCCAGTAACGGCAGGGAGGCATCGCTGCCGGTGGCCTTAAACGGATACCGCCCCGCAAAGGCCTTATTCCACTGTTCGACAATGGTCGATTGCCAGCGGGTATTGAGACTACCCGCTGCCGGGGCAAGGACCTGCCGCCAGGCCAGATCCAGCGGTTGCACAAACAACGACTGACCAAATCCGTTCCACTCCTGCCCCAGGCTTGCCGCAACCAGACTGCCGTAATCGCGGGTGTCCGTCAGGTCGATGGCTTTACCCTGGAATACGGTCTGTGCCAGCATCTGCGACATCGCTTGCGGATCCGGGGCGCTGGTGACCTGCTGAATCTTCAGCCGCACCTGGGTAACGCGGGCCAGCCAGGACTGGAAACTGAGGTTACCGTTGCTACCAGTGCCCTCTTTACCTTCCATAAATCCCGTCAGTGGTACAAAAACGTCCTCCAGTGGACCTTTCGGCCCCTGCGCTTGCTCAATGAACTGTCGGGTATATTTTTTCCGACCAACCAGTTTTTTCGCTGAATCCACTATCGAATCAGCCAGTGCCTCACCCTTCTCTCCTGTTTTTCCCTGCCAGGCCAGCGTATTCATTAAGGCCACAAGCGGAGACTGACGGACATCGCCGATCAGACTGAGCTGGGCAATTGCTTCAGAAAGAGACGTGGCTTCCTGCCACTGAATGCTGTTGACCATGTTCAGCCAGGCATTACCAAAATCGGTAAAATACCGTTCTGTCAGGCGGGCCTTCAACGCCTCCGGGGAGATATCACTTCCTGCCTGGTGCGTTTTATCCGTCAGGACCCAGTCGATTTCATCACGTCGTGTCTTAACGACCTCGTTAATTGCATCCTGTACCTGCTCTTCCCAGGCCTGGCGCGTAAACATTCCTGGGACGATTTCGTCAGTGCTGAATACCGTTGAAGCATCGGTATCACCGGTCATATCAGCAAGTGTTAAATCAGGCCAGTTACTGGCCACGCGCTTAAGCATGTCCTGGTACAGTCCGGCCTCAGCGTTCCGCTGGCCAATCTGCTTGAGCAGGATCTGACGGACCGTACTGATTAATTCAGCGTCAGGCTTAATTTTCCATTCCGGATGTGTCGGGAGGTTCTGCGCATAAAAACCCAGTAATTTAGGGGCAATTTCCTGCCATGTCCCATCCGCCACATTCTGGCGTTTCGGCCAGGTTATTAGTACATTTTTCGCCAACCATCCTTCATCGGCTTTGTCCGGTCTGGTCATCATCAGGTAAGCTTTCAGGACATCGTAGGTCCGTTGCGTTCCCTGCATCCGGGCGTCACTGGCCGGAGGAAGTTGCACAAAGGCATTCAGTTGTTGTTTCAGATGATCTGCTGTGGCATCCCTCATCAGCTGTGCGTTGTTTTTCGCATACAGGGGCCAGAGTGCGGCCAGCGTGTCACTGTCCTGATTAAGACCAAATCGGGTGTACCACGGAGCACCGGTAGCCTCATGATGTTGTAGACGGGCAATGGCTTGCTGGAGTACGAGCTGGCTGCGCAGGCGTTCAGCCAGTGGTTTTGCAGTATCCGCTGCCTGCCTGGCCGTCTCCTGCGCCTGATAAATCTGGGTACGGTTAACGACGAGGGACAGCAGTGTACCGGCCCCCCACAGGACTATCAGGGAAAGCAGGATTAACCGCAGCATCTTCAGCCAGTTGAAGCCCAGTTTCCTGCCTCTGACGGCATCGCTGTCATCAATGACGGCTTTCCAGGTCGGCGTGTCGAGGCGCGTGTTCGGCACCGTTCCGGCAACAGCCGGTTCAGGACTGAACATGACACCGCGTAAACGCCAGGCCGCAGATCCCTGCATCAGTCCGCTGAGCAAAACGGTCAGACTGGTTTTTAGTTCATGTCTCAGGCGGGAGGATAACTGCAGCAGGCCATCATGCGTCGGATTACTCAGTATCTGCGCCATACCGGCTTTTTGAAGGTGCTGAGACAGCGTAGTCAATGCCTTACCAGCCTCTTTTACGGTGCCTTCCGGCCCGAAGATGACCCCTGTCGCAGCCGTTTCCGCGTCCTGCTGAGCTCCCGCTGCCTTATCAGTCAGCCACAGCCAGACAGGCGCCTGCCAGCCTAACAGGTGGTCGGCTTTCTGGCGGCAACGCAAGAAGGCATCCCGTTCGCTATCCGTCGGGAGGGCTGAGGTACTCATCACCTGAATGATGCCATCAACCGGCTGGCCAGATCGCAGACGCTTCAGTTTTGAAAGGAAGATCTTATCCGGAAGTGACTGCGCATCACCGCCATAAATCAGCACATTGCCGTCGCCTTCCTGCCAGAGGTCATGACACAGGCCCGGGGCCGCTTTCTGGACGTCATCCGGATTACCCATCACCAGCAGGAGTCGCACCTTACGCTGCCAGCGGTGCCCATAGCGAAACCGCAGGTGCTCGGACACCGCCTCTTCGCTGAAGACAGGTTGTTCGTCGTCGTCTTCACTGGCGATGGTGTTCGTCACCGGAGCGGTAATCTGAGACTTTTTCTGTCCCCAGTGGAAATACAATCCGGATTTACCGGCGATGTCAAAAGCCTTCTCTGTCAGCCAGCCGAGTAAAAACAACGCGGCAACCAGTATGGCGCAGAATGTGAGTATGCGCTGGCCGTCATAGGGACCGAATCCCGTGGCCGAAGCTACGTTTTCCGGAAAGGCATATAACAAAAATGCCACGATGACCGTCATAAAAAAAGCGACAGTGACAACGGAGCCGATGAGTGTTTTGACTTTTACCTTAGTCATTCTTAGGCGTTTCCTTGCGAACTTCTTCTTTGGTGATGACAGCGATCCAGATGTCGTCCTTATCAGCGTCGGGTTGTGCGGCGATAACTTGGGGGCCTCGTTGTTCAACGTCAGCATTAGCAAGCGTGATGGCCAGCCATGGAGCAGCATGGCCGGTATATCCCAGCACGGGATCGATACTGGAATTGTCTTCTGAAAGACTAAATTCCACTTCGCTCTCTTCGCAGGCATTATTCCAGCCGCTGCCCGACGTCAATGTGGGACCGGAGATCCAGCTTCCTTTGAGTTCATTGGGCAGGGTCTTCGACCAGAGCAGCGCCCGGGTGAGCGTCTTTGTGAGCGTTGTTTCTGTTCCCCTTTCGGGGCGATGGAGGCGGAGCGCATCCGGCCAGGCATTGGCTTTGCGGTTGCTCAATACCACCATTGATACAGCATCAGCATCTTCTTCCCGGGGAGACGCCGGTAACGACAGCGTGATGGCAACCAGAATGCCCGGGCTGTCCCATCGCTTGTCCAGCCAGGCATCAAACGCCCCCAGCCCTTTTCCGGCCATCAGGCGAAAAATCCTGCCCGTCTTGAGTGAGAGCTCGGCTTTAAGCTGCTCTTCAATCAGGGGATACAGATCGTTATCACAGTCCAGCATCAGCCAGCATGGCAGCTCGGGCGAAAGCGGCTTAACTATCCCCTCTACGTAAGCGTCGTCTCAGCACCGTCTGGCAGATCCTGATATTCCTGAGAGGATAGTGGACACCAAATATGGTGGACGCTATCCATGAAATCATTAACCGCAGTGCGTAAAAAAAGCCCTAATTATCCCGTTGAGTTCAAAATCAAAATGGTTGAACTCTCGCATCGACCAGAGATCTCCGTAGCGCAACTCGCTCGTGAGCATGGGATCAACGAT
>OKVJ01000583.1_pt1 | contig 13975 bp, 10 predicted proteins | sample 1606921 | NCBI WGS metagenome assembly OKVJ01 (sample SAMN03281016, study PRJEB24777) | human gut metagenome | isolation source: fecal sample PR161 from 1 month old female Malay infant, caesarean...
ATCACCTGCTCCTTGCTGTAGTCCATCAAATCATTCCCCTGGCTGCCTTCCAGCAGGAAGGTCTCCAGCCGGTAGTAGGTCGATTTGCCGCTGCGCGCGCGGTAGGTAAACCCGGGCACCGAATACTGCTGCGGCCAGATCTGATAGACAAAGTTCTGCTCGTCGCCCATATGCACCAGCAGATCCAGGTGCCCCAGGGTCTCGCCCTCTTCCGGCGGCAGGTTTTTCAGCTCCACGTAGGCACCGCGTAATCGCAACTCCTGCGCCACCTCTTCCATTGCCGGGAAGCAGACCGTCTCCATCATCTGGCTGGTGTAGCGAGTGCCCGGGTAGTTCATCAGGCGCGAGAGACGCTTCTTCCAGCTCAGTCTGTCCTGGGCGCCCATCGGACGCGGCGCGGTATCGCGGCTGGCGCTGACGCGGCGGTAGTCTTCCACCTTGAGCGATTTATACAGCCCGGCCATCACAAAGAAGATCACAAAGCTGAACGGCAGCCCCATGATCACCGTGGTGTTCTGCAGGGCGGAAATCCCGTTGGTCATCAGCATGCCGAGCGTCAGCAGGCCGATGGCGACCGACCAGAAGATACGCAGCCAGTTTGGTGCATCGCTGTTGATGTCCTTCAGCTTCGAGGTGAAGTTCCCCAGCACCAGCGCACCGGAATCCGCTGAGGTGACGTAAAACAGCAGACCGGTAATGGTGGCCACGGAGGCGCTAAAGGTGAACGCCGGATATTGCGCCAGCAGGCTGTAAAATCCGCGCTCCGGGTGCGCCATCGCCTCCTGCGCAAACGCCGCGTCACCGTGGATGATCTCATGCAGCGCACTGTTGCCAAAGACCGACAGCCACAGCAGGGTAAAGGTGAACGGAATGATCAGCGTGCCCATCACGAACTGGCGGATGGTGCGCCCGCGCGAAATACGCGCCAGGAACAGGCCGACAAACGGCGACCACGCCACCCACCACGCCCAGAAGAACAGCGTCCAGTTGTTCATCCACTCCACCGGGCGGTCAAAGGCGAAGCTGTTCAGCGTCATGCCCATAAAGCGGTTCACGTAGTCACCCACGTTCAGCACTAAGGCATTGAGCAGGAACGAGGTGTCGCCCACAAACAGCACAAACAAAATCAGCCCCAGCGCCAGCGCGACGTTCAGCTCGGAGAGCACGCGGATCCCCTTATCCACGCCGGCAGTGACCGAGATGGTGGCGATAATCACCGACAGCGCGATCAGCGCGGCTTTCGCCGCCAGCGAATCCGGGATATCAAACAGCACGCTCAGCCCGTAGTTGAGCTGCACCACGCCAATCCCGAGCGTAGTGGCAATACCGAAGATGGTGCCGATCACCGCCGCAATATCGACGCTGTGCCCTATCGGGCCGTTTATCTTTTTACCGAAAATCGGGTACAGCGCGGAGCGGATGGTGAGGGGTAAATTATAACGATAGCTAAAGTATCCGAGCGCCATGCCCATCAGGGCGTACATCGACCAGCCGGTCAGTCCGTAGTGGAACAGCGTCCAGACCATCGCCTGGCGCGCGGCCTCCATCGTCTGCCCTGCCCCTTCCGGCGGCTGCATATATTGCGTGACCGGTTCGGCCACGGAGAAGAACATCAGGTCGATGCCGATACCGGCGGCAAACAGCATCGCCGCCCAGCTTAACAGACTAAACTCGGGTTTTGACTGCTCGGGCCCGAGCTTCACCGAACCAAAGCGCGAACAGGCAATGCAAACAACAAAGACAATATAGAGCGTCGCCGCCAGCAAATAGTACCAGCCGAAGGTCTTCGACACCCAGTTCAGGGTGCGCCCAATCCACTCGGCAGAGAAGTCGCTAAAGAAGATCGTCATCAGGGAAAACAACAAAATCAGTCCTGCGGATGTATAAAAAACAACCGGATTGATTTTGTCCTTTTCTCTGTCTTGCGAAAGATCTGTCATCCAGTATCCCCACTGTTTTTGTAACTATTAAAATCCAAATCCGCAACAATTAAGACACATTTTATATTGAACGTCCAATCAAAAACCGCTTTAATGGTTAACCAACGCTGATGAATGGAGTGGCAAAAATGCCCAAAGTGGGGATGCAGCCGATCCGGCGCAGGCAACTGATCAACGCCACGCTGGAAGCAATAAATGAAGTGGGAATGCATGACGCAACCATCGCGCAGATCGCCCGTCGGGCGGGAGTCTCAACCGGGATCATCAGTCACTACTTCAAAGATAAAAATGGCCTGCTGGAAGCGACCATGCGCGACATCACCGGCCAGCTGCGCGACGCGGTTCTGAGCCGCCTGCATGCCCTGCCGGATGGCAGCGCAGAGCAACGATTGCAGGCGATTGTCGGCGGCAACTTTGATGAAACCCAGATCAGCAGCGCGGCAATGAAAGCCTGGCTGGCCTTCTGGGCGAGCAGCATGCATCAGCCGATGCTCTACCGGTTGCAACAGGTAAGCAGCCGCCGTTTGCTTTCAAACCTGGTGTACGAATTCCGCCGCGAACTGCCGCGTGAACAGGCGCAGGAGGCGGGCTACGGGCTTGCAGCGCTGATCGACGGGTTGTGGCTGCGCGCCGCGCTAAGCGGCAAACCACTGGATAAAAACGTAGCCCAGTCGCTCACCAGCCACTTTATCAGCCAGCATTTACCGACCGAATAACCGAGGAGAATTTATGTCCCGAATGGCAGAACAGCAGCTTTATATCAATGGTGGTTATACATCCGCCACCAGCGGTCGCACCTTCGAGACCATTAACCCGGCTAACGGCGACGTTCTGGCGACCGTACAGGCCGCCGGGCGCGAAGATGTCGATCGCGCCGTCCAGAGTGCCCGGCAAGGGCAAAAAATCTGGGCGGCAATGACCGCCATGGAGCGCTCGCGCATTCTGCGTCGCGCCGTCGATATCCTGCGCGAGCGGAACGACGAACTGGCGAAGCTGGAAACCCTCGACACCGGTAAAGCGTATTCGGAAACCTCAACCGTGGATATCGTCACCGGTGCGGACGTGCTGGAGTACTACGCGGGGCTGATCCCGGCGCTGGAAGGCAGCCAGATCCCACTGCGCGATACCTCTTTCGTCTACACCCGTCGCGAGCCGCTGGGCGTGGTGGCGGGTATTGGCGCGTGGAACTACCCGATCCAGATCGCCCTGTGGAAATCCGCCCCGGCGCTGGCGGCGGGCAACGCGATGATCTTCAAGCCGAGCGAAGTCACCCCCCTCACCGCCCTGAAGCTTGCGGAAATCTACACCGAAGCGGGCCTGCCGGACGGCGTGTTTAACGTTCTGCCGGGCGTAGGCGCGGAGACCGGCCAGTACCTGACCGAACACCCGGGCATCGCGAAAGTCTCCTTCACCGGTGGCGTCGCCAGCGGCAAAAAGGTGATGGCGAACTCGGCGGCCTCGTCCCTGAAAGAGGTGACGATGGAGCTGGGCGGCAAATCCCCGCTGATTGTGTTTGACGATGCGGATCTCGATCTCGCTGCCGACATCGCGATGATGGCCAACTTCTTCAGCTCCGGCCAGGTCTGCACCAACGGCACCCGCGTGTTCGTACCCGCGAAGTTCAAGGCCGCGTTTGAGCAGAAAATTGTTGAGCGCGTGGGCCGCATCCGCGCGGGCGATCTGTTCGATGAAAACACCAACTTTGGCCCGCTGGTCAGCTTCCCGCACCGCGACAATGTGCTGCGCTATATCGCCAAAGGCAAAGAGGAAGGTGCGCGCGTGCTGTGCGGCGGCGACGTGCTGAAGGGCGAAGGCTTTGACAACGGCGCGTGGGTCGCTCCGACCGTGTTCACCGACTGCACCGACGAGATGACCATTGTGCGCGAAGAGATCTTCGGGCCGGTGATGTCCATCCTCACCTATGAATCTGAAGAAGAAGCTCTCCGCCGCGCCAACGATACCGACTACGGGCTGGCGGCAGGCATCGTGACGGCCGATCTGAACCGGGCCCATCGCGCGATTAATCAGCTTGAGGCGGGTATTTGCTGGATCAACACCTGGGGTGAATCCCCGGCAGAGATGCCGGTTGGCGGCTACAAACACTCCGGTATCGGCCGTGAAAACGGCGTGATGACGCTCCAGAGTTACACCCAGGTGAAGTCCATCCAGGTTGAGATGGGTAAATTCCAGTCCATATTTTAACCGGGAGGTTTTTTTGCAATTTGACTACATCATTATTGGTGCCGGCTCTGCCGGCAACGTTCTGGCAACACGACTGACTGAAGATCCGAATACCACCGTTCTGCTGCTTGAAGCGGGCGGCCCGGATTACCGCTTTGACTTCCGCACCCAGATGCCCGCCGCACTGGCATTCCCGCTGCAGGGCAAGCGCTACAACTGGGCGTACGAAACCGAGCCAGAGCCCTATATGAATAACCGCCGCATGGAATGCGGACGCGGTAAAGGGCTTGGCGGGTCGTCGCTCATCAACGGCATGTGCTACGTGCGCGGCAACGCGATGGATCTGGACAACTGGGCGAAAGAGCCGGGTCTGGAGCACTGGAGCTACCTCAACTGCCTGCCCTACTACCGTAAGGCTGAAACTCGCGACGTGGGTCCGAACGACTACCACGGCGGCGACGGCCCGGTGAGCGTCACCACCTCCAAACCGGGCGTGAACCCGCTGTTTGAGGCAATGGTGGAAGCGGGCGTACAGGCGGGCTACCCGCGCACGGACGATCTCAACGGCTACCAGCAGGAAGGCTTCGGCCCGATGGACAGAACGGTCACACCGCAGGGCCGACGCGCCAGCACCGCGCGCGGCTATCTGGACCAGGCGAAGCAGCGCCCGAACCTGACCATCCGCACCCATGCCATGACCGATCGCATTCTCTTTGACGGCAAGCGCGCCGTGGGCGTCGAGTGGCTGGAAGGCGAAAGCACCATCCCGTCCAAAGCATCGGCAAACAAAGAGGTGCTGCTGTGCGCCGGGGCGATTGCCTCTCCGCAGATCCTGCAACGCTCCGGCGTGGGCAACGCGGAACTGCTGAAGCAGTTTGATATTCCGCTGGTGCATGACCTGCCCGGCGTGGGCGAAAACCTGCAGGATCACCTGGAGATGTATCTCCAGTACGAATGCAAAGAGCCGGTCTCCCTCTACCCTGCCCTGCAGTGGTGGAACCAGCCGAAGATTGGCGCCGAGTGGCTGTTTGGCGGCACCGGCGTGGGGGCGAGCAACCACTTCGAGGCGGGTGGGTTTATCCGCAGCCGCGAGGAGTTCGAGTGGCCGAACATTCAGTATCACTTCCTGCCGGTGGCGATTAACTACAACGGCTCCAACGCGGTGAAAGAGCACGGCTTCCAGTGTCACGTTGGGTCGATGCGCTCACCAAGCCGTGGGCACGTGCGTATTAAATCGCGCGATCCGCACCAGCATCCGGCAATCCTGTTCAACTATATGTCCCACGAGCAGGACTGGCAGGAATTCCGCGATGCGATCCGCATCACCCGCGAAATCATGCATCAGCCCGCGCTGGACAAATACCGTGGCCGCGAAATCAGCCCGGGGGTTGAGTGCCAGACCGACGAACAGCTGGACGAGTTTGTGCGCAACCACGCCGAAACCGCCTTCCACCCGTGTGGAAGCTGCAAAATGGGCTATGACGAGATGGCGGTAGTCGATGGCGAAGGCCGCGTTCACGGGCTCGAAGGGTTACGCGTGGTGGATGCGTCGATCATGCCGCAGATCATCACCGGCAACCTGAACGCCACCACAATTATGATCGGTGAGAAAATTGCTGATGCCATTCGCGGGCGTGAGCCGCTGGCGAAGAGTACGGCGGCGTATTACGTGGCGAACGGAGCGCCGGTTCGCCGATGATAGATCGAGCCCCTCTCAAGAGGGGTTACTTTAAAAAGTTTCTCATTAAGGTCATAACGAACCAGGTTATTATACAAACCATATGTTTATGGGTGCAAACTCCTTGAAAAATTTAACGTTTCATGACGGAACATTCAAATTACTTCCTCGATATAAATTCTCTAAAGAATGCGAAGTAAATTTCCTTTTGGATCTTTTCTTAAATATTTACATTCGCCGAATACCCGACCAAACACCATTCCACAGTCATTACAATTTGGTATGGATTTAAACTCACAAATGCAAAACATTCACAAATTTGAAAAGAGACCACAACGCCATTAGTTAGATAATTTAACGTAACCAGTTATCCAAAAAATATTTCTGATTTACATCCTTATGTGCGGTGGTTTACTATCCCAACTGAAGGCTGAAATGATAATTTAAGAATGTCTATAACTTTAGTTAGGGTAACTCATGACTGAAAATAAAAAAATAAATGGTTTTTTGTACTTCCCTGCTGCGGGGCTTGTTATATCTTGCGTGTCGGGGTCATTAAACGCCCTGGGGATTATAGCATTATTTATTTCTAAATTTTATCATAACGAACCAGTTTCAAGCTGGCTCGCGATAATAATATTAACAGGTTCTTTTGTATATTTATTAACACTGTACACTGCCACTTTTTCATTTTTCAAAAAACTAAAAAAAACCAAATACATAATGATATTGTATTACCTTGTAAATATAGCAACAAATGCTCCTTTAATATTTTATTCATGGTTAATGCTTGACATACAACTTGAACTAAAAGAGATTGGTATATTAGTATCATTAAGTTTCGATGTTATAGTGTTAATACCCTATTTCCTTTTATCAAAACGGATTGATACCGTTTTTGATCGATAATGTAACCGTCCGTCATTCTAAATATGACGGACATATAATTATTTATAGATTTTACTTACTATTTAAATGCCTACTAATATCGTTAGCGGGAAGCTTTGAAGGAATTTTTGTCCCCGTCCTCGGAACTAAATAAGTATTAATTTTTTCTATTAAACTTGTATCTATGTAAGATGCTAAAATACTAAATGCAATAACGGCAGCAATAGTTAATGCCGATGCTAACAAGGATGAGGGTGCCAGATATGCTGTGATTATAGCACCAACTATTCCTATAGTAGCGCTGCTAAATACGCTGCCAATAGCCATAGTTTCAATCTCCAGCATAAGAGGAGACCAGTTTCCGGTTTCAAAACCTATAATCGTTTTATCAATTATAGTCTGACCTTTCATTACAATATCCGCAACTTTAAAGGACGTCCCAAGGTTTTTAAAATTACTGGCGAAGGTGTTTAGATTAAATGACTTTAATGCTTTGATCACGCTAGCCTTGTCGGCATTACTGAGTTTCATTCGTGGGTTGGGGTCATTTATAATCTTATTAATGGTTTTCATAGCATCAGCTGATTTTCTGATTTTCTTTCCCTGAAAACGCTTAATTTCATCTGCAAGTTCTTTCGATATTGTAGCAAAATGCACATTAAGTTTATGACTAATCTTTTCCCCTGAGCCGACAATAATTTCACTTGTTTTTTCTAATACCTTCTTTTCATCTGCAGATTTTCTTTGCGCCTTACCTTGATTGTATGCCGAAGTTAAAGAAGGAATCTCTATGAATTTTTCATCCACTATGATACCGACCTTACCATGTTTCAGTGAAAAATCGGAAGGGATCCTCCCCTGTTGAATCTGATATGTAACATTATTCCAACCATTAGCATTTCCATTTGAACTTGTAGATACACCTGTAAATCCAGAAACTGTATTTGAGGTTTCTGAGCCTGTTTCTGATGAAACCGTATGCGTCTGTCCAGCAATATCAGCAGCATACCCTCCATACCCATCACTTCTTATATTTGATACTTGACTAGAAGTGATCTGTGTCCCTCCATAGCTATTAAATTGCGAGACAATATCATTTGCATTTGGCGCTCTTGTATTTACTGGATTACCTTTTCCATCGAGTTGAATACCTCCCCCTCCAATACTACCTGAATCATCACCGCCACTATGAACACCATTAGACCAACCACCACCAAATCCAGTCCAAGCCATTTATCACTCCTTCTCATTCAGAATATTGACTAAAAATCGAGTCTCGTGACAGTACTAGCTAATATGATGATAAATCTTGATCGAGATTATTAAATAACCATTTAATAGTTTGTCTAAAACAATAACAATATAGAATAATATTTACACGGTAAATTTATCACAATCAGTTTCATCATGAATGTGATATATTGCCTCAAAATATCATTCAGAGTTGTTATAACGCACAAACAATCTCAAGGATAATGAACATACTCCATGGAAACCTAGAGAAGTGCAGAAAAATCCTGAGACATACCTTCTTGTCAGCGTTTCAAAGGAGAAAGGATTCTCTGCCAGAAACTAAAATGAAAACAAGTCCTCAAGAACTAGAATGCGTGCATGTAGCTAGCGAAACGACTCTAACCGCTTAATCTGCCGCCCTTCCCCGTCAAAATTCTCCGCCGCCAGCCAGGCGCGCAGCTCCGCATCCCTTTGCGGCCATTCGCCGTCAATAATAGAAAGCATATCGCTGTCGCGGTTACGCCCTTTACGCACCAGTTTCTGACGCAGGCACCCTTCCCAGACAAACCCCAGCCGCTCCGCCGCACTACGTGAGGTGGTGTTCATCGAATCGCACTTCCACTCCAGCCGACGGTACTTGTGATCAAAGGCATTTTTCAACACCAGCCACACCGCTTCGGTGCCGATGCGGGTGACTTTCATCCTGTGCGACCAGGTGACGCGGCCGATCTCCACCGAGTCCTGAAACCGCTCAATCGCCATGTAGCTCACCAGCCCTACAGCTTTTTCAGTGCGTAAATCGATTACCGCAAACGGAACCAGATCGTCATCCATTATCTTGCCGAGCACCCAGTGCACGGTGGCTTCCACGCTTTCAGGCTGGGTGCGGGTTAAGACCCGGGCGCATTTCCAGTCCGGGACGATATCGTTAACGGTTTGACCATGTTGATTGATTTCGGGCACGGCGATGACTCCCTGAAAGGTAAGGAGTTTGTTATAGCAGGTTAAAAAGCGGGCGAGAAGGGAGGATTTACAGGCCGGGTTAGACGGAAACGCCACCCGGCAACAGATTACTTCAGCAGCTTAACCGTGGCATCGATATCGATTTCATCTTCGGTAAAGATCAGCGTGGTGTTCTGGAAGGTGGTGATCGCCAGCTTCTTCACCGTGCGCATTTCGCCCGGCTTTTTGTCGGTTTTCGGTTTGATGTTATTCATCAGCAGCCCGACAGACAGCACCGCGTTCTCTTTGTCGATGCCCGTATCCGCAGGCTCTTCTTCGCTAAACACCACGAAGGATTTGATGGAGGTGAGCTTCACGCGCTCGCCTGCAATATAGAGGTGCTTACTTTCCGGGATCACCTTCACCGCATAGGCGGAAAGGCCTTTGTTATTGGTGGTTGGCTCAAAAGTCACCGCCGCATCTTTCTTGATCAGATCAGGGTTGGCGACCTTAATCACATGAAAATAGCGGTTGTCACCGTTTTCATCTTTGATAAATCCAAAGCCTTTATCTTTAAACCACGTTGTGATTGTACCGTTCATCGCTGTTACCGCCTGTCAAATCGTCATGACTAAAGTTTTGCAGCGCGCAGTGTAATGCACAATGGCGGAGGAGACAAAAAAAAGCCCCTGCACGGGGGCAGGGGAAAACTCATGTCAGAGCTTATTAGTATTACGTTTTTAGTTGAACACCATCCCACCATCGATTAACAGCGACTGGCCGGTCATGTAGTCGGAATCTGGCCCGGCGAGATACGAAACGCAGGCGGCGACATCTTCCGGTTCGGACAGGCGGCCAAGCGTAATGCGTTTGGCAAAGGTTTCGGTGCCATAGCCAAGCGGTTTACCTGCCGCCTCTGACACCTGGCGGTCAATCTCCGCCCACATTGGCGTTTTCACGATGCCCGGGCAGTAGGCGTTAACGGTGATCCCCAGCGGCGCGAGATCCCGTGCTGCGGTCTGGGTTAAGCCACGAACCGCGAATTTACTGGAGCTGTATACCGCCAGTTCGGGGTTACCGGTATGGCCCGCCTGGGAGCAGGCATTGATGATCTTGCCGCCGTGTCCCTCTTTGCGAAACGCGTCAATCGCGGCCTGCATGCCCCAGATCACTCCTTTGACGTTGATGTTGTAGACCTTGTCGACAATCTCCGGCGTGATGGATTCGATGGGCGTAGACGGCGCAATCCCGGCATTATTCACAATCACGTTGAAACCACCCAGCGCGGTGCGGGCTTTCTCAACTGCCGCAAACACATGGTCGCGGTCAGAGACATCCACCTTCACGGCGATGGCATTACCGCCGTTACGGATGATTTCATCGGCAACGGCTCGCGCCGTCTCATCGTTATAGTCGGCGATAGCGACAGCAAAGCCATCTTTCACCAGGCGCAGCGCAATCGCTTTACCAATCCCCTGGCCTGATCCGGTTACGAGAGCAACTTTTTGCATTTCTCTGTCCTTATAGTGAGTCACAAAATCTGGCTGAGATGGAGCTGGCCCATCAGCAGCGGGTTATCGCTGTAGTCAACGGGAATGGCCACCACGGCCGGGCCATTCACATCCATCGCCGCACGCAGCGTCGGTTCAAGGGCATCGGCGCTCTCCACGGCAAAGCCCCTGGCGCCAAAGGCATCGGCATAGGCTTTGAAATCGACCGGGCCGAACTCCACGCCGGAAAGGCGCTGGTATTTTTTCTCTTCCTGAATGGCGACCATGTTGTAGCCGTTATCCACCCAAATGATGTGCAGCACGTTGGCGTTAAGACGCACGGCGGTTTCCAGCTCCATGCTTGACTGCAGGAAGCCGCCGTCGCCGGACACCGAGACCACTTTGCGCCCGGGGTTGACCAGCCACGCGCCAATAGCCCACGGCAGCGCAACGCCCATGGTCTGCTGACCGTTGGAGATCATCACCTGACGCGCCCGGAAGCTGTAGAGGTAGCGGGCGATCCAGATGTGGAAGCTGCCCATGTCGACGGTCAGAGTCACGTCGTTATTCACGATGTCCTGCATGGCCCGCACGATACGCAGCGGATGCAGGGCAAACTGGTTAAGCGAGGCACCGCGGCGATCGAGCAGATCGCGCTGATGCTGGCGATCGACCAGGATCTCTGACGCACGCTGGCTCAGCTCCAGCTTGTGATCGATCCGGTTAGCGAGCAGGTTCAGCGTTTCGGCGATATCCCCCACCAGCTCCAGATCCGGTACATAATTGCGTTCTTCATAGGCCGGCAGCACGTCAATGTGCACCAGCGTGGCGTCGCCGCTGTTCCACATGGAAGGCTCATACTCCACCGGGCTGTAGCCGATGCAGATAATCAGATCCGCCAGATGCAGCAGCCTGTCGCCCGCCTGGTTATTGAACAGACCGACGCGTCCGGCAAATCGGGTGAAGTGCTCCTGGTTCACCGCCCCGGCGGCCTGATAAGTGCTGGTGACCGGAATGCGGCTTTTCTCCAGCAGCTTACGCAGCGCCGCGCTGTTGGCAGGCTGGCTCGCCATCAGCCCCAGCAGGATCACCGGGTTTTTGGCTTTGTCGATGAGCTTCACCACATCGTTAATGGCCGATTCGGGAGCCGGGCCCATCAGCGCCGGGCCGCTGGCCGGTAAAATCGCGCCCGTGGCGGGCTGGTCAACAATATCCTGCGGCAGGCTGACGAACGCGCCCCCCGGCCTGCCGTGCTCGGCGGCACGAAACGCATTCGATACCACTTCAGCAATCGCATCCGGAGAGCTGACTTCCACTGCGTATTTGGTGACCGGGCTGAACATGGCAACCGTGTCCATGCTCTGGTGCACCAGTTTGGCTTTATCCGCCCGCTTCACCGCTCCGCCCAGCGCCACCACCGGGTCGCCTTCGCTGTTGGCGGTGGCAATGCCGGTGATCAGGTTGGAACAGCCCGGCCCGGAGGTAACCAGCGCCACCCCTGCCTTGCCGGTCAGACGCCCTACCGCCGCCGCCATGAACGCCGCATTCGCCTCGTGGCGTACCGGGATGATTTCGATGGACGAATCCAGCAGGGAGTCAAAGACTTTGTCGATTTTCGCCCCCGGGATCCCGAACACCTGCTTCACGCCCTGCGCTTCCAGCTGGCCGACAACCATATCGGCGCCGTGCGCCCACTGACGTGACTGTTTCTCACTGTTCACGGTAGTTCTCCTGTTAGTTTTCGACGGAACGGATCGCTGCATCAAGGTTGCTGGGGTGAAGGTTGGCCTGTAAAAACGCGCTGTCGGCGGGCAGGTCAATCATTAGCTTGTGTATTTCGCCAAAGGTGAGCACGCCGCTCTCCAGCTGGTAATCCAGCAGATGTCCCCCGCCCTGACGGTCGTCGGTAATGAAATGTTCGTGATAGCCGGCCACGTTGATGCCCTGCATATGCTGCGGTGTGCGGAACCCGACCAGCACCCCTTCGCGCTGGTTAAAACGGAACACCGGCTGGTCGTCCAGCACGTCGGTCATCGCGCGGTATGGCGGCGTCTGACGCGGTACGGTACGGGTGTGGGCGTGGCGGAAGTTGCCGTCGATGCGCAGCGCGCAGAACAGGTTATCCGAGGGAATTTGCTGGTCGATCACGTCGTGGATCTGCTGACGGCTGACCGGCGCCTCAAAGGTTTTGCGGTACTGCGGCTGGAACCAGGTCATCACCGCGAACGGCGTTTTCTGCTCTGGCTTCGCGGCGCGTGCACTGCCGTCGGCGCGCAGCTGGTACACCTGGCTGCTGAAGGCAATCATTTCGCCGTCCAGCTCGTTGAAGGTGCCCAGACCAAAATCACCGTGTGCCAGCAGATCGGCGATGGTGGTGTCCCCCTCGTAGACGCCGCTTAGCAGGGCGCTCATTAGCGATGTCTGATAGATCACGCTGTCAGGATGTTTAGCGGAGAACCCGCGCAGGGTCTCGCATAAGCTCGCCTCACAGTCGCAGGCAGATGAGTGCATCATCATGCTCGTCCTCTTCAACTTTATTTATAAAGGTTAAATAAATGTTGACCCGATTCAGCAGAGAGTTCCAATATAGAATCCATGCTGGTTTGAGACGTTTTTGATATGGAACTTCGTTATCTGCGGTATTTTGTCGCGGTTGCACGCGAGCGACACTTCACCAGGGCGGCCAAAGCGCTGGGTATTTCGCAGCCTCCTCTGAGTCAGCAGATCAAACGGCTCGAAGAGGAAGTGGGCACGCCGCTGTTCAGGCGTCTGACGAGAGGTGTGGAGCTAACCGAAGCGGGAGAAGCCTTCTACGAGGATGCCTGTAAGATCCTGGCGCTGAGCGACGCCGCGCTGGAGAAAGCCCGTGGCATCGCGCGCGGTCTGAACGGCAACCTGTCGATTGGCATCACCAGTTCAGATGCTTTTCATCCCAAAATTTTCGCGCTCATTCGTCAGTTTCAGGTACAGAACATGGCGGTGCAGGTACACCAGGTGGAGGCCAATATGTCTTCTCTGACGGCGATGCTGGCGGAGGGGGAACTGGATATCGCCTTCGTGCGGCTGCCGTGTGAGAGCAGCAAGGCATTCGAGTTAAAAATCCTCGACCGGGAGCCGATGGTGGTGGCACTGCATCGCGACCATCCGCTCGCAACAAGCGGCGATCTGGCGCTGGAGCAGCTCCGGGATACGCCAGTGGTGTTGTTCCCGCAGGAGGTCGCGCCCGGCCTGTTCGACCGGGTTTACAGCTGCTGCGAGCGGGCCGGGATTGACGTGCAGCACGCGCTGCAGTCGTCTCAGCTCTCGTCCTCCCTGAGCATGGTCTCTGCAGGCGGTGGATTCGCGCTGGTGCCGAAGTCAATGGCGGCCATCTCTCCGCCGAATGTCACCTACCACGCGCTGAGCTCACCGGAGCTTTATACTGATATCGCGCTCTGCTGGCGGCGCTTTGAACGCTCGCGGACAGTGAAGCGGTTCTTGACGATGATAAGCGAGGAGTAGCGGCCGGTTTGGTTGGTGGTTTTTGTAGGTCGGATACGGCGTAACCGCCATCCGGCAATGCCCTTCTGGAAGCCGCCTCGCAAACCTGCAAGCAACCTTATGTAATTCATGGGCATCCCTTT
>OKVJ01000589.1_pt1 | contig 13829 bp, 10 predicted proteins | sample 1606921 | NCBI WGS metagenome assembly OKVJ01 (sample SAMN03281016, study PRJEB24777) | human gut metagenome | isolation source: fecal sample PR161 from 1 month old female Malay infant, caesarean...
TCCTGCAAGAGGTCAATCAGGACCAGGTTCGCGAAGCGCGTATCAACGGACGTGAGATCAACGTTACCAAGAAAGATAGTAACCGTTACACGACTTACATTCCGGTTAACGATCCGAAGCTGCTCGACAACCTGTTGACTAAAAACGTCAAAGTGGTTGGCGAACCGCCGGAAGAACCGAGCCTGCTGGCTTCCATCTTCATTTCCTGGTTCCCGATGCTGCTACTGATCGGCGTCTGGATATTCTTTATGCGTCAGATGCAGGGCGGCGGCGGAAAGGGCGCGATGTCCTTCGGCAAGAGCAAGGCCCGAATGCTGACCGAAGACCAGATCAAAACCACCTTTGCTGACGTTGCCGGTTGCGACGAAGCGAAAGAGGAAGTGGGCGAGCTGGTTGAATATCTGCGCGAACCGAGCCGTTTCCAGAAGCTGGGCGGTAAAATCCCGAAAGGCGTCCTGATGGTCGGCCCTCCGGGTACCGGTAAAACGCTGCTGGCGAAAGCTATCGCCGGCGAAGCAAAAGTGCCGTTCTTTACTATTTCCGGTTCTGACTTCGTAGAAATGTTCGTCGGTGTCGGCGCGTCTCGTGTACGCGACATGTTCGAACAAGCTAAGAAAGCAGCGCCTTGCATCATCTTTATCGATGAAATCGACGCCGTCGGTCGCCAGCGTGGCGCCGGTCTTGGCGGCGGTCACGATGAGCGTGAGCAGACCCTGAACCAGATGCTGGTTGAGATGGATGGTTTCGAAGGTAACGAAGGTATCATCGTTATCGCCGCGACTAACCGTCCGGACGTTCTGGACCCGGCATTGCTGCGTCCAGGCCGCTTCGACCGTCAGGTTGTCGTTGGTCTGCCGGATGTTCGTGGTCGTGAGCAGATCCTGAAAGTTCATATGCGTCGCGTACCGCTGGCGCCGGATATCGATGCGGCAATCATTGCCCGTGGTACTCCTGGCTTCTCCGGTGCTGACCTCGCGAACCTGGTGAACGAAGCTGCCCTGTTTGCTGCCCGTGGTAACAAACGCGTCGTCTCGATGGTTGAGTTCGAAAAAGCGAAAGACAAAATCATGATGGGTGCGGAACGTCGCTCCATGGTGATGACGGAAGCGCAGAAAGAATCGACCGCGTACCACGAAGCGGGCCACGCGATTATCGGTCGTCTGGTTCCGGAACACGATCCGGTACACAAAGTGACGATTATCCCGCGCGGCCGTGCGCTGGGTGTGACCTTCTTCCTGCCGGAAGGCGATGCTATCAGTGCCAGCCGTCAGAAACTGGAAAGTCAGATCTCCACTCTGTACGGCGGCCGTCTGGCGGAAGAGATTATCTACGGTGCTGAACATGTTTCTACCGGCGCGTCCAACGATATTAAAGTTGCGACTAACCTGGCGCGTAACATGGTCACCCAGTGGGGCTTCTCCGACAAACTCGGCCCGCTGCTGTATGCCGAAGAAGAGGGCGAAGTGTTCCTCGGCCGTAGCGTCGCGAAAGCGAAGCATATGTCTGATGAAACTGCGCGTATTATCGACCAGGAAGTGAAATCACTGATTGAGCGTAACTACGGTCGTGCTCGCCAACTGCTGAACGACAACATGGATATTCTGCACGCGATGAAAGATGCGCTCATGAAATATGAGACCATCGATGCGCCGCAGATTGACGACCTGATGGCTCGTCGCGATGTTCGTCCGCCGGCGGGTTGGGAAGAACCAGGTTCTTCTAACAACTCAGGCAACAATGGCACCCCGACGGCGCCGCGTCCGGTTGATGAGCCGCGTACGCCTAACCCGGGCAATACCATGTCGGAACAGCTGGGCGACAAATAAGTCTCCACGCTTTGCTAAAGCGCTCTGACTAATAAGGGCCGCAGCCTAATCCGCTGCGGCCCTTTTGTTTTTATGCGTCCGTTTGCAGCGGTTGGCTATGAGATCCTCTTTCGGAACATAGCTATGACGATGGCGTGCTATCGTCCATCGCGTAAAATGTTTTCGGGATGGTGGCGGCTTCAACACGCGCGGATGCGCCGTCTGTCTGATAATATTCATTTTTTGAATATTTAAACGCCGGGGCTTCATTATCCTGTTGAGGAATTGAATGATGTCACCGCCAGAATCTCTAAGATGGTGCGGGCCGAGCCCTGTCCGTACTACAACTGTACAAAACCATAGCGGAAAGAAAACATGCAATTACACGCCCAGGGGTCAACGCTCGATCTCTCCCATCCGCATGTGATGGGGATCCTTAACGTCACGCCAGATTCCTTCTCCGATGGCGGCAGTCATAATTCGTTGATAGAGGCGGTTAAGCACGCCAATCTGATGATTAACGCCGGGGCGACTATTATTGATATCGGTGGTGAATCAACCCGTCCTGGGGCGGCGGATGTCAGCGTCGAGGAAGAGCTGGCGCGGGTGATCCCGGTGGTAGAAGCGATTGCACAGCGTTTTGAAGTTTGGATCTCGGTTGATACCTCGAAAGCCGAGGTAATCCGCGAATCCGCGCGCGCTGGCGCGCATATCATTAACGATATTCGCTCATTAACCGAGCCCGGCGCCCTGCAGGCCGCCGCGCAAACCGGGCTACCGGTGTGCCTGATGCATATGCAGGGGCAGCCGAAAACAATGCAGGAAGCGCCGAAGTACGACGATGTTTTTGCCGAGGTTGACCGTTTTTTTGCTGAACACATTGTGCGCTGCGAACAGGCGGGGATCGCAAAAGAAAAATTGTTGCTCGACCCGGGATTCGGATTCGGTAAAAATCTTTCCCATAACTATGAACTGCTTGCCCGACTTGGGGGGTTCCATCATTTTGGCCTCCCGCTGCTGGTGGGGATGTCGCGTAAGTCGATGGTGGGTCAGCTGTTGAACGTGGGGCCGTCGGAACGGCTGAGCGGCAGCTTGTCCTGCGCAGTCATTGCTGCAATGCAGGGCGCGCAGATAATTCGCGTCCATGATGTCAAAGAAACGGTAGAAGCGCTGCGCGTGGTGGAAGCCACCCTGGCCGCTAAGGAAAATAAACGTTATGAGTAACCGCAAATATTTTGGCACCGATGGTATTCGTGGCCGCGTTGGCGACGCGCCTATTACGCCTGAGTTCGTGCTGAAGCTGGGTTGGGCGGCAGGTAAAGTGCTGGCGCGCCATGGTTCACGTAAAATCATTATCGGCAAAGACACGCGAATTTCTGGCTATATGCTGGAGTCCGCGCTGGAAGCTGGCCTGGCGGCTGCGGGCTTGTCCGCCTCGTTTACCGGCCCTATGCCGACGCCGGCAATCGCCTATCTGACCCGCGCCTTCCGCGCTGAAGCGGGAATCGTCATCTCTGCCTCTCATAATCCTTTCTATGACAACGGTATTAAATTCTTCTCCATCGAAGGCACTAAGCTTCCGGATGACGTCGAAGAAGCGATTGAAGCGGAGATGGAAAAAGAGCTGACCTGCGTTGATTCCGCTGAGCTTGGGAAAGCCAGCCGTATCGTCGACGCCGCTGGCCGCTATATTGAGTTTTGCAAAGGCACCTTCCCGAATGAGCTGAGCCTCGGTTCGCTGAAGGTGGTGGTGGATTGCGCCCACGGCGCGACTTACCACATTGCGCCAAATGTATTCCGCGAATTGGGCGCGCAGGTTATCGCGATGGGCTGTGAGCCTGATGGGCTGAACATTAACGAAGAGGTCGGCGCAACCGACGTACGCGCGCTGCAGGCTCGCGTGCTGGCGGAAAAAGCCGATCTGGGTATTGCCTATGACGGTGATGGCGATCGCGTCATCATGGTTGACCATGAAGGCAACAAAGTCGATGGCGATCAGATCCTCTATATTATCGCCCGTGAAGGCCTGCGCCAGGGCCAGCTGCGCGGCGGCGCAGTCGGCACGCTGATGAGCAACATGGGGCTTGAACTGGCGCTGAAGCAGCTTGGCATTCCGTTTACCCGCGCGAAAGTGGGTGACCGTTACGTGCTGGAAAAACTTCAGGAAAAAGGCTGGCGTATCGGCGCGGAAAACTCCGGTCACGTGATTCTGCTCGACAAAACCACCACCGGCGATGGCATTGTCGCCAGCCTGCAGGTGGTGGCGGCGATGGTGCGTAATCATATGAGCCTGCACGATCTGTGCAGCGGTATGAAAATGTTCCCGCAGATTCTGGTCAACGTACGCTTTACCGAAGGCAGCGGCAACCCGCTGGAACATGACAGCGTAAAAGCGGTCACTGCCGAAGTAGAAGCTGCGCTGGGGAATCGTGGGCGCGTGCTGCTGCGTAAATCCGGTACTGAACCGCTGATCCGCGTGATGGTTGAAGGCGAGCATGAAGCGCAGGTGAAGGAATTTGCCCACCGTATCGCCGATGCGGTTAAAAGCGTATAACTATCGCAGCTAAGTGATTAAAAAGGCGGATCTTGCTGCCTTTTTAAGCATATAAAAACGCTTTTTGCTGTTTTTTTCCGCAGTTGATACAATACGCCAAAATTGCCCTTGCGAAGGTTATTCGCTTTGGTTAGTATTCACACCCGCTTCAGTGGGAAATATTAAAACGTCCCGCTTTATTGGTGAAGCACTTGGTATGCGGCGAATCCGCAAGGAACAGGTTGATTATGTACGAAGCTCTTTTAGTAATTTTCCTTATTGTAGCGATTGCCCTTGTTGGCCTGATCATGCTGCAGCAAGGTAAAGGCGCTGACATGGGAGCCTCCTTCGGAGCAGGCGCTTCCGGCACGTTGTTTGGTTCTAGCGGTTCTGGTAACTTCATGACCCGTATGACCGGCATCCTGGCCGCGCTGTTCTTCATCATCAGTCTGGCGCTGGGTAATATCAACAGCAACAAGACCAATAAAGGAAGCGAGTGGGATAATCTGAGTGCGCCGAAGTCTGAGCAGACTCAGCCAACCGCACCGGCTCAGCCGGCCAGCGATATCCCGCACTAAGTATTCTGTACCGAGGTGGTGGAATTGGTAGACACGCTACCTTGAGGTGGTAGTGCCCTAACGGGCTTGTGGGTTCGAGTCCCATCCTCGGTACCAATATTCCAGAGAAAAGACGCTGAAAAGCGTCTTTTTTTGTTTTTGTCCCTCTCTATTCGTTGTTTATTTATAAACAACACTCCGCTGGTTTTGATCCCCGAGAAATCGCTAAAGTCGCCCTCATCAATTTTGACGAGGTTCAGTGACGCCATGCGTACTTTAAAAGTAGTTATCATTGCCGGTATGTTGGGCCTGGCCGGATGCAGCAGCAATTCTTCGCCAGAAACAGTAGACACGTTGAATACCCTGCAGGTGCCGGTTATAAATAATTCCGCGGCCGCGCCGGAATCATCAACAGTCGTTAACTATTTTCAGGATAACAGCCTGCTTATCAGCAAGTTAAGCCAGTCGCTCAAAAGCAACTATTTACAGGATGTAGATAAACGGGATGTCTTTGATAAAGATAGCGAGGCGTATCAGGTTTACGGGGCGTTAACCAAACTTGAACAAATGGCTTCGATGAACGACGTCTACCGTAAAGAGAACAATATTGCGGGCTTGCAGGAAATTAATAAACTGCTGAAAACCATACCATCTCTTGCATAAAAAGAGGGATTGCCGGCAGGCAATCCCGTTTGCCGCGCTTAGAAACGGAAATTGAAACCCGCATAGGCGCCATCCGCCAGAACGTTATCGCGGTGGTCATGTTTCCCCGCCATATCAATGTAGCGATACCCCGCTTCGATGCTCATGGATTTGATGATATTGACGCGTAAGCCGGCATTGGCTTCGAGATATTCATCAACGCCGCTGGACATGGAATCCGGGGAATAATAAGCCTCACCGAACAAGGTAAAGAAATCGCCAAGCGGTAGTTGAGCACCGCCGCCGAGGGCAATCGCATAGCCTTCATCGCCATCGTTCGGATTCAGATATACCGCTTTACCGCCGGCCGTCAGCAGGAACGGACCGAGATCAAAGTTATAGCCCATGCCCAAACCCACCGTATCGCCATCGTTATCGCTATGCGCCCAGTTACCGTTAAAGGTCATTCCGGGAGCCTGCGGGTTAAAGCTGGCTGATAAGTTGGTGAATTCTGAACCGGCCTCACCGTGAAGGCTAACGGAAGCGAAGGTGGCGCTGCTGGCGCTCAGGGCGGCGATAAGCAGGATGGATTTCAATCTGAACATGCTCATTATTCATATTCCTTCGGGTAAAAAAATGCCCGATACGAGCGCTCGGGCAAAATTAACGGGTTTCTGGTTTAATAGTTATGTGCAGAATAGAAGCATTTATCGCCCGCCGTTACCGTTTATATGTTTAATTTTAAACAATGGCCGAGGGCGATAAGTTGCTGGTCAAGCGGGGACTAAAACTTCTCAGGCAGGGTGGTGATACTCTGTAAATAACCACCGCGGGCAAACTCGATATAGCCGCCCTTTTTCAACGCTGATAACACATTCAGAATACTGCTGCGCGACAAGTGTGTGCGGTCCTGAATATATTCCAGCATGGATACCCGCGAGCGGGTCTCTTCAGGAAGCAGTAACATTTCCATTAAATGATTACGAATGACCGAATAAGTCCGCTGTTGTAATACTAAATCGTCGCGATACACCAAATAAGAGGTGTGGTAAGCCAGCAGCCGGGTGACCTCTTCCCACATGTTATGCTCACTGAAGAGTTGCATGGCTTTATCGCTGTCAATCCGCAGGATCTCCGTATCGACTTCCGCACGAAGGCCATGGCTACGGCTGGGCTGCAGCATTTCGGCTACGCCAAACAGGTGCGGCTCATAGACGGTAACCATAAGTAATCTGTCCGATGAGCGAAAAATGGAGAGCTCACCTTTCTTAAACAGATAGAGCTGGATTTTGCCTTTATATTCCCAGCTAAGCCTTTTCCTTGCGACCATATTTATTGGCGTGGCATGCGGTTCCAGCAACGACATCAGACGATTGATCGCGTCTTGCGGCCGAACGGGAGGTTTAATATTCATTGCGATCCTCTCGGTATAAGAGTACAGGTATTCGATAAATTATAGATGGTGATTATTAAAAATAGTGATGTCATAAACTATAACGATAAAGCAGAGTTGTTATTTAGGATTTATTGCGGAAATAAAAAAGCCGGCGGGTTAGCGCCGGCTGGAGAGTTTGGCTTCGCGGTTTATTTATCGCGATTTTCCAGGTTTTCAACCTGTGGCAGACCGGTGGCGGAAGACGCGCTGAGTAGCCCGGATTGGGCATAGCCGAATAGCTTCTCACGGGTATCGGTAATGTCCAGGTTGCGCATGGTCAGCTGGCCGATACGATCTTCAGCGGTAAACATGGAATCGCCTTTTTCCATAGTCAGACGCTCTGCTTTATAGGTCAGGTTGTCTGAAACGGTATTCAGGATTGAGTAGTCGTTGCCGCGACGCAGTTCCAGAGTCACTTCGCCGGTGATCTGACTGGCGACCCAACGCTGCAGCGAATCGCGCAGCATCAGCGCCTGGGAATCGAACCAGCGACCCTGATAGAGCAGGCGACCCAACTGACGGCCATGAGCATGATATTGCTCAATGGTATCTTCGTTGTGGATACCAGTCAGCAGGCGCTCGTAGGCGATATGCAGCAGTGCCATCCCCGGTGCTTCATAGATGCCGCGGCTTTTCGCTTCGATGATGCGGTTTTCAATCTGATCGCTCATGCCCAGACCGTGGCGACCGCCGATGCGGTTAGCTTCCAGCATCAGTTCGACGTCATCGCTGAACGTTTTGCCATTCAGCGCAACCGGATGACCCTGTTCAAAACGCACGGTCACTTCTTCAGCGGCGATTTTTACGCTTTCATCCCAGAACTTCACGCCCATAATCGGGTTGACGATTTTCACGCTGGAATTAAGGAATTCGAGATCTTTTGCTTCGTGCGTCGCGCCCAGCATGTTGGAATCGGTGGAATAGGCTTTCTCGACAGACATTTTGTAGTCGAATCCGCAGGCTATCATAAACTCGGACATTTCATGACGGCCGCCCAGTTCATCTATGAAATCGCTATCCAGCCACGGTTTGTAGATCTGCAGTTCCGCATTGGTCAGCAGGCCGTAGCGATAAAAACGCTCGATATCGTTGCCTTTATAGGTGCTACCGTCGCCCCAGATGTTGACGCCATCTTCTTTCATCGCTGCAACCAGCATGGTGCCGGTTACAGCGCGGCCCAGCGGCGTGGTGTTGAAATAGGTTAAGCCGCCGGTGGTGTTATGGAATGCGCCGCACTGAATCGCCGCGATGCCTTCCGCCACCAGTTGTTTGCGGCAATCAATCAGACGAGCGCCTTCAGCGCCATACTCTTTCGCACGACGCGGAATGGCCTCGTAGTCGTCTTCGTCAGGTTGGCCCAGGTTCGCGGTATATGCATAAGGAACCGCGCCTTTTTTACGCATCCACAGCAGGGCGGCGCTGGTATCCAGCCCACCGGAGAAAGCAATACCAATACGTTGACCAACCGGGAGATGCTTAAGAATCGTCGTCATAAAATAAAACCCTGCTAGATAGACTGTGGTGAGTTCGACTCAACAACAAATTTGCATTTTTATGCACTAATTGTGAGTTTTCATTTAATCATCTTTTGCTGGCGACAGGAAGAGCCTGATGGTGATTTTGCTAAAAAAGCCTGAAATGCCAGCATAAACGGCAAGCGGGTGGTGTAAAATGGATGTTGACAAAATATATGATTTATCGATACAATTCACCACGATTTTATGTCCCGTCCTCGGTACCAAATCCCAGCAGTATTTGCGTCTTTTACTCAGAAAGAGTAAAATATGCCACGTTTCAGGCGCGGGGTGGAGCAGCCTGGTAGCTCGTCGGGCTCATAACCCGAAGGTCGTCGGTTCAAATCCGGCCCCCGCAACCACTTTCCCATTAAGTACTTTTTCAAATATACTGTGAGGACTAGGTGTCCTTCGTAGCCGAATTTGAAAGAATTCTTGCGGAAGGTGTTCCAGATCGCCATGGCGATCTCAGGGTTCAGTTATCTAAAGCCCCGATTTATCGGGGTTTTTTGTTATCTGACTTCAGAATAACTGGGCTATACGCCCTTTTTTTATGTCTTGGGGGTGGGTTTGTCCACATTAGAGCAAAAATTAACAGAGATGCTCACTGCGCCAGTTGAAGCGCTTGGCTTTGAGCTGGTCGGCATCGAATTTATTCGCGGTCGCACATCCACACTGCGCATCTATATTGATAGTGAAGATGGCATCAATGTTGATGATTGTGCTGATGTGAGCCACCAGGTCAGTGCTGTCATGGATGTCGAAGATCCAATCACCGTCGCTTACAACCTGGAAGTCTCTTCGCCTGGTCTCGACCGTCCGATGTTTACTGCTGAACACTATCAACGTTTCACCGGTGAAGAAGTTTCGCTGGTGCTACGTATGGCGGTACAGAACCGTCGTAAATGGCAGGGCATTATCAAAGCGGTAGACGGTGAGATGATCACGGTAACCGTCGAAGGCAAAGATGAAGTGTTCGCGCTGAGTAACATCCAGAAGGCGAACCTGGTTCCCCACTTTTAACAGTCTGGATTGAGGTGAAAGGCCCCGATGAACAAAGAAATTTTGGCTGTTGTTGAAGCCGTTTCCAACGAAAAAGCGCTGCCGCGCGAGAAGATTTTCGAAGCGTTGGAAAGCGCTCTGGCAACGGCGACCAAGAAAAAATACGAACAAGAGATCGACGTTCGCGTAGAAATCGACCGTAAAAGCGGTGATTTCGACACCTTCCGTCGCTGGCTGGTGGTTGAAGAGGTGACTCAACCGACTCGCGAGATCACGCTGGAAGCGGCGCGTTACGAAGATGAAAGCATGAACGTCGGCGACTACGTTGAAGATCAGATTGAATCTGTCACCTTCGACCGTATCACCACGCAGACCGCTAAACAGGTTATCGTACAGAAAGTACGTGAAGCTGAGCGCGCGATGGTTGTCGATCAGTTCCGCGAGCACGAAGGTGAGATCATCACCGGCGTGGTGAAAAAAGTAAACCGCGACAACATCACTCTGGATCTGGGCAGCAACGCTGAAGCCGTGATCCTGCGTGAAGATATGCTGCCGCGTGAAAACTTCCGTCCGGGCGACCGTATTCGCGGTGTGCTGTACGCCGTTCGTCCGGAAGCGCGCGGTGCGCAGCTGTTCGTGACTCGCTCCAAACCGGAGATGCTGGTCGAACTGTTCCGCATTGAAGTGCCGGAAATTGGCGAAGAAGTGCTGGAAATCAAAGCCGCAGCCCGCGATCCGGGTTCTCGTGCGAAAATCGCCGTGAAAACCAATGACAAGCGTATCGACCCGGTTGGCGCTTGCGTAGGTATGCGCGGCGCGCGCGTTCAGGCGGTTTCTACCGAGCTTGGCGGCGAGCGCATCGATATCGTCCTGTGGGATGATAACCCGGCGCAGTTCGTGATTAACGCCATGGCGCCGGCTGACGTCGCGTCCATCGTGGTGGATGAAGATAAACACACCATGGACATCGCGGTAGAAGCGGGCAACCTGGCGCAGGCGATCGGCCGTAACGGCCAGAACGTCCGCCTGGCATCGCAGCTCAGCGGCTGGGAACTCAACGTCATGACCGTTGATGACCTGCAGGCTAAGCACCAGGCTGAAGCCCATGCCGCTATCGATACCTTCACCAAATATCTCGATATTGATGAAGATTTCGCAACCGTACTGGTTGAAGAGGGCTTCTCCTCGCTGGAAGAACTGGCCTATGTGCCGATGAAAGAACTGCTGGAAATCGACGGCCTTGATGAAGCGACCGTTGAAGCACTTCGTGAGCGTGCGAAAAACGCACTGACTACACTGGCGCTGGCTCAGGAAGAAAGCCTGGGAGACAACAAACCTGCCGACGATTTATTGAATCTGGAAGGTTTGGACCGTGCTCTGGCGTTTAAGCTGGCTGCCCGTGGTGTTTGTACGCTGGAAGATCTCGCCGAACAGGGCGTTGATGACCTGGCTGATATCGAAGGTATGACCGACGAGAAAGCTGGTGAACTCATCATGGCTGCTCGCAACATTTGTTGGTTCGGCGACGAAGCGTAATAAACTGTAGCAGGAAGGAACAGCATGACAGATGTGACTATTAAAGCGCTGGCCTCAGAAATTCAGACCTCTGTGGATCGCCTGATACAGCAATTTGCTGATGCAGGTATTCGCAAATCGGCTGATGATTCTGTGACCGCGCAAGAGAAGCAAACCTTGTTAACGCACCTGAACCGTGAACACGGCTCGGCGCCTGACAAGCTGACGTTGCAGCGTAAAACGCGCAGCACGTTGAATATTCCAGGTACCGGTGGAAAGAGTAAATCGGTACAAATCGAAGTCCGCAAGAAACGCACCTTTGTGAAACGCGATCCGCAAGAGGCTGAACGCCTGGCCGCGGAAGAGCAGGCGCAGCGTGAAGCGGAAGAGCAAGCCCGTCGTGAAGCTGAAGAAGCAGCTAAGCGCGAGGCGCAATTAAAAGCTGAACGTGAGGCCGCAGAACAAGCTAAACGTGAAGTCGCTGAAAAAGCGAAACGTGAAGCCGCGGAAAAAGACAAAGTGAGCAATCAACATACCGACGAAATGACCAAGACCGCCCAGGCTGAAAAGACCCGCCGTGAGAACGAAGCAGCGGAGCTGAAGCGCAAATCGGAAGAAGAAGCACGCCGCAAACTTGAAGAAGAAGCGCGCCGTGTAGCGGAAGAAGCACGCCGTATGGCTGAAGAAAATGAAAAAAACTGGAGTGAAACTCCGGAAACCCCAGAAGAAACGACCGACTATCACGTAACCACGTCTCAGCATGCGCGTCAGGCTGAAGATGATAACGATCGTGAAGTTGAAGGCGGTCGCGGCCGTGGCCGTAACAGCAAAGCTGCTCGCCCGGCGAAGAAAGGCAACAAACACGCTGAATCGAAAGCTGACCGTGAAGAAGCCCGTGCGGCCGTTCGCGGCGGTAAAGGCGGCAAACATCGCAAAGGTTCTTCTCTGCAGCAGGGCTTCCAGAAGCCGGCTCAGGCCGTTAACCGCGATGTTGTGATCGGCGAAACCATCACCGTTGGCGAGCTGGCCAACAAAATGGCGGTCAAAGGTTCTCAGGTCATCAAAGCGATGATGAAACTGGGCGCGATGGCGACCATCAACCAGGTCATCGACCAGGAAACCGCTCAGCTGGTTGCCGAAGAGATGGGCCACAAAGTTATCCTGCGTCGTGAAAACGAGCTGGAAGAAGCAGTAATGAGCGACCGTGACACCGGCGCTGCGGCTGAACCGCGCGCACCGGTAGTGACCATCATGGGTCACGTTGACCACGGTAAAACCTCTCTGCTGGACTACATTCGTTCTACTAAGGTTGCCTCCGGCGAAGCGGGTGGTATTACCCAGCACATCGGCGCATACCACGTAGAAACTGACAACGGCATGATCACCTTCCTGGACACCCCGGGCCACGCCGCGTTTACCTCCATGCGTGCTCGTGGCGCGCAGGCGACGGATATCGTGGTTCTGGTGGTGGCGGCAGACGACGGCGTGATGCCGCAGACTGTGGAAGCTATCCAGCACGCCAAAGCGGCGCAGGTGCCGGTAGTGGTTGCAGTGAACAAGATCGATAAGCCGGAAGCGGATATGGATCGCGTGAAGAACGAACTCTCCCAGTACGGCGTGATGCCGGAAGAGTGGGGCGGCGAAGCGCAGTTCATCCCAGTATCGGCGAAAGTCGGTACCGGTATCGACGACCTGCTGAACGCTATCCTGCTGCAGGCTGAAGTTCTCGAGCTGAAAGCGGTACGTAACGGTATGGCGAGCGGCGCGGTCATCGAATCCTTCCTGGATAAAGGTCGTGGTCCGGTAGCTACCGTTCTGGTTCGCGAAGGTACTCTGCACAAGGGCGATATCGTACTGTGTGGCTTTGAATATGGCCGCGTACGTGCGATGCGTGACGAACTGGGTCGCGAAGTGCTGGAAGCGGGTCCGTCCATTCCGGTGGAAATCCTCGGTCTGTCCGGCGTTCCGGCTGCGGGTGATGAAGTTACCGTCGTTCGTGACGAGAAAAAAGCGCGTGAAGTTGCGCTGTATCGTCAGGGCAAATTCCGTGAAGTTAAACTGGCTCGCCAGCAGAAATCTAAACTGGAAAACATGTTCGCTAACATGACCGAAGGCGAAGTTCACGAAGTGAACATCGTACTGAAGGCGGACGTGCAGGGTTCTGTCGAAGCGATTTCCGATTCCTTGCTGAAACTGTCTACCGACGAAGTGAAAGTGAAGATCATCGGTTCCGGCGTAGGTGGTATCACCGAAACCGACGCGACCCTGGCTGCAGCTTCCAACGCGATTCTGGTTGGCTTCAACGTTCGTGCCGATGCTTCCGCACGTAAAGTTATCGAGTCAGAAAGCCTGGATCTGCGTTACTACTCCGTCATCTATAACCTGATCGACGAAGTGAAAGCGGCGATGAGCGGCATGCTGTCTCCGGAACTGAAACAGCAGATCATTGGTCTGGCTGAAGTGCGTGATGTCTTCAAATCGCCGAAATTCGGCGCCATCGCGGGCTGTATGGTTACCGAAGGTACGATTAAACGTCACAACCCAATCCGCGTACTGCGCGACAACGTGGTTATCTATGAAGGCGAGCTGGAATCCCTGCGCCGCTTCAAAGATGACGTTAACGAAGTCCGTAACGGCATGGAATGTGGTATCGGCGTGAAGAACTACAACGACGTTCGCGGTGGCGATATGATCGAAGTGTTCGAAATCATCGAAATCCAGCGTAGCATCGATTAATCGTCAGATAGCTAAGCGTAGGCCGGGTAAGCGAAGCGCCACCCGGCAATAATTTTAAAAAGGGGCTTTTGGCCCCTTTTTTGTCTTTAT
>OKVJ01000595.1_pt1 | contig 13747 bp, 16 predicted proteins | sample 1606921 | NCBI WGS metagenome assembly OKVJ01 (sample SAMN03281016, study PRJEB24777) | human gut metagenome | isolation source: fecal sample PR161 from 1 month old female Malay infant, caesarean...
AGAAGCGCGTCAACTACTACCTGAACGGCGATTCAAAAATTCAGGTTCAGTCCTATCCTGCGCAGGGCATCAAGAACCACCGCAACACCAAGAAGATTAACCTCGGATCTGGTGCTGGTGGCGCGAATATCGACCTCACTACCGCTGACATGACAGCGATCTTCGCGTTCTTTGGTAAAGGCGCATTCGGTACCACCGCACGCACGAACAAAGTCGCCGCATACGATGTGATGTGGGTTTCCCCGGAAATCTGGGCAAACCTGGCGCAGCCGTACGTGGTGAATGGCGTTGTAAGCGGCACTGTGTTGCAGGCGGTTCTGCCATTCGCGCCAGTTAAAGAAATTCGCATGAGCTTCGCGCTGACCGGTAACGAGTTTATCGCCTACGTTCGTCGTCGTGACGTGATCTCTCCGTTGGTAGGTATGGCTGTCGGCGTTGTGCCACTGCCGCGCCCACTGCCTAACGTTAACTACAACTTCCAGATTATGTCTGCTGAAGGTCTGCAAATCACCGCAGACGATCAGGGCCTGTCTGGTGTTGTCTACGGCGCTAACCTGGCGTAAGGAAACAGCATGGCTAAATACGAAGTTGTGCGCCCATGGTTCGGCGTGAAGGTAGGGCAGGTGGTGGAGTTGAAAGAACTGCACCCGGCGCTGAAGTCTAACGTCCGTCTCATGAATGGTGAGGCAGGCGGAGAACTTACCCCGTCGACGCCTGATGCCGGTACCGGTGAGAAATCTCGCAAAGAGGTTATCCAGGCTCGTCTGACTGAACTGGGCATCGAGTTCAAAGGCACACTGGGCGCTGAAAAACTCAGTGAGTTGTTGCCTGATGGCGAGCTCGAAAAGCTTTTCCCTGCTGAATAACAGCCGCCGCTAAGGCGGTTTTTTTATGCCCCGCTCCGGCGGGGTATTTCACGGAGTCGATAATGGTAGCTCTCGAACAGGCGAAGGAGTATCTGGAGAGCCAGGGAATTACCATTCCCGATTTTGTTCTTCAGGCTCTCGTCGACCAGGCCAACAGCATTCAGGAGTGTCTCGATGCGCATTATCCTGCATCGACAGCGCTGCTAATTCAGCTCTATCTACTGGCGCTTATGGGGCTCGGGCAGGGGGATAAGTACATCTCAAGCCAGACGGCTCCGAGTGGCGCGTCTCGCTCGTTTCGGTACCAGTCGTTTACCGATCGCTGGAAGGCCTCGGTTAACCTGTTGCGCGGGCTGGATAAGTACGGCTGCGCCTCCTCGCTAATTCCTGCCGACCCTACCGCTGCCCCGGCATTCGCTGGCATCTGGATCGGCAAAGGCGGCTGTATGTGCGGGGATAAGTGATGACGTACAAATCCGTTAAGCACGGGCTACCGCGCGCATTCACCCGCGTCTGGGTGATGACCGACACCGGGCGGGAGACTACCGGCTACGTGAAATCGGATGGTGAATGGCATATCAACTGCCCGCGTATCCGGGCGACAGGCGCGAAGGTGCTGCGCTGGAAGGAGGGCTGATGTCATCGGTAGCGAACTGGAGCTTTACCGCCACTGCAACCATCTGGCGGAAGCTGGAAGGCAATGACGAATACGGCGATCCGATGGGCTATGCCGAACCTGAGCAAATCCTCTGTGATTACGAGGGCGGACTCAGCAAGAAGCTAGCCAGCCTGGGCGCTGAAATCGTCGTGAAGAATACCGTCTGGACGGAGTTCGCGCTGGCGGCCACGGGTGATTACCTGCTGATTGGCGTATCGACCGAAGCGGACCCGGTTGTCGCCGGTGCCGACGAGGTGCGGCAGGTCATCCGCTATGCCGACACGTTTGATCGCCTGTCGGATGATTACGCCATCCTGACGGGAGTGTAGCTATGGGCATCAAAGTGAAGGGCATCAGCCAGGCGAAGAAAAACCTTAATGCTCTGGTTGGTGATATTCAGGGGAGAAAGGTCGTCAGAGCCATGCAATCAGCTTTGATTATCGGCGGATCTCAGGCGGCGCTCTACACCCCGATCGATACATCAACCCTCATAAATAGCCAGTTTCGCGAGATTACTGTAAATGGCAATCGCGTGACTGGCCGGGTTGGTTATTCAGCTAACTATGCTGCATACGTCCATGATCCAAGCGTACCTCAGAAATTCCGCCGGGCGACGGCCAGGAAGGAGTTTTTAACCAAAGGGTTTGAAGACACGCAGCGACAGATTGATGCTGTGATCGCCAAGGAAATGTCTCTATGAATCCTCCTATGTATCAGCGAGTCAGGAACATGTTTGGCGATGCCGGTCTTACTACCGGTTTCCTGGTTCAGCTTCTTTATTTCAACGACCCGAAAGACCTTTCGAAAGCGATTATGGTGTTCAGACCAAATGGCGGAACTCCCATCAGAAATGACCTCGGGAACGATAACTATGTCCTGGTCGATGTGATTGGCGCAAAGGACAAAAACCAGGCGGCAGCAACGGCGGCTCAGTCAATCCTTGATTACGTTCAGGCCAACCCCATGGCTGACGAATGTGTCGGCTACATCCAGAACATGGGCGCAATTCCCGCGCCGGTACCAACAGAAGAAGGGCGAATAGTCTTCCGATTGCAATTTTCCTGCACTTTTGGCGACTAGCCATTCCCAACCAAATAACCCGCTCCGGCGGGTTTTCTTTTATACGTCAAAGAGGAGTTTCACATGGCTGACTGCCCTAACTCGAACGAGCGCCTGTTCGGCGGTGCGATCGTGCTGGAGGTCGCTGACGGCTGCCCTGATGTTAAACCTGAAGAATCAGAGTGGAAATCTCTGGCTGCTGGAACATCAAAGGGCTTCGACTTCAACCCAAACTCGGTAACATCTGATGCGGATGACGGCGGCGGCTATGTCGAAACCATCATCACCAACAGCGATTTCACGATTAGTTTCGAAGGTGAGGTCCGTAAAAAGGACAAGCTTGACCAGTACGGGATCGGAAAGTTCATCACGTATTTTGCTGCACAGCTTAAGGCGAAAAAGCAGCCAGGCATTTGGGTGCGGATGGATTACGGCCCGGTGGAGTTTATCGGCTACATGACCGTTAATGCCCTGAGCTCTGACGGTGGAACCAACGACATCGTAACGTTCTCAACTGAGTTCAAAGTCGGCGACGCGAGTACCATCGAAGTTAACGAACTGACCGCAGTAGCGGTGACTGGCGTGACAGTAACCCCGACAACCAGCACAGGTACGGCTGGCGGTACCAGCACCTTCACGGTGAATATCGCACCAACCGGCGCTACCAACAAAGATTTCACTGTGGCGACTACCGATGCGACTAAAGCAACTGCTACCGCCTCCGGCAACACCGTTACCGTGACGCGTGTCGCCACCGGCAGCGCGCAGATCATCATCAACACCGAAGACGGCAACTTTGTGGCCGTGCATACGGTTACCGTTACCTAACGGACATTCCAAAGGGCGGCGTGCTGCCCTTGATAATGACCGTTTACTGGAATGCCTATGACCGTTTTAACCGATATTGGCGAAATCTCGATCAGCGACAGCCGTGAAGGAGGGAAAGACTACCTGCTGCGGCCTTCATTCGAGGCTATGACGAGGATCGGCACTCCGGAAGAGATTGTTCAGGCGTACGCCATCATCCACGGCATTGAGGTTTCTCAGCTCACTGAAGCGTGCGCGAGCACTTTTGGACGATTTCCTGAATGGTTATCCCCCTCTTTCAACCGTGCAGCTGAGAAGCTTTTATCCACGTGCATGCAGGTGTTACAGGCGTGCTGCGATGAAGACTTGACGTCCATGATCGGCGAATGGAAAGGGTGGCGACATTGCGTTGTATACCGACCTGGAAAGATGCCGAAGAACGACATCATCGTGCTGGCTCAGCACCTCATGCAGCACGGTATCGTTGGCAAAGCAAAGGTTCGCCAGTTGCAGCGCCACGAAACAGGCGAGCGAACCACTGAATTTAAAGCCTTCGACTACATCAGCGCGGCGCGTAGCCACTTTGGCATGAGTCGTGATGAGGCATCCAAGCTAACTATGACCGAATTTCAGATGCTGCTAGCGGCGAAATACCCTGAGCAGAAAGGGTTCACTCGCGAAGAGTACGACAGCATCGCCGACGAATATCTGGCTAAACAGGCAGTTCGACGCGAGAATGCGAAAAAGAAGTAACCGACCTTCTATACAACGATACCCTGAGAACAATAAATCATCCTTTTCCGTTGCAACTGTGCTATTCCTGGTTACGATGTTTCCACTTTTACCAATGGGGAATAGAAAGATGCGTACATTAATTTTATTGGGAACGCTGCTCGCTGCACCTTGTGTTATGGCGGCTACTGATGCAGAAATTGTCAATGCTGTGAAACAAAGAGCAGAAAGCGGTTTCTTTCCAAAAAACGTAAAAGTCGTTTCATTAAAGGAAGTTAATTTCTTCCCTGACGACAGAGACACAGTGTACGCCAGATTTGGAAACGTATGCGGCAAGGCTGAAGTGACCAAAGGTGATAATAAAGCCTCATTGGTATTTATTGCCCCTGTGGTTGAAAAGGCAAGCCAGATTTCTATAGACGATCCGACAATTTACGATCTCACAAAGCAAGGTGAGATTGCAGAAAAAGACATTCCAAATAGATGTAAGTAATAAACACTTGAACATTAAAACCCGCCCCGGCGGGTTTTTTTTATGCCCGGAGAAAAGCATGGCCAACAGTGAACAGGTTGGGAATATTGTTTATCAAGTCCAAATGGACGTAGCAGAGCTTATTGAAGCACAGCGTAAAGTAAACGATCGGCTTGATAAAATGGGCTCCAATTTCGACCGAGCATCCGGGTCGGTTAGCCGCTTTGAGGGAGCGCTTAATAAAGTAGGAGTGGCGATTGCCGCAGCTTTCACCATCGAGACGGCCAAAAGGCTGATTGCGATTGGTGATGAGATGGCTACCTTGCAGGCCAGGATCACCAGGCTCAGCCCAAGTATTGATACAGCGAAAGAGACTATGTCAGCTCTTTCAGCTATTGCATCACAAACAGGTAACAGCCTTTCTGAAACAGAGCGTTTGTGGGAATCACTAACCACAGCATTAAAAAGCGCAGGTGCAACAAACTCCCAGATCCTTGCTCTTACTTCTACGCTTCAAAAGATAGGCACCATAGGCGGTTCATCCTCTGAGGAAATGGCTAGCGCACTTCGCCAGTTCGGGCAGTCAATCGCCGGCGGCACTCTCCGGGCTGAGGAGTTCAACACCATCCTTGAGCAAATGCCAGAGCTTGCTCGCCAGATTGCGTCTGGACTTGGAATATCGATTGGCGATCTCCGCAAGAGAATGCTGGAGGGCAAGTTAACGGCTGAAGATGCCCTTAACGCTATTCAAAAACAATCCAAGTCTGTTAACGAAGAGTTCGACAAGATGCCTGTCAATATCGACAGGGCGCAAAATAGTCTGGACGTAGCATTTAAAAACGCCATTAACGACATCAATCAGGCGATTGGCTTAACCTCGACCCTGGCGGGGTTGATGCAAAGTGTTGCTGATAATCTTAATTACTACAATAAAAATGTCGGTGATGCTTCCAGAATGCCGAAGCTTATCAAGCTACAGCAAGAATTAAACTCCGAGCTTAAAGATGGTCAGCGCTGGTATGAGACAGACTCAGTATTCCAGGCGCGCCGTGCGCAGGCCGCCGTTCAGTTAAAGCAGGTCGAAGGTGAAATTGCTCATATAAGAGCTAAAGCAGCAAATGATGCCAAGAACAACCAAGGATTCAAGACACCAACTAGCGGCGATGATGCCGCAACATCAAAGTTGGTAAAAAATTCTGAACGCAGGCTAGCGCTCGCTAAACTCGAAGGGGAAGCAAGGGCAAGGCTTCAGGCTCAGTATGATGCTGCCGACGCTGGGGTTACAGATCCGAAACGCATCAAGACTCTTCAGGATGAATATGCGGAGACGTACCGAGTAACCGAGGCGAGAAAGGAAAGCAATAAAACTGGCAAGAAAACTGAGGCGCAGTCCGAATCAATTGCAAATAAGCTTGAAAATTTGCGTCAGCAGTCAGAATTGGCAGCTGATTCAACGGAGGAGCTAAGCAGAGAGCAGGCCATATTACGTGCTCAGCAGTCACTGGGAAATTCTGCAACCCAGGAGCAAATCAAAAAGGCCGGTGAATATGCAGCAAAAGCATGGGATGCATCAGCGGCAGCCAAAGGGGTTACGGAAGCACTTAAGGCAATGCCTTTGCAGGCGGAGAATAAATCCTACGCCGAATCCATGCAAAATCTGAAGGCCGCACTGAACGCTGGGAAAATAGATCTCAAGGAGTATAACGCTGCCACTGAGAAAATGGCGCTCGAGCACCAGAATAACCTCGCCAAGATTAACGCCCAGGCCACAGTCAATCCGGTAGCTTCTGCCCGAGCCGAAGTTGACCCGGTACAGCAACTGGCGAACGAAAATAACCAGAAGTTAGCCCTGCTGCAGCAATATCAGCAGCAGGAACAGGCGATACTCCAGCAAAGTTACCAAAAAGGGAAAATAAATTACGATCAGTTCGTTGCTGCAAAGGCAGCTACCGATGCCCAGTACCTTGCCTTAAAGACTGCGCAGGAAAACCAGTTCAATGAGCAGATGACAGCCGCTCAGTGGCAATTGCTCAGTCAACAAGGTCTTGGTTATGAAATGCTGACAAGCGCGGTGGATGCGTTTTCAGGTAATGCATCCAATGCGTTAACCGGGCTGATCACTGGAACGATGTCAGCGCAGGATGCTATGCGCTCACTCGGTAACACGATGCTGAATAGCGTGGTAAATGCGCTAGTCCAGGTTGGAGTTGAGGCTCTCAAAAACTTCATTATCGGTCAGACATTGGGCGCAGCTTCTACCGCTGCATCTGTCGGTATGGCTACCACGACGGCGGCCGCATGGGCTCCAGCCGCAGCGCTGGCCAGCCTGGCATCCTTTGGCGCAAACTCAGCGCCTGCGATGGCTGGTATTGCATCTACCGTTGGGCTTGCTCAAGGGCTGGCTTTGGCTGGGGCCAGATACAATGGCGGACCTGTGTCAGCGGGAAGCATGTATCAGGTCGGTGAGCGAGGGAAGCCGGAGATTTACCAGGCCAGCACCGGTAAGCAGTACATGATACCGGGCGACAATGGCAAGGTAATTAGCAACAAGGATATGCAGAGCGGGAGTGGTGTAATAATCAACAATATCGTGCAGAATTACACCTCTGCTACTGTTGATTCTCAGGGAACTGTGAACTCAGATGGTAGTATTACCCTGACTACGATTATCGCGGATTTGAATAATGGAGGCCCGATAAGTCAGGGTATAACCAGCAACTTCAACGTTAAAAGAACCCCGAACGGTCAGGGATAAGGAGATTTACGTGGTTATTGAGCCGGGCGAAATGCAGTCAATACCAACCGAGATAGGTAAGCCACATAAGATATGCCCGAACAGGGCGGTCGAGTTTGTCTTTACTCTAAATGATGGATCAAAAATTAAGGGTATAGCGCCAGCTGGCGAAGATCTGGAATTTACCAATAATGGCGATATCGTTGACATAAAAATCAATATTTACGAGGCACCATCCGGGCCCCGGCTTGTTGATTAATCAAACCCGCTTCGGCGGGTTTTTTAATGCCTGGAGTTTAGATGCCAATTATCGACTATCCCGACTGGCTGCCGCTGGCGCAGAAGGCCAGCAAAAACATGACTCTCGATACCGGGTTTCAGACCGATCAGCCAGCGGTCGGCCCGGCTATCTTCGAGAATCAAACCGACGACCTGAAAGTGACCTGGTCACTGACGTGGATCTTCACTCTGGCTGAGGAGAGAGCATTCCAGCAGTGGCTACGCAGCCCGAACTATCTCAACCGGGGCCTTAACTGGTTCCGGATGAATATCAATCTGGGCGGTAGTGGTCTACAGCTGCAGGAGCTTCACTTCACGCAGATGCCAGTGCAAACCAGTATTGACGGCGGGGTGGTGACATGGACGGGAACCGTTATCGCGAACCACCTCTACAACGCCGACGACGAATTCGACGACATCATCGTTGAACTGCCGCCACCTTGGGATTCGTGGCTGGATATCGTTGTCACGGGTTATCCGGACGGGCGTGACCCAGAATCACTTCCGAGAGTGCCGTAATGCCTACATTCAGAGCTTATAAGCAGCAGCGCCCGACGCGTGGGTTGTACGACACCATTACGTTCTACCATCCATCCTTTGGCTACGTCCGCCTTGTCGATAAACAGTTCTTCCCGAAGACGCTCGCCGGCCAGTCGTACACGCCAGCGCGCTTTGAAATCGAAGAGAGCCAGCAGAGCGGAACGCCAGTGATTGACGCGACAGTGAAGTTAGGGCGGCTGTCGTCTGACATCAAAGCGCTGATGAAGCAGTGGAAGGGCGCTGCTCGACTGACGGCCATCACGGCCACGCGGCAGATCTTCGACAGCGGCGACGTCTCCGTGCCGATTAAATCGTGGCAGTTGTACGTCAAGACTGTGGATATCGACGCCGATTCAGCGTCGGTAACCCTTTCTGTCACCAACCCGCTGAACAACAACATTGGTCGCCTTTATGATCCAGTCGAATACACGGGACTTCAGTACCTCTGATTTCATCAGCAAGATGATCGGCGTTCCGTGGGCTAACCGTGCCTGCTCGTTCGATAAGGTCGATTGCTGGGGCTTGTGCGTATTGTATTACCGACATGTGCTCGGCATTGAGTTGCACCAGACGCCGGACTACGAAGCCGGTGAGGACTTCTTCACCTGCTATCAGGGTGAAGTCGTTTTCTGGCGCCAGGTCGATAAACCGGTCGAGGCCGGGATATTTGTCGGATACCGCGGCGCGCAACCAGCACACGTTGGCCTGGTACTGAACCGGCAGGCGCTGCACTCGCGCGGAGAAAATGGAAGCGTGCGCATGGACTCGTTGCTGGTCATTCAGCGGGCATTCACCAAAGTGGAGTTTTTCGAATATGGCGCTGGTTGAGATATCGAATTTTCCAGGAACGCCTAAGCTGCGTTGCAGGGTGCCAAACGGCACCCTTTTTTATGACTGGCTGGCGGCAAATGACGCTACATTTCACCGCGATCTGCTGATCGTCCGCAACGGCGTAAAGCTGGGCGACGATGACGAGCTGGCGTTTGAACTGAGTGAGCTGGACCACATCCAGGTATTCGACCAGCCAAAGGGCATTGTCGGCGACATCCTTAGCCCGATCTTTAAAGTGGTGGGCCAGGTGTTTTCTTTCCTGGCGCCGAAGCCCGCAATCGCGAACAACGGCGGCAACTCCGTCGATTCACCGAACAATAGCCTGACCGGTCAGACAAACACGGCGCGCGTATATAAGGCCAAACCGGACATCTACGGCCAGATTCGTTCGTTCCCGGATCTTATTCAGGAATCAGTATTTGAATACGTTCACCAGACGGCTACCGACGGCGGTCTAAAGTACGTCACTGAATGGATGTGTATTGGGATCGGCAAATACGATTACGAGTCCGTGCGCTACTCAGAATCCAGCCTGGGCTCTCTTGCAGGCGCTGAATTTCAGTTCTTCCAGCCTGGCGAAGTAATCCCGCAGATCGTCGAAGGATACGGGTTCGATGATGTCGACGGGCAGGAGGTGCCAGGGCAGAACGAAGCCAGCGATTTCCCGATCGAAACAGCAACGGCTAACACGGTGGTCAGCGGCACGTATTCCGGCGGCCAGGTAGCGATGAAAATCGTTAAGCAGGCCGAGTTTGACTATTTTATGGGACTCGTACTGCCGCATGCAGTGACATTCACGATAAACGTGACGTACAACACCGCATCTGGCAGCGTAACGAAAGATGCAACATTCTCAGGCACGCTGATCTCCGCTGTCGAAACAAACGACGGCGCGGTGGTTAACCCGGTTCGCTGGTACACCTTCACGATGAACCAGCTTGATGGTCCACAGGATATCCCGGCCAACGCGACGATAAACACCACGAAGTTCATCCTCAATGACAACGAGGCTCTGATCGTCGGACCGTTCTTCTCCCCTGTCGAGTCAACTCAGCTTTGGCTGCATACACAGTCCAGCCTGGGCGGAAATAAGGAAACGAACTGGAAGGTAGTCATCTGGAAAATCGACGACGATTATAACCAGGTGCCAGGCACGCAGCAGACTTTCACATACCGGCAGACGACCCCGCATGATTCAACAAGTGAGGTGTTCTACCGCACTGACAAAATCACGCCTTCCGGGGGCTTCGGAAAGTACGCGGTCAGCTTCCAGCGCACCGATAACTCAAGCGACGCGTCTCTGTTGAAAGTCGAAGAGATCCACAGCATCAACATCCGGACAAACGTCGTTCATCCTACAGACACGCTGGTGCGCGTGAAAGTGAGGGCGACCGAGAACGCGCTGGGTAGCCGCGAGCGCAAATATAACGCGCTGGTGACGCGCCATACCATCACATACGACCTTGACACACAGACGGTGGATTACACCCTGAGGCCGTCGCGCTCGTTCGCTGATGCGGTGGCGCATACCTGGCTGATTATGGGCGAGCAGCCGGTAAGCAGCATTGACCTGTACGGACTGTACTCGATCGCTGAAAGCCTGCCTGACGAGCGACTGGGCTACTTCGATTACACGTTTGACGACGAGAACGACTCTCTGGGAGACCGCGTGCAGGCGATCTGCAATGCGGCGTCGGTGGTTGCGTACTGGGACGATGGCGTGCTGACGTTTACCCGGGACCAAAAAGTGGATTATCCGGCGGCAGTATTCAACCGGGCCAACATGAAGACGGACGAGTACAAAATGACGTACGAAGCCACTCTTCCGGGCGGCTACGACGGCGTGCAGGTGTCCTATGTTCACCCGACCACGAACAATAAGACATACATCAACTACCGCGTGCTGAACGGCGCTATCGTCGAACAGGAAGCGGAGAACCCGAACAAGCTGGAGATAGTCGGCTTTCGTAACGAGTACCAGGCGCGGGAGCGCGCGCTGCGCGAAACGAAACGCCTGATTTACTCCCGGGTGAAGATGAACGCCAAAGTGTTCGAAGACGGCATTATCCAGGTTGGAAGCGTCATTCAGATGCCCGATATCTACGACAGCAACCAGCAGCAGGGTTACATCACCGGCCGCGCCGGGAATAACTTTGACACCAGCGAGCCGATCGCATTTACCGGTTCAATGTACGTGCTGGTGACCGACAGCCTGGGAAATCCTACCCTGCGCTATCCGGCTACCGCCCGCAGCGACACGAAGTACGGCTTCACCGCGGCTATACCCGACATTCAGCTCAATATCTGGAACGGAGACACTGTTCAGCTCCCGTCGCGCTATCTCATCGCGACAGTTGAAGAGCTGGACAGTCAGCTATGGACGGTCAACAGCATCAAACCTAACACAGATAACACTGTATCTCTGACCGTCGCAGAGTACAGCGACGCCATCTACCAATAAGACCCATCCCGATCACCCCAACCCGGCCACCGCGCCGGGTTTTTTATGGAATCAATATGACTACGCAACCAACCAATCTCCCTGTTCCAAGTGAATCGCCTCGCGACCTGAAATTTAACGCGGGGAAAATTGACGAATTTGTTACCTCAATGGGTTGGACATATACCGATCGCTTTGGTCAGAAGCACTACACCATTGAAGGAATCAACTATCTGTCCCAGCAGGCAATGGCGGCCTACGGTTACGTGATCCTGACCGGGAAGACATTTACTACCGGCGCGACTCTCAACAACCCTAACGAAGTGCTGCTCAACACTGCCGACGGCGAATACTACAAATGGACCGGTTCGTTTGCTTCAGGTGGGAAGGTCGTGCCAGAAAACTCAACGCCAGCAGGCACGGGTGGCATCGGTCCGGGTGCGTGGATTGGTGTTGGTGACGCATCATTAAGGGCTGCTCTTGCTGCTCCAGGCGGCGTCAATCTGGTGAATGGTGCAGCTAAGCAATCTGATCTGGATGCTTTGAGCGCATATGTAAACGAAGCTCTACCCTATAATGGTAAAACGGCATCTACATGGAGTAAAACATTACAGGCTGGTACGATTCTAAACATCAAGTGTTTTGGTGATTCAACTATGTGGGGGGCTATGGCAAACAATGTTGCCAATCAATCTGTAAATAACCCACCGAAAATGCTAAAAGAAGTGTTGCTTAATCTTAGTGGAGTTACCAACAACGTTGTCAACTACGCTATCAGTGGTTCTACACTTTACGACATGCTGCGTGGTACAGATGGTTCAGGTAAAACATATCAGGAGCGCCTTGCTGAATCTCCGTGTGATATTGTTTATTGTAATCACGGGATCAACGATAATCAGACTGGAAAGGATATACTTCAATATAGAAAAGATTTAATCCAGTTTGTCAAAACATCACGATTAAATAACGCTACGCCAATCCTTGTTACTCCAAACCCTCAAACATCAATTCAGCTAGGCAGTCCTGTCAATAGCAAAAGATTTCCACTTTATGTAGAAGTCATGCGGTCTGTAGCGAATGATATGTCAGTAGACATTGTTGATAATAATAATTTCATGAGCAAATCATTGAATGTATTCAATATAAATTCTCTTTTCCCTGATGGAGTTCATTTGAGCGATGCCGCATACAGGCAGTATGGTTACAATCTTGCCATACCTTTGATTACTTGCCATAGCTTAGAGTTCGCTGGTGATGTTTCGGGGCTGAATGGGGCTTTATGGTATACAAATTCTACAAACGCTCAAATATCTCAACAAGGTTCAAGATGTGGAGAAATAATATCTTGGGAAAAAGAAGGTAATCCAACTGGGATTAACTATCCTGTAATTCTATTACGCGGGATGAAAAGTATTAGCATAAACCAATTGGTTTGGGGGAGTTCTTCAAGGGCTAACGCATACATTAATTCCGCATCAGCAGGTATGGTTTACCCTAACAAAAATCTTGGGAATACATCAACTTTAGACTGGGATTCGTTAACAACGTTAAATGTTAATTGTTTCGCAGGTTTAAATGTTGTTGGTTTGTTGATAGATACTTCTTCTCCTGGCATAGGCACCGGGATGACATTTGCTGGTGTAGTTATCCCTGGTGGCAGCGTTTCATCTATGACAAGTGTCTCGGGTGATTATTATTCTTCTGAAACCTTGTGCAATGGTGATTTTATATCATTAAATTATAATTTCTCTATAGGGACAGAGTGTTATGTTGCTGATAAATCTGGTGGAAAAGTAGCCTCTATTAAGCTTAATGGTACTACGGCTAGGGCTGCAGTTTTCAAAGACAATGTTGAGGTATCAGGAGTTGATCTTGCTACATCAGTTTCTCCTGGCATTTATCAGGTTATTTTTAAAATCAATGATGATGCAATCCAATTCTTTTTCGGAGCGGCATCCGGGACTATAAACACTGTTTCCACACAATCAAACCTTCAACTTAAGGCTACATCTGCCAGCTTCACATTGATTAGAGGGTTATGACCGAAGCCCATGGATGGGCACTTCAAATTTTGCTTGTGGTGTAATACCATAGGAGAAAAAATTTAGGTTGAATCTGATGAACAGAAGGGATTTTACAAAGTTTATAGTGGCTGGGGCGGGATTAATGGCCACTCCACAGCTAGTCTCCGCGAAATCAAGCAGCCTGCATACAGGTGAAAATGCAGTCAACAATCGTACACTTCTAAACTCGGTTAAGGATAAGCTTTCCGCTGGTGAAGATGTCAGAATTGATTGTTATGGCGACTCTGTTATGTGGGGCTCTACAC
>OKVJ01000602.1_pt1 | contig 13699 bp, 10 predicted proteins | sample 1606921 | NCBI WGS metagenome assembly OKVJ01 (sample SAMN03281016, study PRJEB24777) | human gut metagenome | isolation source: fecal sample PR161 from 1 month old female Malay infant, caesarean...
TCGACCTGATGTGTCCGTTTGCGAAGGGCGGTAAAGTTGGTCTGTTCGGTGGTGCGGGTGTAGGTAAAACCGTAAACATGATGGAGCTGATCCGTAACATCGCGATCGAGCACTCCGGTTACTCCGTGTTTGCGGGCGTAGGTGAACGTACTCGTGAGGGTAACGACTTCTACCACGAAATGACCGACTCCAACGTTCTGGACAAAGTATCCCTGGTTTACGGCCAGATGAACGAGCCACCAGGAAACCGTCTGCGCGTTGCGCTGACTGGTCTGACGATGGCTGAGAAGTTCCGTGACGAAGGCCGTGACGTTCTGCTGTTCGTTGATAACATCTACCGTTACACCCTGGCCGGTACTGAAGTATCTGCACTGCTGGGTCGTATGCCTTCAGCGGTAGGTTATCAGCCTACGCTGGCGGAAGAGATGGGTGTTCTTCAGGAACGTATCACCTCTACCAAAACCGGTTCTATCACCTCCGTTCAGGCGGTATACGTACCTGCGGATGACTTGACTGACCCATCTCCAGCAACCACCTTTGCGCACTTAGATGCAACCGTGGTACTGAGCCGTCAGATCGCGTCTCTGGGTATCTACCCGGCCGTTGACCCGCTGGACTCCACCAGCCGTCAGCTGGATCCACTGGTTGTTGGTCAGGAACACTACGACACCGCGCGTGGCGTACAGTCCCTGCTGCAGCGTTACCAGGAACTGAAAGACATCATCGCCATCCTCGGTATGGATGAGCTGTCTGAAGAAGACAAACTGGTGGTAGCACGTGCGCGTAAGATCCAGCGCTTCCTGTCCCAGCCGTTCTTCGTTGCGGAAGTATTCACCGGTTCTCCGGGTAAATACGTTTCCCTGAAAGACACCATCCGTGGCTTTAAAGGCATCATGGAAGGCGAATACGATCACCTGCCAGAGCAGGCGTTCTACATGGTTGGTTCCATCGAAGAAGCTGTGGAAAAAGCCAAAAAACTTTAACGCCTTAATCGGAGGGTGATATGGCAATGACTTACCACCTGGACGTCGTCAGCGCAGAGCAACAAATGTTCTCTGGTCTGGTCGAGAAAATCCAGGTAACGGGTAGTGAAGGTGAACTGGGTATCTTCCCGGGTCACGCACCGCTGCTCACCGCCATTAAGCCTGGTATGATCCGCATCGTTAAACAGTTCGGTCACGAAGAGTTTATCTATCTGTCCGGCGGCATTCTTGAAGTGCAGCCTGGCAGTGTGACCGTTCTGGCCGATACCGCTATTCGTGGCCAGGATCTCGACGAAGCGCGAGCCCTGGAGTCGAAGCGTAAGGCTGAAGAGCACATTAACAGCTCTCATGGCGACGTGGATTACGCTCAGGCGTCTGCGGAGCTGGCCAAAGCGATCGCGAAACTGCGCGTTATCGAGTTGACCAAAAAAGCGATGTAACACCGGCTTGAAAAGCACAAAAGCCAGTCTGGATACCAGGCTGGCTTTTTTTTTCGGCCTTAATTCATGATGAAAAAGATGTAGAATTTTAAGCATCAAACGTTTTTACTTCTCACTCAAACTACCGTCAGGATGCGTATGTCAAACAGTGCGATGAGCGTGGTGATCCTTGCCGCAGGCAAAGGGACCCGCATGTATTCCGACCTGCCTAAAGTGCTTCACACGCTTGCAGGAAAGCCAATGGTGCAGCACGTCATTGATGCAGCGAATGAATTGGGCGCCAGTCAGGTCCACCTGGTCTACGGCCACGGCGGCGATCTGCTTAAAAAGACGCTGAGCGACGACAAGCTCAACTGGGTGCTTCAGGCTGAACAGTTGGGTACAGGCCATGCCATGCAGCAGGCAGCGCCCTTCTTTGCGGATGACGAAGACATTTTGATGCTCTACGGCGATGTCCCGCTGATCTCCGTTGAAACGCTGACTCGCCTGCGTGAAGCCAAACCGCAGGGCGGCATCGGTTTATTAACCGTCGTGCTGGACGATCCAACCGGTTATGGCCGTATCACCCGTGAAAACGGCAACGTTACGGGTATTGTTGAGCATAAAGATGCCAGCGAGGCGCAGCGTCAGATTCAGGAGATCAACACCGGTATCCTGATTGCCAATGGCGCGGATATGAAGCGCTGGCTGTCGAAGCTCGACAACAATAACGCGCAGGGTGAATACTACATCACCGACATCATTGCGATGGCATACCAGGAAGGGCGCGAGATTGCGGCGGTCCATCCGGCGCGCATCAGCGAAACCGAAGGGGTGAACAACCGCCTTCAACTCTCCCGTCTTGAGCGCGTTTATCAGTCCGAACAGGCCGAGAAACTCCTTCTGGCTGGCGTGATGCTGCGCGATCCGGCGCGTTTCGATCTGCGTGGCACGTTATCTCACGGGCGCGACGTTGAAATTGATACTAACGTCATCCTCGAGGGTAACGTTACGCTGGGCAACCGCGTCAAAATTGGCGCTGGCTGCGTGATCAAAAACAGCGTCATTGGTGACGACTGTGAAATCAGCCCGTACAGCGTGGTGGAAAATGCCCGTCTGGATGTGGCCTGTACCATCGGCCCGTTTGCGCGTTTGCGCCCGGGCGCTGAGCTGCTGGAAGGCGCTCACGTGGGCAACTTCGTTGAGATGAAAAAAGCGCGTCTGGGTAAAGGCTCTAAAGCCGGTCATTTAACCTATCTGGGCGACGCGGAAATTGGTGACAACGTCAACATTGGCGCAGGCACAATCACCTGTAACTATGACGGCGCCAATAAGTTTAAAACCATCATCGGTGATGATGTGTTTGTCGGTTCCGACACCCAGCTGGTGGCGCCTGTTACCGTGGGTAACGGCGTAACGATTGCCGCCGGGACAACCGTTACGCGCGATATCGCCGATAACGAACTGGTATTAAGCCGTGTGCCGCAGGTGCACAAGCAGGGCTGGAAACGTCCTGTGAAGAAGAAGTAACAACAAGGCGGGTGGCGCTACGCTTACCCGCCCTACGATTGAGTAAGCCTGATAAGGCGTAGCCGTCATCAGGCAAACCCGGGTGAGGAGATAAATATATATCTCCCCCCACAAGCAGTACCCATAAAAATAACCCCACTCTCTACAAGGCTCGGGGCGCCCGGAAAGGGCAAATACAGGTCAGCGACAACGCAGGCATTATGCCTAAATTCGGAATCTAAAATTATGTGTGGAATTGTTGGCGCAGTTGCGCAGCGTGATATTGCTGAAATCCTTCTCGAAGGTTTACGTCGTCTGGAATACCGTGGTTACGACTCTGCCGGTCTGGCTGTTGTCGATGCAGAAGGTCATATGACCCGTCTGCGCCGTCTCGGTAAAGTGCAGATGCTGGCCCAGGCCGCGGAAGAACATCCGCTGCACGGGGGAACCGGTATTGCGCACACCCGCTGGGCGACGCACGGTGAACCGTCTGAAGGCAACGCGCACCCGCATGTGTCTGAACACATCGTGGTCGTGCACAATGGCATTATCGAAAACCACGAACCGCTGCGTGAAGCACTGAAAGCGCGCGGCTACACCTTCGTCTCTGAAACTGACACCGAAGTGATTGCTCACCTGGTGCACTGGGAACTTGAGCAGGGCGGTACGCTGCGTGATGCGGTGCTGCGTGCTATTCCTCAGCTGCGCGGTGCGTACGGTACGGTGATCATGGATTCCCGCGACCCGTCCACGCTGCTGGCCGCGCGTTCCGGTAGCCCGATGGTTATCGGTCTGGGCATGGGTGAAAACTTTATCGCTTCCGATCAGCTGGCACTTCTGCCGGTCACCCGTCGCTTTATCTTCCTCGAAGAGGGGGATATCGCCGAAGTGACTCGCCGTAGCGTGACCGTGTTCGATACCAAAGGCGAGCAGGTGAAACGTCAGGAGATCGAATCGAATCTGCAGTACGACGCGGGCGACAAAGGCGCTTACCGTCACTACATGCAGAAAGAGATCTACGAGCAGCCAAACGCCATCAAAAACACCCTGACCGGGCGCATCAGCCATGGTGAAGTGGATCTGAGCGAGCTGGGCGCAAACGCGAACGAACTGCTCAGCAAGGTTGAGCATATTCAGATCGTAGCCTGCGGTACCTCCTACAACTCCGGTATGGTCTCTCGCTACTGGTTTGAATCTCTGGCGGGCGTGCCGTGCGACGTGGAAATTGCGTCTGAGTTCCGCTATCGCAAATCTGCCGTACGTCGTAACAGCCTGATGATCACCCTTTCCCAGTCAGGTGAAACGGCAGATACCCTGGCGGCGCTGCGTCTCTCTAAAGAGCTGGGTTATCTGGGTTCTCTGGCCATCTGTAACGTCCCGGGCTCATCGCTGGTGCGTGAATCCGATCTGGCGCTGATGACCAAAGCGGGTACCGAAATCGGCGTGGCCTCCACCAAGGCGTTTACCACTCAGCTGACGGTTCTGCTGATGCTGGTGGCGAAACTGGCGCGTCTGAAAGGTGAAGATGCCTCTGTTGAGCATGACATCGTTCACGGTCTGCAGGCGCTGCCGAGCCGTATTGAGCAGATGCTGTCTCAGGACAAACGCATTGAAGCTCTGGCGGAAGATTTCTCTGACAAACATCACGCCCTGTTCCTGGGCCGTGGCGATCAGTATCCGATTGCGCTGGAAGGCGCGCTGAAGCTGAAAGAGATCTCTTACATTCACGCTGAAGCCTATGCGGCAGGCGAGCTGAAACACGGTCCGTTGGCGCTGATTGACGCGGATATGCCGGTTATCGTCGTGGCACCGAACAACGAACTGCTGGAAAAACTGAAGTCCAACATCGAAGAAGTCCGCGCCCGTGGCGGCGTGCTGTACGTCTTTGCTGATAAAGATGCCGGTTTCGCCAGCAGCGACAACATGCACATCATCGAGATGCCGCATGTGGAAGAGGTGATTGCGCCGATCTTCTACACCGTTCCGCTGCAGCTGCTGGCCTATCACGTGGCGCTGATCAAAGGCACCGACGTTGACCAGCCGCGTAACCTGGCGAAGTCCGTTACCGTAGAATAATCTCCAGCCTACCCGAGGCTGCCAGTATTCTGGCAGCCTCATAGTCCTCCCCTCAGCAATTACTTCTTTTTATCGCAGCCTGTTTCTTTTTTCATGTTTCCTTACATTATTGCGTCATCTGATTGTCTCGCCGATTTCTGCTTAAAAAATAATCTTATTTAGCGGTGGCAAAGAAAAGATATTGATAAATTCTCAAAAAAATAGAAAAGAGACATCAATAGCATTTTTTAATTATTTTTTATTCTTATTTGTAAGGGGTTTTTTATTTTTCGTTTTTATTATTTTATTTTAAAGATATTTCATGAGAGAAAACGTGTTTGTCATAGGGCAGGAATGAATTGTACTATCGCCACGCTTTAAAGGATGGTGTGTTTTATTTGAATGTGTAAATGAAACGCATACAAATAATATAAATTATGGAGAGTTTCATGAAATTAAACGTTATAGCCACTTCGCTGGTTTTATCTTCCGCCCTGTTTTCAGGTGCGACATTAGCGGCTGACGGTACTGTTCATTTCCGTGGCGAGGTGATTGATTCTACCTGTACAGTCACGACTGATACCAGCAACCAGACTGTTAATATTGGTCGTGTGGCGGCCACTACTTTCGCAGGTATTGATTCCACCGCGTCTGTTAAAGATTTCCACATCCGTCTGGAAGGCTGCCCGGCAACCTATACTCAGGCGGCAGTACGCTTTGACGGGACGGAAGATAAAGATACCATCGGTAAAGGTTATCTCTCAATCGGTACGCCGGTGAACGGCGAAAGCGGTACGGATGGCGAGTTCACTGGCAGCGGCGATGCCATTGCGGCGACGGGCGTGGCGATTAAACTGTTCAACCTGAGCGATGATACCGCGATCCCGTTGTATAACAATTCTAAATACGTTGCCATTGCTGATGGTAAAGCGGATATGGGATTCAAGGCGAAATTCGTCCAGACTCTGGCAACAGTGACGCCGGGTACTGCGAATGCTGACTCTCAGTTTACTATTGAATATCTGAAATAATCAGCGATTATGGATTCGGAGCCTGTTAAGAACTTATTAACAGGCTCCTTTATATATAAGGACATTGGATTATGCCAGGGCGTATAGTGAATGTATTAATAGCGTGTTGTCTTACGGGTATTTCTACACTGGCATCGGCAGGTGTGGTTATCGGTGGCACACGAGTGATTTATTCGAGTGATAAATCCGACGCAACCATTACTGTCAAAAATAACGAAGCGGCTATCCCTTATCTTATTCAAACATGGGTTGACCCCTTCAGTAATACAGGAACCGCGAAAAAACCACCGTTTACCGTCATTCCACCGGTATCTCGTCTGGAGGCTGGGCAGGAAAAAATTCTGCGCATTATGAAAACCGAGGGCAATTTACCGCAGGATCGGGAGTCGGTGTTCTGGCTGAACATCAAAAATATTCCCCCGGCGAGCAATAAGCCGAACGCGATGGAAATCGCCATCAAGACACGTATCAAGCTGTTCTGGCGTCCGGCCTCGTTGAACATCACCCCGGAGCGCGCCGCCACGCAGGTGAAGTGGCACAGAGAAAATCGGCAGTTGGTAGTTGAAAATCCCACGCCGCTAAATATCAACGTTATGAATGTGACAGTGGACGGCAAAGATGTGCCACTCAATATCGTCCATCCCTTTGAAACCCTGCGTTTACCCTTACCGGAAGGCGTGAATGGCCATGCGCTGGTGTGGCGGTATGTGAATGATTTCGGTGCGATTAGTCAGGATTTAAAAGCAGCGCTTTAAGCAAAGGATGGTTTATTTATGGAGTGTTCCCGTATTTTCATCGCGTTTGCTTCCGGGGTGGTGCTTGGTTTATCCGCCGAGACGGCAGCGAGGGATATGTTTAACCCTGCGTTGCTTGAAATCGATCATCCTGTGGACGTTGATATCCACCAGTTTAACCGCGCGAACAATCTACCTGCCGGGAACTATAAGGTCAGTATTCATGTTAACGGCGAATATGTTGACCGCCGGGAGGTAACCTTTGTCGAAGATACTGCCACCAGCAACCTTCATCCTTGCTTCTCAGACGTCAAAACCGTGCTCGCTGAGCTTGGGGTAAAAGTGGCGGCTATCAAGGCCCTTAACGACATAGATGACAAAGCCTGTCTGAACCCCGCGCCGCTCGTTCCCGGCTCAACCTGGACGTTTGATACGGATAAACTCCAGCTTAACGTCACGTTGCCGCAAATCTATATTGATGTATCGGCGCGCGGCTATATCAGTCCCTCACGCTGGGATGAGGGCATCAATGCGCTTATGGTGAACTACGATTTTTCCGGCTCCAGCACGGTGCATTCGAACGAGGATGTTAACGACGATTTTTATTATCTGAACCTGCGCAACGGTGCCAACCTGGGGGCATGGCGTTTACGTAACTACAGTACGCTAAACGTGGCCGATGGCGAGTCTTCGTATCATTCGATCAATACCTATTTACAGCGCGATATCGCCGCGTTACGCAGCCAAATCATGCTGGGGGATACGTGGACCGCAAGCGACGTGTTTGACAGCACGCAACTGCGTGGTATGCGTCTCTACACGGATGATGACATGCTGCCTTCGAGCCTGACGGGGTTTGCGCCAGTGGTTCGCGGCGTGGCGAAAAGCAATGCGACCGTGATTGTGCGGCAAAACGGTTACATCATTTACCAGTCTGCCGTACCGCAGGGAGCGTTTGCGCTCAAGGATTTAAACACTACCAATTCGGGTGGCGATCTGGATGTTACCATCAAAGAAGAGGATGGCAGCGAGCAACATTTTACCCAGCCTTACGCCTCACTGGCGATCCTGAAGCGTGAAGATCAAACCGATGTCGATATCAGCGCGGGTGAACTGCGCGATCAAAACGATTTTCAGCCGACCGTTTTTCAGGCGCAGGTGTTACACGGTTTTCCTGCGGGTATTACCCTCTACGGGGGCGTGCAGGGAACCAGCGATTACACCTCCGCCGCGCTTGGCGTGGGGAAAGATATGGGTTCGCTGGGCGCCATTTCGCTGGACGTAACGCATGCCCGCGCGCGGTTTGAGGACGATGACGAAAGCGGGCAATCTTACCGTTTTCTCTATTCCAAACGTTTTGATGAAACTAACACAACGTTTCGGCTGGTGGGCTACCGCTACTCCACAGAGGGCTACTACACCCTGAACGAATGGGCGTCCCGGCAGAATAACGAGAGCGACTTCTGGACGACAGGTAACCGCCGTAGCCGTCTGGAGGGAACATGGACGCAGACCTTTGGCGACGGGATGGGAAATATTTATCTTACCCTTAGCCGCCAGCAGTACTGGAAGACGAATGAAGTCGAGCGGCTGGTGCAGCTGGGCTACAGCAATAGCTGGCGCTCTATTTCCTGGAACGTCTCCTGGAACTACACCGATTCACTCACCTCGGCCCAAAATAGCACCGACACTGACATCAGCGACAGCCAGGGAAGCGAACAGATTTTTATGCTCTCTCTCTCCATACCGTTGTCAGGCTGGCTGCATGATAGCTACGTCAACTATGGGTACACCCAAAACAACCATGGAAAAGGGATGCACCAGGTGGGGCTGAGCGGTAACGCGCTGGATGCGCACAACCTCTCCTGGAACGTTCAGCAGTCTTACGATGCGGATAACGAAGATTACAACAACAGCGCAGGGGTGGGCTATGACGGCACATATGGTTCGGTAAACGCCAGTTACGACTATACCCAGGACAACCAGCGCCTCAACTATGGAATGAAGGGCGGGATTCTGGCCCACAGCGATGGCATAACTTTCTCTCAGGAGCTGGGGGAAACCGTCGCGCTGGTTAAAGCCCCGGGAGCTTCAGGCCTGGCGCTGGAGAATGGTACGGGTAAGGCGACGGACTGGCGCGGCTATACGGTACAGACGCAGCTCAATGCCTACGATGAAAACAGAGTGGAGATCGACAGCGATTACTTTGCGAAGGCCAACGTCGAAATCGACAACAGTATCCTCAGCGTTATCCCGACGCGCGGCGCGGTGGTACGGGCGGAGTTTGTCACTCACGTGGGCTATCGCGTCCTGTTCAATGTGCGGCAGAAGAGTGGCAAACCGGTGCCGTTTGGCGCAATGGCCTCGGCTGATTTACCCCAAGGCAGCGTAACCGGCATTGTGGGCGAAAATGGCGAGCTTTATCTGTCCGGCATGCCGGAAGAGGGGGCGTTTGTCCTGAAGTGGGGTGCAGATAACACGGTGACCTGCCCGGTTAACTACCATTTTACCCCGCCAGAAGGCGTTGAACTGATACAAATATCGGCAGTATGCCAATAGGGAAATAAGATGAAATTCAGGACACCTCTGTTTTTAAGCGCGTTGATAATATTTATGACGCCAGTATGCAAGGCGTACACCACGGGCGACGGGATTTGTCACTCCGAAGGTGGCGCTTATATCTATAACCTTAATCTGAACGGGCAGTCGATCCCGGCGGATAAAAATAAAGCAGGTACAGAGATCAGGGATCTGGAAACGCTCAGTTCATCTACGAGTTACAAAGCGCAATGCAACTGTCTTACGCATTACTCTACGGGCTTTCGCCAAATCTACTACACCGCACGATCGCCGTTAAGTGAAGATGTGGTAAAGAACGGGTATACCTATTTTACCCTTAATAACAACCTCAGCATCGCCACGTCGATACTTGTGCTTGGCAGAGAATATATACCGGTACCTTTCAGCGCAGAACCAAACGTAATGTCTCATAGCTCCTATTGTTATGCGCCTGGCGAGGAAGGGAGCGAACCAACACTCAATACCGGTTCACAAATAAAAATATCATTCTTAATTAACAAGCCGTTTATTGGCCGGGTGAGTGTGCCAGGTACGATAGTCGCCGATCTTTATGGAGGGCTGGATGCGGCCTCCTCGACCTCCAGCACCGAAAAAATGGCAGAGATCAAAATCGCTGGCGATATCGTCGTGCCGCAAAACTGCGAGATAGCGCCCGGGCAGACGCTTGAGATAGATTTTGGCAAAATCCCGGCCCCGGAATTTTCCGCTACCAAAGGCACCGCCGTGACGAGTCACAAGGTAAAAAAGACGATTCAGGTACAGTGCACAGGCATGCTGGATGAGAATATTGTCTACTCCACTTTCCATGGAGACCCTGTTGACGCCGATGCCACGATGATGAAAGTCAACGGCAATGATGATGTAGGCATTGTGGTATACGACAAGTGGGATCGTCAGGTCAGCGTCAACGGCGGCAGGATGGACATGGATAGGGGCGAAAACAACAACGGCGCCGAAAACAATTCGCTTACCTTTTCCGCTGCGCCTGCAAGCGCAACGGGGGCTCAGCCAAAACCTGGAACGTTTGAAGCGTACGCGACGGTCACGCTGGAAATTGAACATTAATCACCCGACGGCTGTTTATGACAGCCGTTGTCATTTTCCCCCTTTTGTACCAGGCTTATCCCTTTCTGTATGACAAATCTATGACGCCATCCTGAATAAATATCATTTATTATCAATGAGTTAATTTTAACGCCTGCATTGTCATAAAACTGTCATAATTCGTACATTTATCTGTCACCTGTTTGTCCTATTTTGCTCATCGTAGCCACTAAACAACGATTTACGAAAATCTTGCAGGAGACATTATGAAAGTTATGCGTACCACTGTCGCAACTGTTGTCGCCGCGACCTTATCTCTGAGCGCGTTCTCTGTATTTGCAGAAGCAAGCCTGACTGGCGCTGGTGCAACCTTCCCTGCGCCGGTGTATGCCAAATGGGCGGATACCTACCAGAAAGAAACCGGTAACAAGGTTAACTATCAGGGTATCGGCTCCTCCGGTGGCGTAAAACAAATTACCGCGAACACGGTTGATTTCGGCGCATCAGATGCTCCGCTGTCTGATGACAAACTGGCTCAGGAAGGCCTGTTCCAGTTCCCTACCGTGATCGGTGGCGTGGTTCTGGCGATCAACCTGCCGGGCGTGAAGTCGGGTGAGTTGGTGCTGGACGGCAAAACCCTGGGTGACATCTACCTGGGCAAAATCAAAAAATGGGATGACGAAGCGATCGCCAAACTCAACCCAGGCCTGAAGCTGCCTTCCCAGAACATCGCCGTGGTTCGCCGCGCGGATGGTTCTGGTACCTCTTTCGTGTTCACCAGCTACCTGGCGAAAGTGAACGAAGAGTGGAAATCTAAAGTCGGCTCCGGCTCTACCGTTAACTGGCCTACCGGTCTGGGCGGTAAAGGTAATGACGGTATCGCCGCGTTCGTACAGCGTCTGCCTGGCTCCATCGGCTACGTAGAGTATGCGTACGCGAAGCAGAACAACCTGTCCTACACCAAACTGGTGTCTGCCGACGGCAAACCGGTTAGCCCGACCGAAGAGAACTTTGCTAACGCCGCCAAAGGCGCTGACTGGAGCAAATCCTTCGCGCAGGATCTGACTAACCAGAAGGGCGAAGGGGCGTGGCCAATCACCTCTACCACCTTCATCCTGGTGCACAAAGAGCAGAAGAAACCTGAACAGGGCGCTGAAGTGCTGAAGTTCTTCGACTGGGCATACAAAAACGGCGGCAAACAGGCTAACGCTCTGGATTACGCCACCCTGCCAGACAACGTGGTTGAGCAGATTCGCGCTGCATGGAAAACCAACGTAAAAGACAGCAGCGGTAAAGCATTGTATTAATTTAGCATTCTGACGAAAATGGCGGGTGGCGCTTGCGCTTACCCGCCCTACGGTTCCGACTGTAGGCCGGGTAAGCGCAAGCGCCACCCGGCGATTTCGTAAACGCGTTTAACAGAAGAGTAATTTATGGCTGCAACCAAGCCTGCATTTAACCCTCCGGGTAAAAAAGGTGACATGATTTTCAGCGCGCTGGTCAAACTGGCTGCGCTGATTGTGCTATTGCTGCTGGGCGGCATTATCGTGTCTCTGATTTTCTCCTCCTGGCCGAGCATCCAGAAATTCGGTTTCTCCTTCCTGTGGAGTAAAGAGTGGGATGCGCCGAACGATATCTACGGTGCACTGGTGCCGATTTACGGCACGCTGGTGACCTCGTTCATCGCCCTGCTGATTGCGGTTCCGGTAAGTTTCGGTATCGCCCTGTTCCTGACGGAGCTGGCGCCGGGCTGGCTGCGTCGCCCATTGGGTATCGCCATCGAACTGCTGGCGGCCATCCCAAGTATCGTCTACGGCATGTGGGGCCTGTTCATCTTTGCGCCGCTGTTCGCCACGTACTTCCAGGAACCGGTGGGTAACGTCCTCTCTGCCATTCCGTTTGTGGGGGCCCTGTTCTCCGGCCCGGCTTTCGGTATCGGCATTCTGGCGGCGGGTGTGATCCTCGCCATCATGATTATTCCGTACATTGCGGCGGTGATGCGCGATGTGTTCGAACAAACGCCGGTGATGATGAAAGAGTCGGCCTACGGCATCGGCTGCACCACCTGGGAAGTGATCTGGCGCATTGTTCTTCCGTTCACCAAAAATGGGGTGATCGGGGGCGTGATGCTGGGCTTAGGTCGTGCGCTGGGTGAAACCATGGCGGTTACCTTTATCATCGGTAACACCTACCAGCTCGACAGCGCGTCGCTTTATATGCCGGGTAACAGTATTACCTCTGCGCTGGCGAATGAGTTTGCGGAAGCGGAATCGGGTCTGCACGTTGCGGCGCTGATGGAGCTGGGTCTGATTCTGTTCGTTATTACCTTCATTGTTCTGGCGATTTCCAAGCTGATGATTATGCGTCTCGCTAAAAATGAGGGAGTACGCTAATGGCCACTCTCGAAATGCAAGCTACTGCTGAACTGGCGGAATCCCGCCGCAAAATGCAGGCCAGACGCCGCATGAAAAACCGCATTGCCCTGACGCTCTCTATGGCGACGATGGCATTCGGTCTGTTCTGGCTTGTCTGGATCCTCTTCTCAACGGTCGTTCGCGGGATTGACGGAATGTCACTCTCGCTGTTCACCGAAATGACGCCGCCGCCGAACACGGCGGGTGGTGGCCTGGCGAATGCCCTGGCGGGCAGCGGGTTGCTGATCCTCTGGGCCACGGTCTTCGGCACGCCGCTGGGCATTATGGCGGGTATCTACCTGGCGGAATACGGTCGTAAATCCTTGCTGGCGGAAGTGATTCGTTTCATTAACGACATTTTGCTGTCAGCCCCGTCTATCGTCGTGGGTCTGTTCGTTTATACCGTCGTGGTGGCGCAGATGGAACACTTCTCCGGCTGGGCGGGTGTGATTGCGCTGGCGCTGCTGCAGGTGCCGATTGTGATTCGAACCACCGAGAACATGCTGAAACTGGTGCCGGACAGCCTGCGTGAAGCGGCTTACGCGCTGGGTACGCCAAAATGGAAGATGATCTCTGCGATTACGCTGAAGGCGTCGGTCTCCGGGATCATGACCGGTATCCTGCTGGCGGTGGCGCGTATTGCGGGTGAAACGGCGCCGCTGCTGTTTACGTCCCTCTCCAACCAGTTCTGGAGCACGGACATGATGCAGCCGATCGCCAACCTGCCGGTGACGATCTTTAAATTTGCGATGAGCCCCTTCGCGGAATGGCAGCAGCTGGCCTGGGCCGGGGTGCTGATCATTACCCTTTGCGTACTGTTGCTGAACATTCTGGCGCGCGTCATTTTCGCGAAGAAGAAACACGGTTAATTTTTTACGGCGCGGCAGCTCGCGGCGCCGAATGAGGAAATGAGTCAATGAGTATGGTTGA
>OKVJ01000616.1_pt1 | contig 13538 bp, 13 predicted proteins | sample 1606921 | NCBI WGS metagenome assembly OKVJ01 (sample SAMN03281016, study PRJEB24777) | human gut metagenome | isolation source: fecal sample PR161 from 1 month old female Malay infant, caesarean...
TCCAGGGAACGATGGCCGCAACCACCCCGATCGGCTCGCGCACGATCATCGCCAGTTCGCCCGGCCCCGTAGGCGCCACTTCGCCGTAGACTTTATCCGCCGCTTCGGCGTACCAGCGAATGGCGCGCGCCGCGCCGGGAATATCGTCGCGCAGGCTGTGGCGGATGGGTTTACCGGTGTCCAGTGTTTCCAGTAAGGCCAGCTCTTCGCCGTGGCGTTCCATTAAATCGGCGAGCTTATTGAGCACGGTCTTGCGCTGCGCCGGAGACGCCTGCGACCAGTCACCGCGCTCAAATACCTCACGCGCCGCCTGAACTGCACGGTCCACGTCCGCCTGCTTGCCCCGGGCCACGTTCGCCAGCGTCTGTTGGGTAGCGGGATTGACGGTTTCAAACGTGGCATTATCGGCGGCGTCACAATAGGCACCGTTAATAAATAACCGGGTCTCAATGGCGCTGTTTTTTGCTTTATCCTGCCAGTAAGTCAGGTGCTGAAAATGCATATTCACTCCTTTCTTTCGCAATCAGATAAATAAGGTCATGGCCGTTTCAGGCAATACGAAGCCGTGAGGCATCCCGGGAATTAACCCGTTGAATGCCGACATTGATCGTTTTTATTTGTCCCGGCGTAAGCGCACTTACGTCGGGACTGAGTGGTAATTAGAACGTGGTGGGGGTGTGGGCACTGATAATGCGGCAGATGCCTGCCGAGGTGTTGCTGAAGCTGTGCGGTATGCCGGTATTAATGGCATAGCTTTGCCCCGCAACCAGGTGATAAGGCTGGCCATTAATGGTCAGCACTATTTCACCTTCCAGTATCGTACCGATCTCCTCACCCTGGTGTTTGATCCTCTCTCCGGTCGTGGTTCCTGGCTGGTAAGTTTCAAAAATCATCGCCAGCGTACGGTTCGGATTTCCGTTATGAACCAGCTTCATCGAAACCCCCTGACTGCCTATTTCGATAAGGTCTTCCTGATTAATAACCACCTGCGGTTCATCAGGTTTTTCCGGTTCCGAAAAGAATTCCGAGAGCGACAGCCCATAGACTTTCAGCAGCTTTTGCAGCGTACTGATGGCAGGACTCACTTTGTCCTGCTCAATGGTGCTGATGGCACTGTGTGTTAACCCAGACAGTTCGGCGGCACGCCGCTGCGAGAGACCCAATTGCTGGCGGATCTCAGACAGACGTTTCCCTGGCGCCAGTCCGTCATCGCTCATAGTTGCATTTCCTTTACGGTAGTGGTCAAAGCCGTTGCTTCTCGGCAATGTGGCTTTGACAGGCGGTGATAAAACCTTCAAACAACATGCGTGACAGGGCGTACTCGCTGCTGTTCCATTCGGGGTGCCATTGCACACCGAGGGCAAAAGGGTGGTCATGAACGCTGACCGCTTCGACGAGCCCGTCCGTCGAGCGGGCCTCCACGCGGAGCCGTGGTCCTAACGTTCGTGCACCTTGCCCGTGTAACGAGTTTACCCAAAATGTGTTACAGCCTGGTATTAATTGAGACAGCAGTCCTCCCTCCTGAACCTGAACTTCATGAGAAGGGGCGTATTGTAGCTCAACCGGCAGTTCAGGATCTTCCCGGTGCTCAAGCAGGTCGTTCTGCTCGAACAGGCGGCGATACAGCGTCCCTCCCGTGGCAACAACCATTTCCTGCAGCCCCCGGCAGATGGCGAAAATGGGGATGCGCCTTTCGAGCGCGGCAGCAATCAGCGCCATACTCAGAAGATCTCGCCCGGGATCGGCGTCAGGCTCATCGCCGTTTTCACCATAAAGGTGCGGCTGCACGTTACTTGGGCTGCCCGGCAGGTAAATTCCGTCCAGGGTTGGCAGCAGAGCGGTAATAAGCTCTGGCTCTGCCAGCGCATGCGGTAAGGCAACAGGTAAGCCCCCCGCGTTAATAATGGCATTCAGGTACTTTTCTTGCAGGGTCTGGGTCTCATGACCCTTAAGCCTGTTTCTGCACATCACCACGCCAATAACTGGCTTGTTCATTATATTTTCCATGATCGCCCTCACAAAGTGGACTAAATTTAGGCCATTCTCGCCTGTGAAACGGCCTTTTCGTTCAATATTTTCTCAATCTAGCAACGGGATCTGCCTTTTGCAAACTTAACTTAACATTTGACAAACAATTTGTTTGCATACAGATTCGATAGGGTGGACATTATATTTGACAGTCCAGAGCAGCGAACGCAAATCCCAAAAACGGTGGTAAATCATGGAAACCAATATCGTAGAAGTTGAGAACTTTGTGCAGCACACGGATGAGAGGCGGGGCAGCGCCTTTACGCAGGAAGTGAAGCGCTATTTAGAAAAGTATCCTGACACCCAGTTTATTGATGTCCTTCTGACCGACCTGAACGGCTGTTTTCGCGGCAAGCGCATCCCGGTTGCCGGACTGAGCAAGCTTGAAAAAGGCTGCTATTTCCCGGCATCGGTTTTCGCCATGGACATTTTGGGTAACGTCGTGGAAGAGGCGGGCCTGGGGCAGGAGCTCGGCGAGCCGGACTGTATCTGCGTGCCGGTACCGGGCACCCTGACGCCGTCCGCCGCCGACCCGGAATACATTGGTCAGGTGCAGCTCACCATGGTCGATGAAGATGGCGCTCCCTTTGACGTTGAGCCGCGGAACGTACTCAACCGACTCTGGCAGCAGCTGCGCCAGCGCGGTCTGTTCCCCGTGGTAGCGGTAGAGCTGGAGTTCTATTTACTTGACCGTAAGCGCGATGCCGACGGCTATCTGCAGCCACCCTGCGCGCCGGGCACCGACGTACGTAACACGCAGAGTCAGGTCTACTCGGTTGATAACCTGAACCACTTTGCTGACGTGCTGAACGACATTGACGAACTGGCGCAGCTGCAGCTGATCCCCGCTGACGGAGCCGTGGCTGAGGCCTCCCCGGGCCAGTTTGAAATTAACCTGCACCATACGGAAAACGTGCTCGACGCCTGCGATGATGCGCTGGCGCTGAAACGTCTCGTCAGGCAGATGGCGGAAAAACATAAGATGCACGCCACGTTTATGGCAAAGCCGTATGAAGAGCATGCGGGCAGCGGGATGCATATTCACATCAGCATGCAAAACAACCGAGGCGAAAACGTGCTCGCAGACGCCAGCGGCGAGGATTCCGCGCTGCTGAAACGCGCGCTGGCCGGAATGATCGATCTGATGCCCGCGTCCATGGCGCTGCTGGCGCCGAACGTCAACTCCTACCGCCGCTTCCAGCCGGGAATGTACGTACCGACGCAGGCGTCATGGGGACACAATAATCGCACCGTTGCCCTGCGTATCCCCTGCGGCGATCGCCATAACCATCGGGTCGAGTACCGTGTGGCGGGAGCAGACGCGAACCCGTATCTGGTGATGGCGGCGATTTTTGCCGGCATTCTGCACGGGCTGGATAACGATTTACCCCTGCAGGAAGAAGTGGAAGGCAATGGTCTGGAGCAGGACGGACTGCCGTTCCCGATTCGTCAAAGCGATGCACTGTGGGAATTTATGCAAAACGATCATCTTCGCGAGCGGCTGGGCGAACGTTTCTGCCACGTCTATCACGCCTGCAAAAATGATGAATTACTGCAGTTTGAACGCCTGATTACCGAAACAGAAATTGAGTGGATGCTGAAAAACGCCTGATGACGTGCCCCGGTAAGGGGCCGCTTTGTTTCATCGCATACGTATCACCAAACGGCCTGCGCGGAGCCTGGCCGAAACGTTCGCTGGCACGCCAGCTATCTCCCGGGAGTCGCGTTATGGAGCGCAGGCGGCACAGGGACTTTCTTAACGACACTGTGTGACGAGGTAGGAAATGATGCAGATGTTCAACTATCCGCAGGGCGAAGGGGGCCAGTCAGGCGCCTGCTGTGAGTGCGAGCGAGAGACGCTGCGCTGGTACGATCGCGTATGTTCTTTACAACTTCCCCCTTTGCTAAGCAGGTTTGCATTACGGTCAGCGCGATTGCAAACCACGGTAAGCATGGGGGGGACGGTTTATGGCGACTAACACCTCTCTTGACTCGCCGCGCATGGCCGGAAGAACCCGGCTGCGCAGTTCCCTCAAGCTCTGGCAGGTGGTCATGATGGGGCTGGCTTACCTCACTCCCATGACCGTGTTTGATACCTTCGGCATTGTGTCCGGTATCAGCAATGGCCACGTGCCCGCCTCGTATCTCCTGGCGCTGGCGGGCGTCATGTTTACCGCCATCAGCTACGGCAAACTGGTACGACAGTTCCCGGAAGCGGGCTCCGCGTATACCTACACGCAGAAATCGATCGGCCCCCACTTAGGCTTTATGGTCGGCTGGTCATCGCTGCTGGACTATCTCTTCCTGCCGATGATCAACGTGCTGCTGGCGAAGATCTACCTTTCCGCGTTGTTCCCTGAAGTCCCGCCCTGGGTCTGGGTGGTGGGGTTTGTGACGATCCTGACGCTGGCGAACCTGAAAAGCGTTAACCTGGTCGCCAACTTTAACACCCTGTTTGTGCTGGTGCAGGTCGCCATCATGGTGGTCTTTGTCATACTCGTGGTGCACGGCCTGCACAAGGGTGAGGGGGTCGGCACCGTCTGGTCGCTCCAGCCGTTTATCAGCGAGAACGCGCACCTGCTTCCTATCATTACCGGCGCGACTATCGTCTGCTTCTCTTTCCTCGGCTTTGACGCGGTCACCACGCTGTCGGAAGAGACGCCAAACGCGGCGCGGGTTATTCCCAAAGCCATTTTCCTGACCGCACTGTATGGCGGGCTGATATTTATTGTTGCCTCGTTTTTCATGCAGCTCTTTTTCCCGACGATCGCGCGTTTCAAGAACCCGGACGCCGCGCTGCCGGAAATTGCGCTGTACGTGGGCGGCAAGCTCTTCCAGTCGGTGTTTCTGTGTACCACGTTTGTGAATACGCTTGCTTCAGGCCTGGCCTCGCACGCCAGCGTCTCACGCTTATTGTACGTGATGGGGCGTGACAACGTCTTTCCTGAGCGGGTGTTTGGCTACGTGCATCCGAAGTGGCGCACTCCGGCCCTGAACGTGATTATGGTAGGGATAGTGGCGCTGTCGGCCCTGTACTTTGATTTGGTGACCGCGACGGCGCTGATCAACTTTGGCGCGCTGGTGGCGTTTACGTTTGTTAATCTCTCGGTGTACAACCATTTCTGGCGGCGTAAGGGGCTGAACAAAACGTGGAAAGATCGGCTCCACTATTTCCTGCTGCCACTCATTGGTGCCGCAACGGTCGGCGTGCTTTGGATCAACCTCGAAGCGACGTCCCTGACGCTTGGCCTCATCTGGGCGGCACTGGGTGTCCTTTACCTGACCTGGCTCACGCGCCGCTTCCGAAAACCGCCTCCGCAGTTTGAAGCCGGTAAGATAGAGCAGGCCTGGGATTCCTGAACGTGAAACGGCACCAGTAAGCTGGTGCCGTTTATCTGGATCGGGCATCAGCCCGCAGGATGATTATCTCAGGCGTTTATGAAGGCTTGCACCCACCAGCAGTGCGGCACAGAGCATCAGCGCGATAAACCCGCCCACGCCGTTCCAGCCGTAGTTATGCCAGAACACACCGCCCAGCGTCCCGGCGATGCTTGAGCCCAGATAATAGCTAAACAGATACAGCGACGATGCCTGGCCTTTGGCGCGACGCGCGCGCGGGCCAATCCAGCTGCTGGCGACGGAGTGAGCGGCGAAGAAGCCTGCGGAGAAGAGCAGCATCCCGGCAAAGATAAGCCACAGGGAAGAGAAGAGCGTCAGCAGCAGGCCGAGCAGCATCACCGCGGTAAACACCAGCATCACCGGCCCGCGGCCAAAGCGTGCCGTCATCGCCCCGGCTTTCGGCGAACTCCACGTACCGGTGAGATAGGCCACGGAAAGCAAACCCACAACGGCCTGATTCAGATGCCACGGCGAGAGCATCAGCCGGTAGCCAATATAGTTAAACAGCGTCACGAAGGAACCCATCAGCAGGAATCCCATCAGAAACAGTCGCGGTAAACCTTTGTCACGCCAGTGAAGGCGGAAGTTGATAAACAGCGTTTTCGGGCGCAGAGACGTCGGGCGAAAATGGCGCGATTCTGGCAGGATTTTCCAGAACATCAGGGCCGATGCCAGCGCAAAACACCCGATCACCGCCAGCGCAATGCGCCAGCTAAAGAAGTCCGTGAATACCCCGCTCAGCAGACGCCCGCTCATGCCGCCAATCGAGTTCCCGCTGATGTACAGCCCCATCGAAAAGGCAACGAAGCTCGGGTGGATCTCCTCGCTGAGATAGGTCATCCCGACTGCCGCCACGCCGCTGAGCGAGAGCCCGATCAGCGCGCGCATCATCAAAATGCCGTGCCAACTGGTCATCATGGTCGAGAGTAACGTACAGACCGAGGCCAGCATCAGGGCGGTTACCATCACCTGTTTACGGCCAATGGCGTCGGAGAGCGGGCCGGTAAAAAGCAGGCCAATTGCCAGCATCCCGGTTGAAATGGAAAGCGAAACGCTGCTGCTGGCAGGAGATACGCCAAACTCGTGGGAGAGAACGGGCAGGATCGGCTGAACGCAGTAGAGCAGGGCAAACGTTGCCAGACCGGCGGAAAAGAGCGCCAGCGTGACGCGCATAAACTGCGGGGTACCACGTTTGATGAACTGAACCGGCTGCGATGCTACAGGCAAATCATTAATATCTCTGGCCGGCTCGATATCAATGGTAGAAGTACGACTCACACAGTTTCCTTGCTTAAACATCCCCGTGATTTCTGGTGACGGGTATGACCACACCTTCAGGGTAGGAAAATGTAAATATTCTGTCTAATATATTAATAATCTCAAATGATACTTTAAAAATATGAATATCGAGCTGCGTCATCTTCGCTACTTTGTCGCCGTCGCTGAGGAGCTGCATTTTGGCCGCGCGGCGGCACGACTGAACATTTCTCAGCCGCCCTTAAGCCAGCAGATTCAAATCCTCGAACAGCAGGTCGGGGCGCGTCTTCTGGCCCGCACCAACCGCAGCGTGAGCCTGACGGCAGCGGGTAAGCAGTTTCTGATCGACAGCCGACAAATTCTGAGCATGGTCGACGACGCCGCTGCCCGGGCGGAACGGCTCTATCTTGGGGAAGCCGGGGAGCTGCGGATCGGGTTTACCTCGTCCGCGCCGTTTATCAGCGCCGTCTCGCAGACGCTTTCGTCCTTCCGCCGTCATTTTCCGGATGTGCATATTCAGACGCGCGAAATTAATACCCGCGAGCAGATTGCGCCGCTTAACGAAGGTGCGCTCGATCTGGGGCTGATGCGTAATACCCAGCTGCCGGACACGCTGGCGTGGGAGGTTATCCTGCGCGAACCGCTGATGGCCATGATCCCGAACGATCACCCGCTGGCGTCGCGTCCGGCGGTTTCGCTGGCAGAGCTGGCAAAAGAGCCGTTTGTCTTTTTTGACCCGCAGGTCGGGACGGGCCTGTATGACGATATTCTGGGGCTAATGCGCCGCTACGATCTGGCGCCGGTCATTACCCAGGAAGTGGGAGAGGCGATGACCATTATCGGCCTGGTCGCCGCCGGGCTGGGCGTGTCGATACTCCCGGCCTCCTTTAAGCGGGTACAGCTGCGTGAGATGCGCTGGGTTGCTATCGCCGAGGAGGATGCCGTTTCGGAGATGTGGCTGGTGTGGTCAAAACATCGCGAACAGAGTCATGCTGCCCAGCGCTTCAAACAGCGGTTAATCCAGGCTTCCGCGGTCTGATATTTCCCTGGAAAACGGGTAAAAATGTGCGGTAAATCACAAGGCTAAGTAAATATTTGACGACACCCATGGAAGTGCTTCACCATAGCCAACAGTTTATTTCGAAGCTCGAAAATAAGGGAGTACGAGGTGGTTGCTGATAGTCAGCCAGGGCATATTGATCAGATTAAGCAGACCAACGCTGGCGCGGTGTATCGCCTGATTGATCAGCTTGGTCCGGTTTCGCGTATCGATCTGTCGCGCCTGGCACAGCTGGCACCTGCCAGTATCACCAAAATTGTCCGCGAAATGCTGGAAGCGCACCTGGTCCAGGAGACGGAAATTCAGGAGCCGGGCAGCCGTGGTCGTCCGGCGGTCGGCCTGGTGGTCGAGACGGAAGCCTGGCACTACCTCTCGCTGCGCATCAGCCGCGGAGAGATCTTCCTTGCGCTGCGCGATCTCAGCAGCAAGCTGGTGGTGGAAGACCGGCTTGAGCTGCCGCTCAACGCCGAGGAACCGCTTCTCGATGCGATTGTCTCCCATATCGATCGCTTCTTTATTCGCCATCAGCAGCGGCTTGAACGCTTAACGGCGATTGCCATCACCATGCCCGGCATTATTGATACCGAAAATGGTATTGTTCACCGCATGCCGTTTTACGACGATGTTAAAGAGATGCCGCTGGGCGAAGTGCTGGAAAACCATACCGGCGTCCCGGTCTATATTCAGCACGACATTAGCGCCTGGACGATGGCGGAAGCGCTGTTTGGCGCGTCGCGCGGTGCGCGGGATGTCATTCAGGTGGTCATCGACCATAACGTCGGGGCGGGGGTGATCACCGACGGACGGCTTCTCCACGCCGGGAGCAGCAGCCTGGTGGAAATTGGCCATACCCAGGTCGACCCGTACGGTAAACGCTGCTACTGCGGGAACCATGGCTGTCTGGAGACGATCGCCAGCGTGGAAAGCGTGCTCGAACTGGCGCAGGTGAGGCTCAGTCAGTCCATGAGTTCCTCGCTGCACGGCCAACCCTTAACGGTGGATTCCCTTTGCGCCGCCGCGCGTCAGGGGGATCTGCTGGCGAAGGACATTATTACCGGGGTGGGTAATAACGTAGGCCGCATTCTGGCGATTATGGTGAACCTCTTCAATCCGCAAAAAATCCTGATCGGCTCACCGCTCAGCCAGGCGGCGGAGATCCTTTTTCCGGCGATTACGGCCTGTATTCAGCAGCAGTCGCTTCCTGCCTACAGCAGAAATATTGCGGTAGAAAGTACCCAGTTTTCCAACCAGGGCACAATGGCCGGCGCGGCGCTGGTCAAAGATGCCATGTACAACGGCTCGCTGCTTATCCGCCTGTTACAGGGTTAACTCTTTTCCGCAGATGTAAGAAAAATTGCGCTATCTCAAGCCGGGTAGCGCACGCATCCCGTAGACTTCCTCCACTGAATTATTTACCTGGTTGATATTTTCGAAGCATACCCAAGAGGTGGAGTGAGTCATGCTTAAGCGTTTCTTTGTTACTGGTACAGATACCTCTGTCGGCAAGACCGTTGTATCCCGCGCATTGCTGCAGGCTCTGACAGCAAGCGGTAAACGCGTCGCTGGGTACAAACCGGTCGCAAAAGGGAGTAAAGAGACGCCAGAGGGATTGCGAAATAAAGACGCCCTGGTGCTGCAAAGCGTCTCGTCACTGGAACTGCCTTACCACGCGGTCAATCCCATTGCGTTAAGCGAAGATGAAAGCAGCGTGGCGCACAGCGGCCCGATCAATTATTCCCTGTTATCCGACGGGCTGGCGAACCTGAGTGAGCAGGTCGATCACGTAATCGTCGAAGGAACGGGCGGCTGGCGCAGCCTGATGAATGATCTACGCCCGCTGTCTGAATGGGTCGTGCAGGAGCAGCTGCCGGTAGTGATGGTAGTGGGGATCCAGGAAGGGTGTATCAACCACGCGCTGCTGACGGCGCAGGCGATAGCCAATGACGGCCTGCCGCTGGCTGGCTGGGTGGCAAACCGTATTAATCCAGGCCTCGCGCACTACGCGGAGATCATCGACGTACTGAGCACCAAACTGCCTGGCCCGCTGGTGGGCGAGCTGCCTTATCTGCCTCGCGCCGAGCAGCGCGAGCTAGCGCAGTACATCGATCTCTCTGCCCTCGGTGGCGTGTTGACCGTAGATCGAGTCGTGGCGTAACGTCCGCGACAGTACGGACGCTATCACGCAGGCGACCAGTAAACCGGGCAGTAAAAAATACTGCCCGGTCATTTCACAGACCATCAGCGCCGACATAATCGGCGCATGCGTGGTCGCAGCGAGCAGCGTTGCCATCCCGGTCAGCCCCAGCAACATGGCCGTCTCAGAACCCGGCAGCCACAGCGCGAAAAGCTGCGCGAACAGCATCCCCGTAGCCATACCGACAAACAGCGTAGGCGTAAATACCCCGCCCGGCGCACCCGAACCGCTGCTTGCCAGCACCGCCAGCAATTTACAGATGAACACGCCGGCAATCACCGACAGCAGCGGCGGGGCGAGCAGAAAAGCCTGAACCACGCTGTAGCCGTTCCCCCAAACCTTCGGCGTCAAAAGTGAAAGCAGCCCGACAATCAAGCCGCCGAGCGCTAATTGCCACGGCGGTGAAAGCCTGAGGCGCAGGAACAGCCCGTGGCTGAACGCCATTAGCCACATCAGCAGCGGTCCGCAAAGACCCGCCACCAGCCCCATCGCGACCAGCAGGGCATAATCGGCCGCGGTGAGAATGCCGCTCAGATGGACCTCGTAGAGCGTACCGGCACCCGGCGCCAGAAGCTGCGTCGTAAGAAGCGCCACCACTGCCGCAATCACCACGGGGCCGAGCGAGGCCAGCATCAGCGTGCCAAACAGAATCTCTGCAATGAACAGGCTTCCGGCTAACGGAGCATGGTAGGCGCTGGCCATCCCGGCGGCGGCGCCACAGGCGATCCAAAGCTTCCATTCCGATTTGGGCGTAAAGCGCCGGGCAAAAAAGGAGGCGGCGAGGGCGGCAAGGAGGATCATCGCCCCTTCGCGGCCAATGGCGCTTCCGCTGGCAACGACCAGCAGCGAAGCAAGAGATTTAACGAGGCTCGCGCCGTAATCAAACTGACCGTCGCCGGTCTCCAGCGCTTCCATATAATCGGTGGGGGCATGAGGCCGCTGGGCGGTCAGACGCTGCCATCCCCAGAGCAACAGCCCGGCAGCCAGCCCGCCCAGCGCGGGCGTCAGCGCGCGCCTCCAGGGGGAGAGCGACGCGGCGGCATTCACCAGGCTGCCGCTGTCATTGCTCAGAAGCAGCCACTCCAGCAGGTACATGCTGTGGCGGAACACCGCAACGGCCAGCGCGGCCAGCACGCCGGTGACGGTGGCAATCAGGAGTCGGCGAAACATCGCACGGATGTCGGGGTACGTATGAAGACGTTGCATGGGTCGCGAATAAACGGGGACGATGTCCTATTGTGGTTGCAACTCAACCAGTATGCAAATGAGCTTTTATAAGGTGTTCTATATATATTATTTATTTTTCTTTGTCATTTATTTGATTATTAAATATTAACCAAAAGTGCTGAATAAATTTGGTGAACTCGTATTCATAGTAAAATTGCTTTTTTATTTACAGGAAGAAAAAGGAAATTCTTTATGAGTAACGAACTCACTAATTACCGGAGCGTAATGCATGGGTTACCGTACCGATAATTATGGCCGGGGGCAGGCGCTGACAGGAGATAAAACCTCTACCGGGGCAACCTGTATTGGATCCCTGCCGAACTGCACCGAACACGGGCGAGGGGTAGTCAGGGTTGGTGATAAAACCACGCCGTGTAAAAACTGCGGAAAGCCCGGTACCATTCTTGATGGTGAACCCCGCGTAAGCTTCCATGGTGTTGCCGCTGCTGTCGATCGCTCTAACGTCAGGTGTGGATGCCCGCCGGGAACAAATTTTATCATCGCTCCCATTGGCGACTGGCTGGGTAGTGGTCCATCACCAGAACAAATCGTCAGGGAAAGGCACGCTGTGATGCTGGTCGAACGCAGGGCAGAGCAGGAGAGGGAAGAGAAACACAGGGAGGAGGAAAGGGAGCGAAACCGGGTATTTGCAAAATCCTGCCTCCGTGGCGAGGGCTGCAATGATGCAGGCGACCAGCTTGAACCTCACACCAATTTTGCTGATATGGCATTTTTTCAGGCCATGCCCGCCAGCGACCCCGTGACCGATTCAGACACCCCGCAGCACGCACAGACCGCCAGAAAGAAAAAGCCAGAAGATATCCCCAAACCGAAGAAGCGCAGCGCCTTGTATCGTTGGTGGAACGGTAACCATGAGGAGATGGATTATCAGGCTGCGGTGGCTGCCGCGTCTGCTGCTGCACGGGCGCAGACGGCCACGGCAGGCGCAAGCCTGCTGGAGCTGATAAGCGGCAGGGCACTGACTTAAGGCACCTGGGCGGTGCGTGGTGCTGTTGCCGGACCCGGTGCACCCGTGGCCGGACTGCTGGTGGGGATGATGCCCGGCAGGCTGAACGACGGCGAACAGGATTTTATCGACCGTATGCGCCTGGAGCAGATGCATGAAGCCCCGAGCCGGGTGCGCTATACGTGGGAGAAGGACAGCAGAGGGAACCCGGTTCCGCATGGCTGGCACACACCACCTGGCCGGGACAGTGTGCGTGTCAGAAAAATGGAGTACGACACCAGCGCGCAGGCGTACACCTTCACCACGGAAGAAGATCCGCACATCACCATTATCTGGACGCCTGACCGAACGGTCGAGGAAAAGCCGTGGAATACCGGCAACCAGGCGCGTCCGGTGTTGCCGAAACCGGTGATAGTTGACCCGCTGCCGGATAACACCGGCATAACGGCGACCACCAGCCCGGCACCGGAGGAAAAGCATTTCGCGGATTACATTCTGATCCTGCCGTTCCCTGACCTGCCGCCGATTTATATTTATCTGAGGCACAATCCCGGACAAGTCACGGGCAAAGGGAAAAAAGTAAGTGGCGTATGGCTGTCAGATGCTGATAAGGGGGATGGTTCTCCAATTCCAGAGCAGATAGCTGACAGACTGCGTGGAAGGTCATTTACCAATTTTGACCGCTTCAGAGGGGCTTTCTGGCAGGAGGTGGCACGGGATCCTGAATTATCAGGACAATTTAAACGGGGAAACGCAGGTAATATAAGAGCAGGAAAAGCCCCTTCACCGCGAGAAAGTGAACAGGTTGGCGGAAAAATAAAATATGAGATTCATCACATTAAGCCGATCGATGAAGGTGGTGAAGTTTACAATGTGGACAATATGGGGATTGTTACTCCAAAACGTCATATAGATATTCATAGAGGTATGTGATTTGAAAACTATTAGCGACTACACGGAAAGTGAGTTTTTAGATTTCGTCAGAAAGATATTTGATGTATCTACTACTTCTGAATCTGAAGATATAAAAAATATCTTGGAATTTAAAAGGCTTACAGAACATCCTGACGGCTCCGATCTTATCTTCTACCCCCGAGGAGACCGAGATGATAGTCCGGAAGGAATTGTGCAAGAGGTCAAGCAGTGGCGTAAAGCCAATGGTAAACCTGGCTTTAAAGAATCTTGAGCATCAAGCCCCGGGAGGGGCTTTTTTGTGCTCACGTGCAATAAAGCCAGCATTAAAAAAGCATGGTGCAACGGAAAGTCAGATTGAAGCTGCAATGATCCTACCCGCGAATAGTGGACACGCGACTAAGTGAGTAAACTCCCAGACAGAGGTATCTCACATGACTAAATCAGCAACCGTAAGTAAGAAACCACGTAAACAGCATTCGCCTGAATTCCGC
>OKVJ01000621.1_pt1 | contig 13448 bp, 16 predicted proteins | sample 1606921 | NCBI WGS metagenome assembly OKVJ01 (sample SAMN03281016, study PRJEB24777) | human gut metagenome | isolation source: fecal sample PR161 from 1 month old female Malay infant, caesarean...
TCGCTCCACTGACTCCGCTCCTTTCGGGTTGTTCGCCTGCTTCGCCGCTACTATGAGCGAGTCCGACTTCTCCTCTCCGTACATCACCGGCTATGACTCCTCGTCTTCCCGGTGCGGGCCATCTCCGACACTGGCAGATGGTCAGAGGGGAGATCTCCCGGTTCCCGCGTAGAGATCGTATTGACATGCCAGGGTCTCAGACCCCGCCGGGTCCATGTGGCACTCGCAGTATCGCACCCTATGATGTTGCCTTCCGTTAACAGTACAACGTCGGCACCCGGTAATTTAATATACATTTCGTGGCTCAATGGCTGGCCTGTCAACACCCCTGTCAACGCTTCGCCCCATACCTCGCGGTATGCAACGCATGACTCGGGGACCTTGTGGATTGCTGGTCCTTCAATGGTCGGGGACTTTCACCCCTTGATCTCTACCGGTCTCCCGGCGCACACTGTATATATAAACAGTATATATTGGATCTTTGCAGGTGCCTAGTCCATCAGGTAGCAGTTGGGATCAAGACGACTACCGTTCAAAATTAGTGATTGTTTTTAAAGCAGGAATGCCGCCCTACCTTAATCAACCAGAAATGCAGAGTTATAACGTCATACTTCCTTACCAGCTCAAGGCATGAATTTATCGTCGTAAGGCCTTTTCTGATTGCAACCTGCAAGATTTGACATCCTCCCCCAGCTTCTCACTACGTGAATCAGGAAGGGGATTCCCTTTGTAGGGTAGCAACGCGTTACCGCATTGCCCGGTTCCTCGCTTAACGGCTTACGCCGCCTTACGGGCGCGTCCGGGGTTAATCCCGGACAACACGGCATGTCCTGCCGCGAGAATATTTCGAGCGCCGTTTATGTCGGCGTTCGCTTCGTAACCACACGCCACACAGACAAATACTGCCTGCGATTGACGGTTTTTCTTCGCGGTATGACCACAGCAGGAGCATTTCTGGCTGGTATATGCCGGGTTTACGGTCTGCACTTCCCCGCCGCGCCAGCGCTGCTTATATTCGAGCTGGCGGCGCATTTCGTACCAGCCCTGATCCAGTATCGCCCGGTTAAGACCTGATTTTGCCGCAACGTTGCGCCCCGGCTCGTCTACCGTACCCGCTGCCGATTTTGACATGCTGGAAACCTTCAAATCCTCAATAACAATCATCGCGTGGTTTTTGCTAACTGTTGTTGTGACTTTGTGAAGGTAATCGCGGCGGATGCTGGCGATATGCGAATGTAAGCGGGGAGTTCTTGCTTTCTGCTTCTTCCAGTTCGCACTGAATTTCACTTTACGGGCAAGCTGGCGCTGTAACCTTGCCTGTCTGCTTTGGTTCTGTTTAAAACTGTTTGTTCACATGCTGGTCGAATACCCACCAACTGTGCAACTGTCAAAACTGGTTAACAGCCTGAAAGCCGTCACAAGTCGGCGGCTACGGAATGAATTTCTGGATTTGCGGGAGGCGTACAGTAAGCCTGTTCTCTGGTCACGCAGCTACTTTGTTGGGTCATGTGGTGGAGCACCGCTGGAAGTCGTAAAGCGCTACATTCAGCACCAGCGCGGCTAAATGTTTCTTTAACGCTATCGCGTCAATTCAAATTCCCCTCCCACCTGCCACGGTGGGAGTACCCTTTGAGACAAAAGATGGCAGAAAGTGGGTTATCCAGGAAAGTAACTTTCCTTGATTGTAAAAAGTCCCATCTGCTTGTAGGGGCACATGACAAAAGCCCCACCATTGCGGTTTCTATGTCGATACCCCCGCATGCTGAGGGAATACACCACACTCTCGCAGTGGTTCTCGCTCATGCCCCGATAACCCCCGCAAGCGGGGGGAATACGCCCTGCACCTGTTTCGCAAAATCCGAACCGGCCAATAACCCCCGCATGCGGGGGGAGTACGTGGCGACCACCAGCGTCTTAGTGCAGGGAACCGATAACCCCCGTACGCGGGGGGAATACTATTCAGCCAGTTCTCCTGGGCACCGGGTCGGCCGATAACCCCCGCATGCGGGGGGAATACAGCAGGTGCGCGTCAGAGTGCGCAGGCTCATGGCGATAACCCCCGTAAGCGGGGGGGGAATACCATTTTTCAAACAGCCGGATTTTCGATTTGCTCCGATAACCCCCGCAGTCGGGGGGGAATACATCACCACACTCATAAATTAACAAAACATTAACCGATAACCCCCGCACACGGGGGGAATACCTGCACTGCCTGTCACTATTCCTCGAACTGCTCCGATAACCCCCGCAGACGGGGGGAATACCGACACGGTAGACAACAATATTTGCTGATTTACCGATAACCCCCGCAAGCGGGGGAATACGAGAGCCATCGACGTTTTGCCAGTATAACCTGCCGATAACCCCCGCATGCGGGGGGAATACCACCGCCGTTACTTTGCTTTAATCAATCTCGGCCGATAACCCCCGCACACGGGGGGAATACAAAAGACGTTTTTATGAAGGTTGCCGTTTTCGCCGATAACCCCCGCATGCGGGGAGAATACGCCGCAGTGGATTTCCACTGATGTTCCGATAACCCCCGCATGCGGGGGGAATACATTTACAAATGAAGATTTTTCCCCATTGGTAACCGATAACCCCCGCACACGGGGGGAATACTTCCAGCCAGCGGGTGACGGTTGAGAGCACCACCGATAACCCCCGCACACGGGGGGAATACCCCTCAGCAATGAGATGCTCCGAAATAGTTTCCCGATAACCCCCGCACACGGGGGGAATACGAGACACGCAGCTCCGAACCCCGCAGGCTGATCCGATAACCCCCGCACACGGGGGGAATACTCTAAAAATAACCGGTTGATTATAAAATATTAAATAGCGCCACTAAAATCCACCAGCTTTTGGAGTTAGCGGGCAGTGAAATCAAAAGATTGATTTTCATTGAATGCCTTTACCATAGCAAACAACTCGTCCCCGGTAATCTCAACACCATTCGGTGTGATGACGATTTCTCCAAGTGTAACTGGTACCAGTTCACCCGGCTTCCAGGTCGTAACTGTCCAGTGAGCCTCCACCAGACCGCAGTTATGATTCGCATGACCGCCAAAACGTGGTTCGGCTGCAAAGCGGATTAATGCAGAAATGAAAAGCCCTGCTTCCTCATCAGTCGCATTTTTAATACTCATGCGATGGCTGAGTTCTGCGCCGGTGATAAACGCTTCATACGGGTCAATCGGGCGGCGAATTGACTCGCGAGATTCCTGCTTCTGATCTTTGCGGGCCTGAATTTTTTCATCGAGCTCCCGTACTTTGATTTGAAGCTCAGCTTTGGTGTCTTTATCAGCCGACTTCATCGCCTTTTTGAGTGCATCCTGCTCTGTTTTGATCTGAGAGATATCCACACTTGCCTCAGCCTGTTCCTCGAGCAGGCGTTCAAGACGATCAACCTGGTCTGTCTCAAGAAACTCCATCAGACTTTCGTCACGCTGAAACATAATTGAGCGGGCACCACCACCAAACATCCCCCACTGGTTATCACCATCCGGGATAGCATTCCCTATACCAACTTTGCCGCTTAATCCCCAACGACCAAACAAGCTGATTAACGGGTTTTTGCTACGTAGTTCAGCACCAGCATTAATTTCACCTGGCGCGAAGGTTTCGGCTTCACCATTGATATCCACCCCCTGGGCCAGCATGAAATGTTCTGCCAGGTCGAAAGGTGATTTTCCGTCTGCATTAAGGCCCACACGATCGACAATGACCTTATGCGCAGCATGACGAAGAGTTCCCCGAATGCTGGTACCTGGAAAGTACGGGGCTGCATTGAATCCACCGTTACGAGGCAAGCGATGGCCGGAAGTTGAGACCGCATTTTTTACTGTTACAGTCAGTGGTTCCAGAGTCGAAATTTTACCGTTGAAGTTTAAAGTTCTCATGAAATTAGCCTCGCAATAAAGAAGAAATCAATTGAGTACGAACTGGTGCTGGGTGGACAATGTTTAGCTTTTCACCAACGAAATAGGGAGGAATAAGTGGTGATACTCCTTTGATACCATTCAGACCCGAATTAACAGGTACCGGACGCAATGCCATACCCTCGTTGGATATACTCGTGTCGATATCGAGAGGAAGAATTGTCACATTGTTAAACTCTCCATTAGCTGCAGAGAAAAAGTCATAACCAACGCCAACATGGGCATGGTTAAGCAGTATTTCTACAGCCTCAGAAGAGCCGACAAAATCAAACGTTAAATAGGGTGCAGAATAAGCTGGACGGGTTGTCATCCTTCTCTTCGTGGGGCCCCCGGTCAGGAGGACACGCGTAAACACCCCCCTGTGGATACGAGGAGAGAACATTGCAGTGCTCAGTTTTTCGGGACTGAGATAATCGCAACGTACGCTTGTTGTCGCCCCAATCCCCTGTTCGGGCGTTATGCCAAAACGTAGAGATGAAGCATGGAAAACACCCAGTTCATCGTTGAATAGAAGTATTTCCTTAAGACGAGCCAATACGACTCCTGGCTCGTTACTGGGTATCGCCTGAGACAGTGCTTCATACAGAATGCCGTCCAGCGATGGGGCTATCCCACTGATGACCACCGGTGTCAGAGAAGACATGATGACCCGATACGGTTTAAAATTTAACACTGGATATCCTCTTCACAATACGCCGGAGATAAAATTTCACACGAACGATATTCACGACGAAATCGAACGGGAATAATGTGTTCAAGCGACCGATGTTTAGACGAAAGGTCAGTAGGTTCCGGGAAACGCGGATCGAGGATAATTATCCTGACGGTATCATTTTCACTACGAATCCCCCGCCCTATAGACTGCTTTGCTTTACGAATAACTTTCCGCAAATTATCCAGGTACATGTTACGGTTAACTGCCTCAAAGGTACGACTATAGCCTCGTTCCTTCAGATACCCATAAAGGCTTTCAGCCTTCATTCTGTCCGGAGGTAAGAAAGGTATCCGGGTAATGATTAAATCCTGGAAAATCTGTTCCCCATTCTCGCCTCGTGGGCTCACACCAACAGAAGCACCGGCAGAAATAAGAATCCCTGGTTTCTCCTGATACTGTTTAATAATTTCGGACAGGGCCTGACCTGCTTTCTGAATATAAACTGGTTGCGAGACCTCACCCAGCTGATTGGCAATCATCCTGGTTTCATAATGGCTGGCAGTTAATACCAGAGCTGGCCCCTGAATACAGGACAATTGTTCAACTACTGCCTTTAACCATTGACCTGAAAATATCTGTTCTTTCGGGTCATTGAACACCTTTGGAAAATCAGCACCGGCGATGGTCAGCTTCATTGAGCCATAGACGTCTGGGGAGAATATTTTCCTGATTGAAATCGTATCGCTGGTTAACCCCAGAGCTTTACATAACCACTCCATTCCGGTCTCTGGGGTACTGGTAATTGAGAGCGTAGCCGACGTCAGTAACGCACTACGCCATTGAGTGCAGTATCTGCCCACATTCATCCCGATAAACGGGTTTACAGCGATCAGGGCTGGTTCACGACGTTTATTGGAAACGCCTACACCCTTTTGCCCCCCGGACAATCCGAGCATTTCCCAGCTGTAGATACAGTCAAAGAAAGCTTTCCGGGCCGCTTCATTTTTTATTTCCCGCCCTACCTTTGATAAGGCGTTAAAGCTATTGTCAAACAAGGCAACCGCTGCAGGCGTACTACAAAAATGCAGATCGCCCGCTATCGAAGTCACGTCGTTCATTAACTGGTCGATGACATGCACGCCATTACGTGGAATATGTTCATTGAACGCACTGGTCAACTCTCTGAGGTTGAAGCGCCGCTGTTTCCAGACCTCAAGCATATCTACAAAAATGTCTGCCTCATCAATAATGAGGTACATATTTTCTTTGTCACCGAGGATGCGGTGATTACACATACAGTCGACCATTACCATCGCATGGGTCGTAACTATAAAGTTAGCACTGAGAGCATTCAGGCGAATATCATCAATGTCCTGTATATCATCCCAGATGGAGTAGGTGACCATCTCTGGTGTGATCTGCGCTGGCAGTTCACCATACTCTTCTTCAAACTCAACCAGAGGTTTTGACCAGTTAGCGAGTTTTTCAAGGACCTTAACCGTATCCAGATCGGTAAATTCGTCCATGAGTAACAGTCCACGTACTTTCTCCAGGGATACGTAATTTGCTTTCCCCATAAGCCGGGAAAAAGTAACTTTTATGCCGCATTGTTCAGCTATCTGTTCAAGGAGAGGACGATCGCTTCTGAATATCTGGTGCATCAGGGCATGAGAATTCGTGGCTATCACAAATTTTGCCTCAGGGTTTTTCAGCAGAATCAGAAGCGCCGGTACCAGATAGCCCAGCGTTTTTCCTACACCTGTTTCAGCACTAATCAGTGCAACTTTATGATCCTGAGTCAGTGCACCAGCTGCAGCCTCGATATAATCCTGTTGGACCTTACGTAACGACAATCCGGCAGACTCAAATACCGCTGATGTATTCATGACTACTGCCCCGCCAGATGCATGAAACCGCAACCAAATACGCGTTTAGGGCCTACGCCATAAACGATTCCAACTTCAGCTTCCTGTTGATTGCTGATTATGGCGGTACCCTGTACCGTGAATACGGGTAGCGTAAAACCGCGTCCAGCATTTCCTTTGACGATATGGACGAATTTCGGGCCACTGACGACGATTTGACCGGGTTTAAAACCAGCCTTCGCTAATTTGGTGAGGGCCAACTGATAACTAGCCTCTTCGGATGGAGCAAACTGGCGTCGGCCACGGCCTTCTGACTTTGTTCCTTTATGAAAGATGGCCATTGACGTAATGAACTTGATTTCATGGCCCTCAGAGAGAATAAGCTCTCTTTTTTTCTCCCCTGGCAACTCCAGAGCTGTGGCTGTGCGGACCAGGAGTAACGAATCATCCCCGGTACCGGGAAAAATTTTAAAAGAGTACGGCAGCTTCTCTCCCTTGCGTTCCTGCATGAAAAAATCCAGGTGCTGGTGGATCTGGTAAACACTTGTGTGACGGATACGCAACCGAAACGCATTATCGTAGTAAATCATGGTTATACCTTTTTCAAGAGGTGCAAAATGCTCAGGCGTTGATGGGGATCAGTCGGCAGAAGCAGCAGTAACGGAATGAGGTTGTTTTTCTTAAACTCATTCGAGGCAGCTTCAGGAGTTATCCGCGAATAGGCCAGCAGGGTTACTGTTCTGATAAAGATGTCTATCTCTTTTTTGGAGTAGTTTTTTATTTCCTGATGGAGTTCTTTAGCCTTTGTTAAATCCAGCATGTAAAGGACTTCGTTCTGCCGGGTCAGTAGTTGATCGGCACAGGTATAAATTGCGTCGGCACTCAGACTGACCCGCAGTGAGCGAACAAGCTCGTAGGTTTTCACGCCGAAGTTTTGAATATAAATCAGCGGGAATTTAAGTTCGGTGTTAAACAGGTATTCCAGGTGCTGACCGCTGGTGGCCGTGATGACTTCTACGTGATCGAAAAAATGCTCAGGTAGTTTATTGACCACTCCCTGAGGGGCTAAAAGAACCGAAGAATTGTCTTCAACGTTAATAACAGCCCCAACACCAGACCACATGCCAAATTTCTGGCCGGTTGTTGGTTTTTTGGGGTTCTCCACGCCCATCAGCTCTGGAGCAGAAACAAAAAATGTCTGGCAAGGGCGGCAATGCACAACACGTTCCCTGTAGGCGTTGACCAGCTCGAAGCCTACCCCGTCGAACTCTGAGGGAGCTCTGCCGCAGCATGAGCAATTTCGTTGCACAGGCACAGGCTCACCCATATAGGGCAATAAAATACTCGTCAGAGCGCTATATACTGACTCTACAGGATGATTCAAAGCTCCCCCTCCCCTAAAATAAGCTATGCCATTTTGATGGCAAATTAGTTAAGTGTCCCTGCTCACAGATACAAGGAATTTTCACCCGCCAGCTTAATAAATAATGGTGAAATTTCCTTAGGCAAATTTAACAGAAGCTTCTGATACAAAGACTCATCTTCCGGACGCCCGGTCAAAATCACTTTCCTTCCCGAGGCAAGTGAATGAAGAACGTATTTCAACACATTCCGCATATCAAAAAGGACAACATCATCAACGATGATATCTTTATTTGATAAACTCTGAATAAAATTCTCACCAGCTATCGGCTCATCTGGTGAAATAAATAAACCATCAAATAATGCACGCTTCGCCAGAAGGGTTTTCCCTGACCGGGAAGGCCCTATTATAACGACAATAAGGTTAGTATCTTTTTCTGAAAAATAACTCAACACCTTATTGAGACATTTTTCATTTTGATTGTTATTGAATTTCAAATCATGACTCCTTTCCAAGAAGATGCCCGCACCAGTGGTTATTCCGTTAATTCAGGGGATGAAGTGTACCAGTTAACCTATGTCCTAATGCAAGACGGTTTTTGTTTCCGAATTACCCTTGTCCTTGCTATCGCCAGACATCTCTTGCAGGTCTTGATGGCCCATCAGAGTCACGTACATAGTACGATAACCCACTGGCAAGCGTGACATTAAACCAATGCACAATTCATGGTCTGACGGTTGTCCGGTGACCAGAACCTTATGGCCAGAAGCATGCACAGCCAGAATACACTCCAGGACTTTGTCAGCATCAAAACGGAAAATGTCATCAATCACTACATCAAAACCTGTGAACATTTCCGAAATGTGATCACATTCTTCAAATTGTTGAGCAGTCGGGTAGAGAGCATCCGGAAACTCAAGTTCAGCCAAACAGGATTTACCAGACCCTGTTTCTCCAATAATAAATACAAGAGCGTTATCTTCTGTTTGCTTGAGATATTTGGTAATAACCCCCATGTTATCCTCAACATTTTTCATTACTAAAGCAGGTAAGTTTTTATCAAGATTCATGTTAAGCCTCTTATTAAATTTACTGTTATAGAAAAATTGACAACACGGTATTTATTCATTCTTCCAGTACGTTACACCATCGTCACAGAGATACCCTGTCTGGTCAGGTTCACCTCCAATAAAAACACCTGCCTGACCTTTTAGTGAAACACCCACTCCCGTCGTGGTAGCACCTTCTCTTTTTTCTATAACTTTGCAATGCTCAGCAGCAAAGTCTTGCCAGTCCTGTTCCTTCTGGTCGCTTGCCAACACCAAAACCACCAGCACGGACATAACTCCACACAGGAGTGCAATGCCAGCCAGTCCGGAAGCAAATGTTGTCAGTAAAGAAAAGTCCTTAAACAAAACAGCGCCAAGAACCAATACCACAAGCAAGGCATAAAAAATTACTGCTCCGTTACTTGTTAATAATGACGTTCCCCAATCCCAAAAGGAATTAACAGTAATTTCACTCTGCGTCATACTTCTCACCTTCAGTTTAATGGAAATCTTCAAACAAAGTCTAAAACTGTGCTGAATTGTTCTGCTTCAGGTAACATCGGCTTCAGCCCACAACGTCTTGCAATGCGAGTAACGAGTATTAATGTATCGGTCGTATCAGGCAAAGTTATTTGTTTGTGAGAAATTCGGATATCGTCTTCATTAACCATGGAAACATCTACATCGCCAACGCCAATGGTGATTGAGAATGTCTTATCCGAACCGTAAAAAAGCACCAGCTCAGTTAATGGTCCACCAGCCCGATAACAAGTCAGGGACATTTTATGAATGCTGCCAATATTTGAAATGCAGCTATCAATGAAGTCATCGGCATGCTCGTGCTGAATAAGACGATCTGTAGAGGTAACTCCATACAGAAACTTTAAGTGGTTACCATTTGATTGATTGATACCTTTCATTAATTAGCCTTAGGAGTTATTTTTGTTAAAAAGCATTGCCACTGAGCCTATACCTAAAAGGACGGTCATACCGTAAAGCAAATACGATGAAATATTGTAGAGATCAAAACCGAGTATGGTGCGTGCTTTTTCATCCGGCAAAACCACGGTAAATATAAGGTTCCACAAAGCAATTAAAATTATCTGGGCACCAAATAATCTAGGCAACGCGCCAAGTTCTTCGAATGCAAACAAACACATAGTCACAACCAACACAACCATAATGCCAATGAATGAACATAATATCGCTGAAATCCCAAAACCAAATGCAGTAAACACAATTGATTCTTTGGCGGTTAATCCCGTGACTCCGTAGACCAATAGCGCCATAATAATAAAAAAAAGAAAACCCTTTATAAATGCCATAAAATCACCCAAGATTATTAGAAAATGATCTTTTGTTGGCCAAACAGAAGCTTACAATAACAATGTATTTAAACCAATAAATCATTCAACCTATTTTATGTTGTAAGCAACTGAATTTAGCCTTCTGGAATTTCTAAAAGATTTATCGAGCCTCATAAAAGATAAAATTCCTGCTCAGCCTTTCTCCCGCTTACGCGCAATTAAACCCCTGCGACGCAACCAGCGGTGAAATATATCTTATGAGTAAATTAAAAACAAAGCCGAGTGTAAGGCTCAGGATTAACACCACGATAAAGCGATATGGGTCTTTACCCAGAACAATATCAAAAAATCTTCGCATGATATTTGTAAGATAATTTAAAAAAAGAACCATCTTTTATCCCCTTCTATACCAATTCACAAATCATGAGGCAAGCCGGGGAAAACTCCCCGGTTACGCCTTAAATATTATTGCTCTGAGTTTTTTTTCTGGATTTTTTCCAGATGCTTATCGTAGCTGTCTTTGGCTGCAGTCAGCTGCAAAAACTCTTCATAGGTTAACGTCAGTTGATACTGGGCTTTAGCGAGAACCTCTGCACCGTCTTCCATAAAGGGAATTTCTTTCGCTTCGGTAACGATACGGTTAATAACATCAAGAGAGTTATCTACAATCTCTTTGGAGATTTTTTTCGGCAGCACGTCGAACACCGACGGCTGAGATTTGATATTTTGTTTAGGTTCGCGTTTCGCCGCAGGGGTCCGTTTCGGTTCGGATTTTTCACCGCCTTCCCCTTCTTCTGAACCGCCACCCGCAACGCCTGCATCATTGCCTGCAGAGCTTTCAATGACACCAGCAGCCGCGTCAGAGGCACTATTAGATCCGTTACCTGCATCAGTCGTTGTAATGGTTGTCACATTGCCATCAGATTCACCATTAGTGTCGTTTTCACCTGTACGCTTAGCAAGAAGGACCTGACCAATGGTTTTGTCGGTAGCTTTGCCAAACTTATCAAACGCTTCCTGAATGATAGCGACACAGTTATCCGGGTATTTCTCCATCACGTCGAGTGCTGCGTAGTATGCTACTACACCTTTAACGATCAGACCTTTTAACGCCTCCGGGGCGGTGTGAACTTTGAGCAATTTACGGACATGGGTTACGGAGACTTTACGGTCTGCGGCCAGCTCTTCGATGCTCATAGGCTCTTCTGCGCTGTTGTGCATGCGATACATGGACTCAGCCTGAGCAACGATCGAGACCGGAAGTTGATCGTTTCCTTTAAGATTAAAAAGTTCTGCTTTACTGTCAGAGCCACGGAATTCGTCAACACGAATTTTATCAACCGGGCCCTCACCCCGTTCTGCGCGAATTTTATTAGCCAGTGGAATTGCACGGTGACGGCAGTGTCCCTGACGAATGACAACCTGACCATCACGAACCTGGACAACCATAGGGGCCATTTCCAGAGGGCTATCGGCATATTGCTGAGCCAGACGCGCCAGGTGGTCCTTAACTTCCGGGAGTTCCCAGTAAGCCTCACCCAGGCCAGCGGTACGTGTGTTAAAGCCAGGGATGATGTTCAGATGCGTCGGGTCCATAACAAGACCATTGCCCAGACGACCACCGATACCATTTTTTTCTAAGAAGGTACGCAGAGAAACATTTTCGTTTTTGGCTTTAGCTGGAGTTGCCATAGTTGCAGTAGTCATTGAATTTTCCTCTTCCTGTTGTATGTGGGTAAACGGTCATTGCCGTTGTTAGACCCAGGATACATTCTCAAAACGCTCCATCAAGCCCCTTTTTTCACTTTGGCGTGAAAAAAGTTACTTTTTTTTTGTTCACGGCAAAAATTTTACACATGATTCATCTGTGGCAAGGGCTCCAGGAGCCGGATTTCGGTGTTTATGTGAAGAAAATTTTTTCAGTGGTATGCCGGGGATCATAATTTTTGGATAATTTTGAAGGAGATACGAACAGTGAAGGTGATTACAGACGATGCATGTCTCATTGATTTTTAGGACATAAATCGTCAAAAGTTACTTTTTTGAGGGTGATAACGACACTTGAACACGCTTCTCAGGACAGAAAAGTAACTTTTTTCAGTGCTGAGCCCACTCTTTCAAAAGTTACTTTTTGATAAAACCTGCGTTCGGGGAAGGAGGCAAAGCTTGCGGGGGGAAGGAAGAAACTATTTTTATCTGATTGTGCAAATCATAGACGCTCAGCCCGTCATGTTGATCCCCGTACGCAGATAGAAAAATGTTCGGGGTTTAAAAAGTTACTTTTCAGGTGCTGTGCTGTTTCACGCTGCCGGATACATAGCAGGTACAGGTATCCTGTCCTGCTATGAGAAGACCAGCGCCCCTGTTTAGTTCGTCTCTGTTTGCAGCTCTTTGCGAGCGTTTGCGATCAACTCGTTCACTTCATCGCGGTCAAATCCTGGCATTGCGGGCAAAACCGTATCGGAAGGAACGGCATCAATCCACTCAAGAGCCGCAAGCAGTGCGCTTAGTAATTGTTCATTAATTTTCATTAGACCGCCTATTTCAACCTTTTTACTATCTTTAAAAAGTTACTTTTGCTGAGTGCAAACTCAATCTTTAGACCACTCGATAAGCGCATTATGCAGTTCCATCGCGCCGGAAGAACGAAGCTCAGCGTCCTCGTACGATATCCCGAGGCGGTCCATGACGCAATCCGTATCCAGAAAGTCAGAGGTGGCGTTCAGAGCTTCTTTAATGACCTGTCCATGGGTAACCGCCACTAACTTGCGCTCGTGATCGGCTATCTGTAATGCTTTGCCTCCATCAATGCTGTTGCCCTGGTCGTCTATCCCACTGGTTGTCTGACAGTCGTTATCGAGGACAGATACTGGCTCATCGGCATTAGCGGTGCCGTGTTTTGCATTTTCCGCTAACGCGATAGCTGCCTGAACGGCGGGTATCATGGCAGCGGAATCTACGTTATCGGAAAATAAAATATCGGTTTCCATTTCAACATTATCTTCGAGCCAGCGAAGAAGAATTTCTAAAGAATCCTGAATGTTCATATTTAGCTCCGGCCAAAAAATTAATAACAGGGGTGAAGACAGACATTCTAAATTATGAAGAATTCATGCCGCAGAACCAGGATACATTTTCAACTCGGCTTTGTTGAATAAATCAGATTTCGGGTAAGTCTCCCCCGTAGCGGGTTGTGTTTTCAGGCAATACGCACGCTTTCAGGCATACCTGCTTTCGTCATTTTGTTCAGCGCTCGTACCAGGGCCAT
>OKVJ01000624.1_pt1 | contig 13401 bp, 15 predicted proteins | sample 1606921 | NCBI WGS metagenome assembly OKVJ01 (sample SAMN03281016, study PRJEB24777) | human gut metagenome | isolation source: fecal sample PR161 from 1 month old female Malay infant, caesarean...
GGTCAAAACCATGCAGCGCAACTGGATCGGCCGTTCCGAAGGGGTGGAAATCACCTTTGATGTCGCGGACAGCACCGAAAAACTGAGTGTCTACACTACCCGTCCGGATACCTTTATGGGTGTCACTTATCTGGCGGTGGCGGCGGGTCATCCGCTGGCACAGCAGGCTGCGCAGAACAATCCTGAGCTGAAAACCTTTATCGACGAGTGTCGTAATACCAAAGTGGCCGAAGCTGAAATGGCCACGATGGAGAAAAAAGGCATGGCAACCGGTATGTTTGCCATTCACCCGCTGACCGGTGAAAAAGTCGCGGTCTGGGTCGCCAACTTTGTCCTGATGGAATACGGTACCGGCGCCGTTATGGCCGTTCCGGCGCACGATCAGCGCGACTGGGAATTCGCCACCAAATACGGTTTACCAATCAAGCCGGTCATCCTGGGCGAAGACGGTAACGCACCGGATATCAGTGAAGCAGCAATGACCGGCAAAAACACCCTGTTCAATTCAGGTGAGTTCGATGGTCTGGATTACACCGCCGGTTTTAACGCGATTGCGGACAAACTGGTGGCACTCGGCGTCGGCGAGCGCAAAGTCAACTACCGTCTGCGTGACTGGGGGGTTTCCCGTCAGCGTTACTGGGGCGCACCAATCCCGATGGCAACCCTGGAAGACGGCACCGTGGTTCCGGTTCCGGAAGATCAGTTACCGGTTATTCTGCCGGAAGATGTGGTCATGGATGGTATCACCAGCCCGATCAAAGCCGATCCCGAGTGGGCAAAAACCACCATCACCGGTCAGCCTGCACTGCGTGAAACCGATACTTTCGATACCTTTATGGAATCCTCCTGGTATTACGCCCGTTACTGCTGCCCGGACTATGACAAAGGCATGCTGGATCCGGCTGCGGCTAACTACTGGCTGCCGGTCGATCAGTATATCGGCGGTATCGAACACGCGATTATGCACCTGATGTATTTCCGCTTCTTCCACAAACTGATGCGTGATGCCGGTCTGGTGAACTCAAATGAACCGGCGAAAAACCTGCTGTGTCCGTGCATGGTACCGGCCGATTCCTTCTATTACCCCGACACTGACGGCCATCGCGCATCGGGGTCTCCGGAAGATGCCATTCTTGAGCGTGATGATAAAAACCGTATCATCAAGGCAACAGATAAAGAAGGCCGCGAGCTGGTTCACACCGGCATGAGCAAAATGTCAAAATCGAAGAACAACGGCGTTGATCCGCAGATTATGGTGGAAAAATACGGCGCGGATACCGTTCGTCTGTTTATGATGTTTGCGGCACCACCGGAACTGACCCTGGAGTGGCAGGAATCCGGTGTGGAAGGCGCTAACCGCTTTATCCGCCGTGTATGGCGTCTGGTGTATGAGCATGTTCAGAAAGGCAAAACCGCGCCGCTGGATATCAGCAGCCTGACACCGGAACAGAAAGATCTGCGCCGCCCACTCCACAAACCCATTGCAAAAGTCAGCGAGGACGCCGGCCGCCGTAAGCAGTTCAACACCGCCATCGCGGCGATTATGGAACTGCTCAATGAACTGCAGCGCGCACCTCAGGAAACAGAGCAGGATCGCGCACTGATGCAGGAAGCGCTGGATGCGGTTATCCGTATGCTGTCTCCGATTATCCCGCACGCCGGTTTCACCCTGTGGAAAGCGCTGGGTCATGAAACGGATGTGGATGATGCACAGTGGCCGGTCGCCAGCGAAGAAGCGATGATTGACGATACCAAACTGATTGTTATCCAGATCAACGGTAAAGTCCGCGGCCGTATCACCGTTGCCGCCGATGCGGAGCAGGATGCGGTCATGGCGCTGGCCTCGCAGGAAGCTAATGTGGCGAAATACCTCGAAGGTGTGAGTGTTCGCAAAGTCATTTATGTGCCGGGTAAATTACTGAACCTGGTCGTGGGTTAATTTAAGGAGATATCGTGCGACATCGCATTATCACGCTGTTGCTCGGGCTTGCGGTGCTGGTCACCGCAGGCTGCGGCTTCCATCTGCGCGGCACCACGCAAATCCCGCCTGAACTGCAGAAACTGCAAATCAGCACCGGTGATCCGTATGGCGAACAGACCCGTGCTATCCGTCAGCAACTGCTGCTGAATAACGTTCAGATTATTGAAGGTGGTGATGCCACCATCCCGGTTCTGAAGATCACCAGTTCTTCCGAAGGTTCGGAAAAGACAGTATCGATTTTCCAGGACGGTAAAGCTGCTGAGAAAGAACTGGTTTATTACCTGAATGCCCAGGTCATTATGCCGAACGGGTCGGTTTATCCGATCAATGTCCGCGTTGACCGTTCATTCTTCGATAACCCGCTGGAAGCACTCGCAAAAGATGCGGAAAAAGATATGATCCGCCAGGAAATGCGTGAGCAGGCAGCCGCCCGTCTGGTTCGTAAACTGCTGATTATTCAGCCGTCCGAACAACAGAAACAGGCTGAAAATGCCGAAGCGGCTGAGATTGTCGCACCGAAGGCATGATAAAAGTTTCACCTGAGCAACTCATCACGCAGCTCCGTTCGGGGCTGCGTGAACGTTACCTCCTCTGGGGGAACGAGCCGTTACTGCTTCAGGAATCCCGGGATGCTATCCGCCATGCGGCGCAGGGACAGGGATTTGACGAGCACTTCACCTTTTCACTTGAACAACATACTGACTGGGATGCGATTTTTTCTGTCTGCCGGTCACTCAGTCTGTTTGCCGGACGGCAGACACTCACCCTGTATCTGCCGGAAAACGGCCCCAATGCCGCAATGGGCGAACAGCTTCTCCGGCTGGCCGGGCAGTTACATCCGGATCTGCTGCTGATACTGCGCGGCCATAAACTGACCAAAGCCCAGGAAAACAGCGCCTGGTTTAAAGCGCTGGCACAGGATGGCGTCTATATCGCCTGCATGACCCCGGAACTGAACCGGCTGCCGCAGTGGGTCACCGCGCGGGCAGCTCTGTTACAACTGCAACCGGATGAACAGGCTGTCCGCCTGCTCTGCTATTGCTACGAAGGCAATCTGCTGGCGCTGTCACAGGCACTCTCCCGGCTGGCGCTGATCTATCCCGACGGCAAACTCACCCTGCCCCGCGTGGAAGCAGCGGTGAATGATGCGGCACACTTTACCCCGTATCACTGGGTGGATGCCCTGCTGGCCGGAAAAAGTAAACGCGCCTGTCACATCCTGACTCAGCTGCTGGCGGAAGATAACGAGCCGGTGATCCTGCTGCGCACCGTCCAGCGGGAAGTGATGCAGTTACTGACATTACAGCGCGAAAGCCGAAACCAGCCACTGCGCACACTGTTTGACAAGCACCGTATCTGGCAGAACCGCCGCGGTATGATAACCGAAGCACTGGATCGCCTTGATGCGCATACCCTGCTGGTGGCGATATCCCTGATCACCCGTATTGAAATCCGCCTCAAGCAGGATTACGGACAATCCGTAAGTGATGACTTACTGACACTGACACTGCTCCTGAGCGGTAAAGCACAGACAGGACAGATCCTCTATGACGAACAACGCGGATAACCGGATTCTGGCGCTGTACGGCGGCACATTTGACCCAATCCACCAGGCGCACATCAATACCGTGAAAGCCATGGCATCGGAAGCCGGTCTGGAACAGGTGATTTTACTGCCGAACAATGTCCCGCCGCACCGTCCGCAGCCGAAAGCGGATGCAAAACAGCGGCTGATGATGGCGCAACTGGCCGTCAGCGGAGACCCGCTGTTTCTGGTGGACGACCGCGAACTGCGCCGCGATGCCCTCTCCTATACGGTGGAAACACTGCGTCAGTACCGGGCTGAGATTGGTTCACGGCGGCCGCTGGCTTTTATCATCGGTCAGGATTCCCTGCTCACGATTGATACCTGGCATGAATGGGACAAAATTCTGACCCTGTGCCATATTCTGGTCTGCAAACGGCCGGGGTATTCACTCGATTTTCCGTCCGAACGGCTGGCTGACTGGTTTGTGCAGCATCTGGTCACTACGCCGGAAAGCCTGCACAAACGACCGTGCGGTTATATTTTCCTGGCTGATACCCCACTGTTTCCGATTTCTGCCACCAATATCCGCGAACGGCTGAAAAACGGCGAGGACTGCAGCGATCAGCTGGCCCCCGCCGTTCAGGACTACATTCTGGCACAGGGACTGTACCGCTGACTCACCCTGCCTGCCGGGTTTTGGCAATCACAATCTCACGGATGCACACATCCTGCGGTTGCTGATAAGCAAACTGAATACAATCCGCGATTTTTTCCGGATCCAGACCTGACTGAATCTCTTTTTTCCAGGTCTGGTAATTCTGCTTAATTTCCTCATTAGTGGTATGACTTAATAACGGCGTTTCCACCACACCCGGCGCAATGGTAATTAATCGGACATTCGCTGATGCCACTTCTTCACGGATATTTTCCGTTATCGCATGAACGGCAAATTTGGTTCCGCAATAGACGGAATGGCTCGGGAATGTTTTTCGTCCGGCAATTGAACTGATATTAATAATGGTTCCTTCCTGACGCTCAACCATATCGTGCAATACAATATTAATCCCGGTCAGAACACCGTTAATATTCACATCCACCATTTGCTGCCACTCTGCATAATCCTGATCATACGGATTATCCAGCAGCATAACACCCGCACAGTTAATTAATAAATCTGTTTTGCCATACAGGCTTTCTGCTTCCGCTATGGCGGCTTTCATTGCCGCAAGATCCGTTACATCCACACTGCGGCACAGGCTGTCCGGCAGATGAAACCCTTCGGTAATCTGACTGCGGCGAGCCAGTAATAAGACCGGATGTCCGGCCTGACTCATCCGTTTTGCCACAGATTCACCGATACCGGAACTGGCGCCGGTAATAACCACTAATTTTTTCATTGCATTTATCCTGAGAATATAAATAAAGTTGCATGATTTTATGCCTTGCTTTACATATATCAAGAAGGCAGATTTATTTCACAAAGTAACCTGAAGGTAACTAATGGACGATAAAATAAAGAAAATTGTAGTGGTCAGTGAAATAGAAGTTACGCTGTCGGTTATCGGCGGGAAATATAAAACGGTAATATTTAATTTTTTTTTTTAAAAAAACGGTTAGCGGTTTGGGGGAATACGGGCTTATATTGTTAATATTTTACAAAAAAAATTAAACAAAAAAATACACGAGATGGAAAAGGACGGGCTGCTGACCCCGACGGGCTTTGCCGAAGAGACGCACCCCGCGGAATATACTATTACAGACAAAGGCCGTTCCCTGATCCCGATTCTGCTGCTGATGTGTGACTGGGGTTATGAGAATATGGGCGACCGCTACACACTGCTGCGCCCGGAGTGTGACTGAGCCGCTGTTACCGGCTGCAGTATTGCCTGATCACACAGATAATCTGTCTGATAGTGGCGGGCAGTGGTGAGCAACAGATGTTTCACCGCCTCCGCAGAGCCGGTGCCGGTTCGGTAAGTTTCAATCACCGCACTCATCTGCTGCTTTTCTGCCGGGCTCAGTAAACGTTTGAAATAGCCCTGCATATGCATCAGTGCATTGGTCATATTGGCGCGGGTCGCAGGCTGTGAAAATGCGGTAAGCAGCGCCTGCTGCCAGACCGCCGCCGTTTCCGCCAGTTCCGCCGGGGAAAGTTTTCCTGCCTGTGACAACAGCCGTCCGCTGCTTTTATATAACTGTGGTGAATATGCCATCAGCGCATATTTGTAACGACTGTGCAGACGGATCAGCCCGCCCGCACTGAGCGGCGGATTCAGTGCCTGAATCAGTTCCTGCCGCGCCCTCTGCCGCCACAGTGCATCCTCATCGCTACTTTCCGGTTGTCGCTGATATGTCATATTTCCCGCCTTTTTATCTGTTACGGAGTGACTATAGTACAAATCGCACTGTTTCTGTTTTCCCTGTCCGCACATTTCCTGATATTTCTTTAATCTTTACTGCTTTGTATTCCCCCTGTTCGCTGTTATTCTTGCGGTGCCGGCGGCAACGCAGGGTGAGCCTCGCAAAATTGCCCTCTGTAACGTAAAATAGCGATTATCCCCCGGCACACAGCAACCCCGCGCCGGAACTGCCACGGCGGTACGACTGACGGGGATGTGTTCTGTTATCTATTTATCCGGAATATAAGGTGAACCTTTTGCAAGGCACAGAATTACTTGAGTTTATTATTGATAAACTCGAAGACTCCAAAGCACAGGACATTATTACTATTGATGTACGCGGTAAATCCAGCATTACCGACCACATGATTATCTGTACCGGCACATCCAGCCGCCATCTGGCGTCTGTGGCCGATAACCTTGTCACTGACTGCCGTCAGGCCGGTATGATGCCGCTCGGCGTGGAAGGTCAGGGCATTTCCGACTGGATTGTTGTCGATCTCGGTGAAGCTATCGTGCATGTGATGCAGGATGAAAGCCGCCGTATGTATGAATTAGAGAAACTCTGGAGCTGAGTGTTGAAGTTACAGCTCATTGCCGTCGGCACCAAAATGCCTGACTGGGTCGAAACCGGATTTCAGGATTATCTCCATCGTTTTCCGAAAGATATGCCGTTTGAACTGACCGAAATCCCGGCCGGAAAGCGGGGAAAAAACGCGGACATAAAACGGATCCTGGAAAAAGAAGGTGAGTTAATGCTGGCGGCGGCGGGCAAAGGCAACCGGATTGTCACACTGGATATTCCCGGCGCACGCTGGGATACCCCGCAGCTGGCCGGGCAACTGGAACGCTGGAAGCAGGACGGACGCAACATCAGCCTGCTTATCGGCGGCCCGGAAGGTCTTTCGCCTGCCTGTAAAGCAGCCGCAGAACAGAGCTGGTCTCTCTCCCCGCTGACCCTGCCGCACCCGCTGGTGCGTGTGCTGGTCGCGGAGAGTCTGTACCGTGCCTGGAGTATTACTGCCAATCATCCGTATCACAGGGAATAACCGCAGTGCCCGGTCTGAACGCGCCTGACGGCGATAAGAAAAAACACAAGCAACGGATGGACTTCCGCGATTACAGCGCGGAATCCGCCCTGTTTATCCGCCGTGCGGTGGTTGCATTTATCGGTATTGTTATTTTATCTGCCGTACTGGTGGTGAATCTCTATCATCTCCAGATTAACCGCCATGAAGATTATCAGACCCGTTCCAATGATAACCGGATCAAACTGGTTCCTATTCCGCCGAGCCGGGGTCTGATTTATGACCGCAAAGGCACGCTGCTGGCGGAAAACAGAACCATTTATCAGCTCGAAATCGTGCCGGAGAAAGTCACTGACCTGCCGGACGTACTGAATGAGCTGCGCGAGATTGTCGATCTGACCGATGAAGACATCGCGAATTATGAAAAAGAACGCCGCCGTTCCCGCCGCTTTACCTCTATTCCGCTGAAAACCCCGCTCAACCAGATACAGGTGGCACGGTTTTCGGTAAATCAGTACCGCTTCCCGGGACTGGAAATCAAAGGCTATCAGCGCCGTTTCTACCCTTACGGCTCCGCCCTGACCCATGTTATTGGTTATGTGGCAAAAATTAACGACAAAGATGTCGAGCGCCAGGAGAAAGACGGTCTGTGGCCGAACTATGCCGCCACTCATGATATCGGTAAGCTGTGTATTGAGCGCTATTATGAATCCGTCCTGCACGGCAAAACCGGCTATGAGGAAGTGGAAGTCAACAGCCGCGGCCGCGTGATCCGCCAGTTACACGAGCAGGCACCACAGGCCGGGAAAGATATCTATCTGACAATTGATCTCGAATTGCAGATGTATATCGAAAAACTGCTGACCACCAGCCGTGCAGCTGTTGTGGTGAGTGATCCGCGCAACGGCGAGATTCTGGCACTGGTGTCCAACCCGAGTTATGACCCGAACCTGTTTGTGAACGGTATTTCCGGCCCGGATTACCGGGGCCTGCTCAATAACCCGGATCGCCCGCTGATCAACCGCACCACCCAGGGGCTCTATCCGCCGGCATCCACTGTGAAACCGTTTATTTCAGTGGCGGCACTCAGCGAAAAAGTGATCACCCGTAACACCACGATTTTTGACCCCGGCTGGTGGCAGCTGCCCGGCTCAGAAAAACGTTACCGCGACTGGAAACGCTATGGTCACGGCAACCTGAACGTAGTGAAATCGATTATTGAATCAGCGGATACCTTCTTCTATCAGGTGGCGTATGACATGGGGATCGACCGTCTGTCCGCCTGGATGACCCGCTTCGGTTACGGCGAATATTCCGGTATCGATCTGATGGAAGAGTACAACGGTGTGATGCCGACCCGTGAATGGAAACTGCGGCGCTATAAGAAACAGTGGTATCAGGGCGATACCATCCCGGTCGGGATCGGCCAGGGATACTGGACATCAACACCGATCCAGATGTCAAAAGCCCTTAATACCCTGATAAATGATGGTGTGGTGAAAACACCGCACCTGCTGCTCGGCACCAAAGAAGGCGGCGGTATGCTGCCGTATGAGCAGAAAGAATATATTGCTATCGGTGATATTCATTCCGGTTACTGGGAACTGGCCAAATCCGGGATGTTCGGCGTGGCCAACGCACCGAACGGTACCGGCCGCAAATTCTTTGCCGGTACGCCGTACAAAGCGGCCGCTAAATCCGGTACAGCACAGGTGTTCAGCTACGAAACCTATAACGCCAGCAAACTGGCGGAACGCCTGCGCGACCATAAATTAATGATTGCTTACGCACCGTACGATAACCCGAAAGTGGCGGTGACCATTATTCTGGAAAACGGCGGTGCAGGCCCGGCAGTCGGTACTCTGGTCCGCCAGATCCTTGACCACGTCCTGCTGGGTGATAACAACACGGTACTGCCGGATGCTCCGCCATCACCGCCCGGCAGTGAAACAGAGTAATGCCCATGACTGATAATCCGCGCAAAGTATCCCTGATGACCCGCATGCACATCGACTTCCCGTTGCTGGTGCTGCTGCTGATCCTGCTGGTTTACAGTGCATTTGTGCTGTGGAGTGCCAGCGGGCTGGATCCGGAAATGATGGAACGCCGCCTCGGGCAGATTTTCTCCGGTATCATCATTATGCTGGTTCTGGCGCAGATCCCGCCCCGCGTGTATGAGACCTGGGCACCGCACCTCTATATTGTCTGTGTCATCCTGCTGGTCTTTGTGGATGTCTTCGGGCAGATCAGTAAAGGCGCGCAGCGCTGGCTGGATCTGGGGATTGTCCGTTTTCAGCCGTCCGAGATTGCCAAAATTGCCGTTCCGCTGATGGTGGCGCGGTTTATGAACCGCGACCAGTGTCCGCCGACCCTGAAAAATACCGCCATCGCCCTGCTGCTGGTGGTGGTGCCGACCCTGCTGGTCGCCGCACAGCCTGACCTCGGGACATCCATCCTGGTGGCCGCCTCCGGTATTTTTGTGCTGTTCCTGGCCGGGATGAGCTGGCGCCTTATCGGGATAGCCCTGCTGCTGCTTGCCGCCTTTATTCCGCTGCTCTGGTTTTTCCTGATGCACGATTACCAGCGCGGCCGTGTGATGATGCTGCTCGATCCGGAAACCGACCCGCTCGGCGCCGGTTATCATATTATTCAGTCAAAAATTGCCATCGGCTCCGGCGGACTGGCCGGAAAAGGCTGGATGCTGGGCACACAATCCCAGCTGGAATTCCTGCCGGAACGTCATACTGACTTTATCTTTGCCGTCCTCGCGGAAGAGCTGGGGCTGGTGGGTGTGATCTTCCTGCTGGTACTCTATCTGCTGATCATCATGCGCGGGCTGATGATTGCCGCCCGCGCCCAAAATACCTTCGGACGGGTGATGGTGGGCGGTCTGATGCTCATCTTCTTTGTCTATGTGTTTGTGAATATCGGCATGGTCAGCGGGATCCTGCCGGTGGTCGGTGTGCCGCTGCCGATGATGAGTTACGGCGGCTCCGCCCTGATTGTATTAATGGCAGGGTTTGGTATTGTCATGTCAATTCATACACACCGCAAGATGCTGTCAAAAAGCTTATAATACATTACGAGGTTTTCATGCGTTTACAATGGATTGCGGTCACAGCGATGGCCGCGTTGCTGGCAGGTTGCCCGTCAGTGCAGCCGCCGGTCAAACAGACACCGCCGCCGGGCCCGGCAAAAGAGATTCTCGGCGCCGTACCGGCCTACGAGCCGCTGCATCCGGGCGCGAATAATGATTACGTCCGTAATGGTCAGCAGTATCAGATTGTCCGTGATCCGGAAAACTTCAGTCAGCAGGGATATGCCTGGATTTATGGTCAGGCCCAGAACGGTAACCGGACCGCTACCGGCGAAATCGTCAACAGCGCCGAACTGACCGCATCCCACCCGACGCTGCCAATCCCCGGCTATGTGCGGATCACCAATATGGCGAATAACCGCATGATGGTGGTGCGGATTAACGATCGCGGCCCGTATATGCCGGGCAAACAGATCGGGCTTTCCCGCGCTGTCGCAGATCGCCTGAACCTGCTGCCGAATACCAAAATTAAAATTGACCCGATTGTGGTTGCGGAAGACGGCTCGCTGAGCGGCTCCGGGACTGTCGGTACCGTGGTCGCCAAACAGAGCTATGCCCTGCCGGGCCGCCCTGAACTGGGCAAAACCAGTGCTCTCGGTACGCCGGTGACCAATACCACCCCGGTGGTGCCGATCAACAGCCGTCCTGTTATGGCACAGCCGCAGCCGGAATCCGCACTGATCCCGACCGTGAAACAGCCCGCAGCACCGGCAGAAGCCCAAACTGAAAAACACCGCCGCGCCCGCACCGCAGCAGGCCGCTGTCAGCGGTTACCGCGTCCAGGTGGGTGCTGTGGCAAGTGCGGAACGCGCAACACAGTGGCAGAAAGAGCTCAGCGATAAACTGGGTGTGCCCGGTATGACAGAATCCTCCGGTGATATGTTCCGTGTCCAGCTGGGGCCGTTTACCAGCCGTGAACGGGCCGCCGAAGTACAGGGACGCCTTCAGCAGCAGCTGAATATGAATTCATTTATCCTTGCACCTTAAAAACAGGCAGTGATAACACTACGCGCTGTCATAGCAGTTTTGCTATGATAGCGTTTCTTTTTCACCGGCATCATCAATGTTGTTTTAACACTCATGAAATACGCAACGACTTATCAACACCGCGCCGGGCGCCTGGCCGCTTTCGGTCTGACCCTGGCACTGAGCGCCGCAGCTTCTGCCGCTGATGTTCCGAATCTGAATACCACCATCCCGCCTGTTCCGGATATTGAAGCGGAATCCTATATTCTGATGGATTACCACTCCGGCAAAGTGCTGGCGGAGAAAAATGCCGATGTCCGCCGTGACCCGGCCAGTCTGACCAAAATGATGACCAGCTATGTCATCGGCCAGGCAATGAACACCGGTAAATTCACGCCGGACACCATGGTCACCATCGGGGAAAACGCCTGGGCAACCGGTAACCCGGTATTCCGCGGCTCCTCGCTGATGTTCCTCAAACCGGGCGAGCGCGTCAGCGTGGCGGATCTCACACGCGGTATCAACCTGCAGTCCGGTAATGATGCCTGTGTGGCGATGGCCGAGTTTGTTGCCGGTAATCAGGACACATTTGTCGGCCAGATGAACCAGTATGTGGCGCAGCTTGGTCTGAAAAATACCCACTTTAAAACCGTTCACGGTCTCGATGCCGACGGCCAGTACAGCAGTGCGCGGGATATGGCGCTGATTGGTCAGGCGATGATCCGCGACGTACCGAATGAATATGCTATCTATAAAGAGCGCTCATTCACCTATAATAATATTACTCAGCAAAACCGTAACGACCTGCTGGGTGATAAGAGCCTGAATGCGGACGGGATTAAAACCGGTCACACCAACGGCGCGGGTTATAACCTGGTCGCTTCCGCCACCGAAGGGGATATGCGTCTGATCTCCGTGGTGATGGGCACCAAATCGGCTAAAGCCCGTAATGCGGAAAGCAAGAAACTGCTCACCTGGGGCTTCCGTTTCTTCGAAACGGTCAGACCGATGCAGAAAGACAACCCGCTGGTGTCTGAAATCGTCTGGTTCGGTGATAAAGACAAAGTGCAGTTAGGAGTGGAAAATGATGTTTATATCACCATTCCGCGCGGCCGCCTGAAAGATCTGAAAGCCGGTTTTGTCCTGACCGATCCGGAGCTGCATGCGCCGCTGGCGAAAAACCAGGTGGTCGGTACCATTAATTTCCAGCTCGACAACCAGATCATTGAAACACGGCCGCTGGTCGTGACGGAAGCGGTACCGGAAGGGAACTTCTTCAGCCGTCTGATCGACTACATCCGCCTGCTGTTTCACCGCTGGTTCGGCTGAGACTTGAAATCAGATGAACTATCCCCATATTTAGTTCATCTGACGTTTTGCTTTATTAAGGAGCACCCATGAAAACCAAACTCAATGAACTGTTAGAGTTCCCCTGCTCATTTACCTACAAAGTGATGGGTGCCGCTGAACCGGAATTAGTGAATGATGTTCTGGAAGTGATTCAGCGCCACGCGCCGGGTGACTACAGTCCGTCAATCAAACCAAGCAGCAAAGGAACCTATCATTCCGTTTCTGTCACCATTGATGCGACACACATTGAGCAGATCGAGAATCTGTACGAAGAATTAGGCGCGTTAGAGCGCGTCAGAATGGTGTTGTAACACCGTCATTTCTTCATCATTTCAGGCCGCCTTTCCGGGCGGCTTTTTTTTATCCCTCTGAACATTTTATGCGCATCACTGGTACGCATTTGCCGTGCGCGTTATACTGCTGGCCCGGCATACCGAACTGAAGATACCATTTTGCAAAATAACACCATTATTTTACGTCAGCTGGGCCTGCGGCTTTATCATCCTGTCTCTGAAGCCATGCACCAATTTACCGAACAGCGTACGGCGGAAACCGGTAACGAGATCTGGCTGGTCGAGCATGAGCGCGTTTTTACCCAGGGCCAGGCAGGGAAAGCCGAACATGTTATCTCCCCCGGTGATATCCCGGTGATCCAGTCTGATCGCGGCGGCCAGGTGACCTACCACGGCCCGGGACAGCAGGTCATGTATGTGATGATTGATCTCAAACGCGACAAAATCGGTGTGCGCGAACTGGTAACCGCGCTGGAAAATTCAGTGGTTGAGACCCTGAAACAGTGGAATATTGACGCTTACCCGCGCCCGGATGCGCCCGGTGTTTATGTGGCGGGTAACAAAATCTGTTCACTCGGTCTGCGGATCCGCAACGGCCGCTCATTCCACGGCCTGGCGCTCAATATCAATATGGATCTCGAGCCTTTTCACCGTATTAATCCGTGTGGCTATGCCGGTCTCGCCATGTCACAAATGGCTGATTTTGTTCCCGGTATTACCCTTGCGGATGTTCAGCCCGTGCTGACCGCACAATTCTGC
>OKVJ01000630.1_pt1 | contig 13326 bp, 8 predicted proteins | sample 1606921 | NCBI WGS metagenome assembly OKVJ01 (sample SAMN03281016, study PRJEB24777) | human gut metagenome | isolation source: fecal sample PR161 from 1 month old female Malay infant, caesarean...
TTAAACTTGCCGAAGGGAAATTATTCAATCATTCGCTATATGGGGTTTGTTCCTAAAGATTTGGTTTTCGATACATCTTCGTTTCCTGGTTTTCGGTTGATGCCTCAAGACACACGAACGTCTCCTGGCTTCGCAAGCGTAACTATTAACGGAAAAGAGTATTATTTCATTAAAGGTAGTCTTGGAGAAAGAGGTTTCCCTCTCAAAAAACGCATTGGATAAAAATACAAAAAAAAAGCAAAGCAACTATTTTAAAGAAAAACCGGGTTTCCCCGGTTTTTCTTTAATTTATTACAGCTCCGGTAACAGGGTCAGTGTAGACTGTCCCTACTTCACAAATTGCAGGTCTCGGCAAGTACGAGCAGTCGACATTCTCTGCTTTAAGTGCCTGAACATTCTCCTCTCTTGCCTTCGTCATATTGACATTACCACCCATTGATTCTAAAGCTCGCTCTGATGGTAACTGTGCATTATCATTCTTATAAGGGCCCATATTAGCGACAGAACTCTCTGTGAAGGCCGCGTACTCATCAGGGACTTCTCCCGCTACAACTGCTGATTCAATATATTCAGTCATATCTATTTTATCCCAGTCAAGTTGCTGCACCTGTGAGATAGTTAATCCCACACAACCACTTTCTACTGGATTAATTCCTAACTGTGGATATGCCTGTTGCATTATTACTCTTGACAATAAAGAATTATAACAGCACATGTCGGTTGCTTTCTTAATGCACTTCTTAGTGAAACCAACGTTGAGATATTTAACACAACGATCTGTATCAATGACAAAACATGCCCCTTGGTTTTTGTGAATCGATGCTTCCATTTCTTTTTGGTCGCATGCCAATAGCATCTCTAATAACATTTTAGTTATTTGATATGCTGTATAAATCCACCCTATTACGTTTAATGCAAGCATGAAATTTGTTACTGCCGATGAGAATACAGCCTGCCCTCCTGTTTCTGCTGCATTTTTAAAAACAAAGTCTCTGATCGTATCGGGCAACATGTCGTAAGCTTTATTCATCAACTGCTGTTTTATTGCAGCGAGACCGCCGGCCTGTAATCCGTCTTTGGTGAGCTCTGTTGTAACAGCGGAACCTCCCCCTTCAACTGTTGATGAGCCAATAAGTCTCGATACGTTTCCTGCTATCGATTCATATGCAGAAGTTAGTGGTTCTGTCACACGTTGCCACATTTGTCCTACACTTGAAGATACACCGGATGTCCATTGTCCGACAGCGTTCGTCATCGATGCCCACGTACCTGACTCACCACCAGTCCAGGTTGTCAGCTTGGCTGAAATTTTTTCCCAGTTTGTATTTCTGAGCATTGTCCCGGCTAAGATAATTGCCTCTAGTTTCCCAGCTGCACCTTGAGGAGCTTCACAACAATCTGTTTTTGCCAACCCGTTTACAAAGCCTACAGAACGGCCACACCATTGCTTCTCTCCGGAGAACACAATGCAACTGTTGGGGTCGTTAGGGTCACTACACATAGCATCACCCTGCATGTTCTGAACCATGCTGCTATAGGCTGCGACCTTACCGAAATCACTGTTTTGTTCATTCGCACCGGTATTACAAGTACCTCCTGAACATGGGATCATGCCTACGCAGGTGTTTGCTTCGTTTGTTACTGTCACAGTCCTTGTTATTCCTTCATCACAGGTCCACTTTTGTTCGTACATGTAACATTGATTAGTAGCAGAATCGAACCATCCCTCAGCGCATGTTTGGCTGGACATAGTGCATGCAGAGTTTGTCGAGTATTTTGAACATGCATCAGGCATATTCTTTATCTGGTCATAATTGTAACAAGCCTCATTGCCATTCTCATCTTTAAGAATATTACCTGATGCATCATACTGACATAATTTTTCTTTCCCTAACGGATCGCAAAAATATCCTTCTAGATTAGTTTTCCAGGTTAAGTTACCTTGGTCTCCTTCATATAAAGGTGATGCATATTGCAATATCGATTGTGGTAAACGTTTAGTGCCTACATCAAGATCTGCAAAACGATCAAACCTGCAAAATGAACCTGTTTGTTTAACAACATCGTAGCAGCCTGGTGGGTCCTGTATATGTTTATCTTCAAGTTTGATATTTTCAAAAATTAGTTCTACTTCAAAGTACCCTTCACCGTTACCCCCGACCCATACAGTAGATGACATTTCAACTTCGTGGTCACTTTCTTTGTACACGGATTCTGAAACTTGGCTCGTTATATCAATAGGTTCACTTAATTTATTCGATTTATTTCTTTCCATACCATTACGTGGGGGGCCATAGCCAGGTTCGCGATATTCACCATCGATATGAGCAAAAATCTGCTTACCATCAAGATTGACTTGCATGTGGTCATCCCACTCAGCATTTACTATGCTTGCTGATTTTAAGATAGCGTCCTGGTGGAAATGAAGGGTCATGCTGTTGTCATATACACCAGCAGACCAGTAATCATTTCCACGCTTGCCGAACCATACACGTATGCAATTATCGCCACATACGCTTAGGTCACCATTACCACCAGAGATGTAAACTGGTACACTGAAGTCGCGAGTAATAGTGCAACTACCATAATTATCTTTTTTAGGTGCATTGCAGTAATATTCCTTATAATCAGGAATATGTTTTTCTTTTGTTGTGGTAGTTGTCTGTGTTGAACAGTTTTGCAGCCATTGACCCGTTCCAGCTGCAGCGTTCGCTATTTCATTTCTGCCACTTGTAAACATTGGATCATTTGGCGAAATATTAGGAGCTGGATTGGATTTTGTTGCAGCCACCAGCGAACGATATGCTTGCCCATCATAACTATTTGCGGTGAATAATTGACTCTTACGAGTTTTTATATCGTTTATGAACCCTTTCTCGTCACCATAACTATCACCAGCATTAAACTGAACATCAGCATTTTTTTGCTCAGAACTATACATTTCAGCTGTACTGGTGCCAGTGATTGCGCCTCCTGGATTGGGGTTGTTACTTATTGTTATACTTCCATCTTCATTACGTGAAAGTAACTTTCCACCGTTTTCAGACCCTTTTATGTTTATACTATTACCGCTCATGTTGGGTAGCGATACCGTACCAGCTATTTCCGAACCATCGGTTTTGGCATAATTCAAAACATCATCATTTGTGAATGTTTTTCCACCATATTTACTCAGATCCATTGACGAACTGTTGGTACTATCAAAACCATTTATTTTGTCTGTATAAGAAGGGTTTTCACTATTCTTATATTTTTCTAAAATTTCCTCTGTGGTTACTGTTGAAGTTCTGTTCGCTGCAGGATTAGAAAGATCAAAATTGTTTTCCAGTTGCTCATAAATTTCGTTTGCCGCATATACTTTCGGTGCCATCACAATATTGATAAGCGTGACATAATACGCCCAACTGAGCGTATTAGTTACGATTGACACAGCTACGGCTAAGGAAACAGCCCTTTTAAATATCATCTTGACCCCTTAACCAAGCCACCTTACGCAGCAATCGTTATAACGCCAAAGCATGTATACATAGTTATTTACACCTATACGTTTTCGTCCGCCCTTCCGTGTCGACCAGTCATGAACAGAATCACCAAGTCTATGACAACATTCCGGTCCTTCTGCTTCCGGTACGGGATACAGCATCGATAGCCTGTACTGTGATCTAGGCATGAAATAACTGAACCTGCGTTCGCACATAGCGTCCTGGCCCATGGTTTTCATCAACATTCCTTGCCTGTGCAACTTGGTAATCATTCGTTGAGTTAATAATGAGGAAACCCGGACTGAATCGTCATTCGCAAAAACATGGCCGGTTAGCGGATAGAGGTTACCATCACAACCTGCACAAAAGTGGGCACTCAGATTGTCAGCCCCAGCTGTAACCTTCACACAGTCAGCTGCGCACCACATTGAAGCAATAGGATTTGCGAAAACAACTGCCTCAGGATTCAATACGAGTGTAAGCAGGTCATTTTCCCAGAGCGGATCAACTTCGCTAATGTAGGTAAGAGACGGGTCAATATAAGGCTCAGCGGTACAATCCCCCATAATGAGGAGCTTAAGCATCACTAGGATCGGAAACTCCCATAAGTGAACATCATAAAACCCTGCCTCATTACCCCCTTTGGGCCTGTTAGTTGCTCCTTTCCCCATATCGAAGCTTGAAGACTGAAGACTAACCCCTTCAAGGAATGGCGAACACCATGGTGACTGTACAACCTCTACTATTTTTACTGGTTGGAAAAACGACAGTTGCCATCCTACCTCTGGGACCCCATTTTGATCTGTGCAGTAACATACGGGTTGTGACGGTGCAGCCCCTTCTGGTGAGGAACCTACTCCCATAATGCGCATTGGAAAAATACAGCTCCAACAGATGTTTTTAATCAAACCTTTCCAAACACCGGCCGATTGGCAGATTCCGCTACCCGTCTCAGCCCCAATCGCCATTCCTGGTAAAGCCAGGCTGAGCATGACAGCAGTGAATGCTGACAAAAGTAACTTTCGAATCATTGAGCCGCCTCTTTTTCTGATTGCTGATTTATACGCGTATACTCGCGTACATCTGCCTGAGCAAACTGCTGTACTTTGAAGTAGGTTCCTTCAACCGATATGATTGTAGGGGTGGACTTAATCAGGAACCGGCTAATGATTTCAGGGTTGATCTTGTACATCTGCCCATAGAACTGGCCGCGCAACTCCTCTAAATGCTTCCAGCCATCATCACGTTTGATTCGCGTAAAAATGGGCATAACTTTTCCTTCGCCGAAACGGTGACGAAACTGTATTTTGGCCCATGTCAGCTGCTCAGAATTCATTGGGTCAAAAACGATCATTGTCAGTTTCTGTGGAAATTGAGCAAGAGGATTTCCCTTCTGCCCTGCGGCAGCAATGAGGTTACCTTGGTTATCTCTAATATCTTGGTTTACCTGAATAGTTGGGTCGATATACCAGATTTTATTCTGGTCAGATACCGGAAGGGACGCCATCCACTGATTTTGCCAAGTTGACTTTATAGCGTTCTTTTTAGCTGCCTCCCAGTCATATTTATTACTCCGCTCCTCAAGTTCTTGTACAATACTTTTCTCTTTTATAGGGAATGTTTGGGCGGAAACCGGGAAGGATGTTCTTTCTGGGTTTTCCTCGATCTGTTTCATGAAGTACTTGATGTTAATCGACCCACTAATTTTGTAGGTTTTATCATCTTTTCTATACACCATCGTTGGAACTTCTTTTACGCTATACTGGGTAAAACTTTCCGGATCGAGGGTGACTAAAGGTTCATTTTTTATTTTTGCTTTCGATATATAATCACGCAACACTACCTGCATCTGAATAAGATTTTCTACACCGTCCTTAAGCCCCCTGAACACCACGCGCGCATTGTTTTCTGATGCTGTTTTAATTAGGTCTATCAACACATAGTCTGGCATGCTGAATGAAGCAAATATTGTCAAACCATTATCAGTTGAAAGTTCTTCATTTTTGTTGTTATCTAATTTACGTTCGAAGTCCTGTGCAGTAATTCCCGATTTGCCAAACATTTTTTCAACGTTGGAAGACTGGGTTCGCATTGTCTCGTTTTTTGACTTGTTGATTGTGTCTGCCTCTTCAGAAAAGGCCTCTGTAGACTGATTCTTTTTTATGTCCTGCGCTATGTCACTCATTGTTTCCGCTTCACGCAGCTTACCTGTGTGTTCTATCACCGCACGTACACTGTCGGAAACAGAGCTGGGATTGTATCGAGGAGCTCCGACAATCGACTCTATGCTTTGAGTCTTTGCATGATCAATTGAGTCATCGGCATATGACAGAGATGTAGCTAACAGGCAGCTAAAAAGTAACTTTTTAATACATTCAGAAGATGGCATATGCTTTTCCTGTGATTGTCGTTTCTGGTATTGTTCCCCAAAAACGGGAATCCCATGAGTAATCGGTCTGGCCAACTACGAAAATGTGTCCAGCTGGAACCGTGATTTCACGATTCAGAAATTTCGGTTCAATATGGTATTTTTTGGCAATACGCCTTCCGTCAACCCGGAAAATACGGTCGCCGTTTTTAACGTATGTTTCTGTAATCTGGATTTTGTCCCCACCCTTACCAGCAACGATTTTTATTACCTTCTCCCCAGGTTTAATGAATCGAACATCTCTGTCCATGGTGAAGTTAATCATATCCCCAATTCCATAGCCCTTATCATATTTATCCACCATGTAATAATCAGCTGGAATACAGCCGTGCAGGAGTCCATGACCAAGAGTGAAACGGGAAAAGAACAGATGCATTAATACCGAGATGATCACCAGGTGCAGAATCAGTGATTTATCAACTCGTAATACACCTCTTCTATGCGGAGAAAGATATCTGAGGGACATCAACATGAGATGGGTCCTGAATGATTATTTCAGGATATTATGCCCGAAAGGAAGAGACCATTTGCTGAATAACAAGATGATTTTAATGATTTACCAAAAAAAATAGCCCCTTACTCAGGGGCTACACAAGAGAATGACTTATGTTAGTTATTCAACGTAATGAAACTTGTCGCTGAATCACCGCTGTCATCATAAGCCGTTATAGACACCACCAGCTTACCCTTATTTTGAGCTTTGGACAGTGTTGCAGTACTTCCGAACACACCACGAACCTGATCATTTACCTTCCAAACATAACTGGAAATCTTGCCGTCAGGATCACTGCATTTTGCAGTAAATGCCCAGCTCAGTTGCGTTTCAGTGTATGTCAGGTTACATGTAGGAGGCGTGTTCGGTATCACGTCAAAATCAACCACAACAACCCCTCTCTGACCCTGCGTACTGACAACGTCCATTTCCAGTTTATAGGTACCTTCCATGATGTTCTCAAACGTCTGTGACCAGTAATTTTTGCCACCATCGACAGGCTTACCATTCAGCTTAAACGTTACATTGTCAATTGAGTCTGCCGAGTGGGCCAGCTTAACACTGGACCTCATGGATAGGTCCAGTGGGGCCCTCATGAACTTGTTAGAGTATTTCGGGGTAACGGTTATTTCCATCGGACTCTGTTCGTTCACGATGAAAGTGTAATCAACCCGGGCTTCATTGTTCCTGTTATCCTTCAGGACATACGTCAGCGTATGTGTACCTGATTTTGTTATCTGGAAGACTTTCGTCCCGTTATTGTCGCTGGACAGCGTCATCACATCTTTGTCGTATTGCCAGTCTTGGGTGAACTCGACCCCAGGGTAAGATACATCCACACCAGAGACTGATACGGTGAGTTCCGACGGTATCATGGTGTATTTCAGTTTTGTATTCAGGCGTGGTTCCGGGAATTTGTATACCCAGGATTTTACGCTGATTTTCCGTTTTGCTATGGTTCTGTCTTTTGCCTCCGGCATGTAGGCCTGATAGGTAAACGTTGCATACCCACGTTCATCTAACATGTCTTCGGTCAGGACGGTATCAAGAAGCCCCCCCTGTTTTACGCTGCCATCTGGGAGCACCCACTCCTCGACAACTGTAGCATCAGATGAGTACTCGATATTCGGGTTCGTGTATGTACCCTGCAAAGTAACTTTTTTACCTACCTCTACCTGCGAGTTCCCTTCAACCTTAACCGACAATTTCTTATGCTTAATTACTGTGACGCGGGCTCGGGTTTCTTTCCATGCAGATTTCCCGGCCATCTCGTCGGTTTCGGTATAGCGTACTTTTGCAAAGATATATTTGGGAACTACGGAGGACGTAATCATGTATTTTACCCCGCCCTCAGTCCATTCCTCACCATCCTCGGACCACTGAACTTCAACTGCACTACCCTGTACATCTTCATTGTTATCAGTCAGTGTCACCGGGATGCTATGCCCCTCAAGAACCTTACCAACCGATATAACAGGTTTAGGTTCCTGGTAAGCAACCACTGTAAGATTATCGGTATAAGAGACCTTGCCAGTGTATTTATTGGTCAGCTTGGCTCGGTAAAGCCACTTACCAACCTCTTTTTGTTTGATGCTTACGCTTCGAAGACCGGTCAAATCTTCAAGCGTATTCCAGGTTGATCCATTGTTACTAGACATCTGCCATTCTGTCGGACTCAGGGAATCATAATCATCGGTACTTTTCGTTCTGAATGAGACCATTGCGGACAGAGGAACTCGGCCGACAATAAGCGATTTAGACAAACCACCCTCAAGGTCAGCACCTTTATAAACCCTGATACTAGTCGTTGAGGTCTCCCGTTTGAGTACAAAATCGTTAAACGGACTTCGTACCGTAGCCACAGCGATGATGCGGTGGCTACCCAGAGTCAGATCGTCCATGTTGAGCTCACCGGTCGCAATCCCCTCAGAGTTGACGGGCAGATCGCCGGTCAGCGGAGTTCTCTCAGTTACCGAAACATCTTTACCGGTTTCTTCATCCGTCACCCATTTAGAAGTAACTTTGTAAACCACCACATCCCAGTTACCCATCGTGGATGCATCGTACAATGTACAGTTACAGCTGTTATTCCATTGGCCTATGTTTACCGAAACCGGTACTTTCAGGCTCGTCGCTGATTTACGCTCTGCAACTTTCATATAAGCACGAATGCTGAAGTTTGGAACAGTATAAACTTTGAGCACGCTGGATGACTTTATACTGGCTTCATTTTCGTAGGACGCTTCGATGTTTACATTCGTTTGCGTCCATAATGGCGCTGCCGGTACTTTTATTCGTTCAGAATAAGTTACCGGCGTGTCGCCACCTGATTTATTCTTATAGGTTTTAGTTTCAGCGTCCTGGCCCTCAACCTTAGTTGTAAGAACAACGTTTGCCGGTACTGATTTTGCCAGCACCTTAGCTGCGTCCCCACCTGTGATATAAACAAGTGCTGTATCCTTACCAAGAGTCTCAACCGTTTTACTCATCTTGTAAGAAATTTCAGGTGCAAACGGTTCAACGGCTTTAACAGTTTTACGGTTATGAGTGGCAATGGCTTTAGAGCCCTTTGTATTAATTACATAGACGTTGTAGTCAAGTACGTTATCGCCAACTTTAGAGAAGTAACCTGTTAGGCCTGGAACTTTTGATTTTGAGTAAAATTCGAGACCAGATGGAACGTTGTTCCACTGAACATAACAGGCAGTTCCATAAACCGCTGTTCCGAACTGACTAAGGAACGTCTGAGCGTCTTCCTCAGTAGAAAAAATCTTACAGGTACTGCCAGATAGCTGGGTAACCAGTGAAGTGTAAGGACGGACGTAACCGTAAATCGTTGACGCAGATTCGATAGACTTCAGTGTGAAAGTCATCGGCATATAGGTGAAATCGATTGTATAGGTTTTGGATATACCATTAACGTTCTCAGCAACAACCGTCAAAGTATGGACTTTGTTAGTTTCGAGTGACGCCATCGGTTTTAACCGGTAGATCCCTTTGACGTTGGTGGGGGTGTATGAAGCCATGACATTATCAATGACAACGCTCTTGATATCGGCTACACCCTCTTCGCCCTGGAATGCAGCGATAACGATTTCATTCAGGAAGTACACCTGATCGCGCTTAACAAGCTCTGCGCCGTCCTTGAAAACGGAAACAGAAGGCTCATCAGACAGTATGAGTTTAGATTCCGGTTCGGTATAAGTGGAGTCATTACCCGCTGTATTCGAGACAGAATATGTTGCAATGTAAGAAGCGCTGGCCAGATCGCTTATATCAAAAAAATAGACAAATTTACCAGAAATTTCCTGATATCCGGCGACAGGCTGAAGTGTACGACGGGATGGGGTTGACCAAATTTTGTTAAAGTTGAGCTCCGTACCGTCATCTAAAGTAACTTTTGTCGTTGGAGAGAAACTACCGTCAGGAGCAAGCGTGAGGGACATTGCTGCTGGTTTCCACCAGTCATTGGTATCTGACCGGGCCGGAACCGAAACAGCGACAGCGATAGTCTGCGGAGCGACGTATATATCTTTATCTCCGACCTTGAATGATCGAGCTTCTTTAGACACGTTCCAGAAAGTAGTGTCTATCGCTGGAGCGCGATAATCCCAGCTTAATCTCACCTTAGAGGTTACTGGTGGGGAGAAGTAATTATTGAACGAGTTTACGGTTACACCTACATCCCTGCTTCCGAAATCTGAACTCCCATCGCTGATGCCGACACTTCCGGTCGTTATGGAACATTTTGACCCTCCTGCAGCAATGGCGCAGGAGGTGCCAGAGCCGACAGAAGCGACCATATCGTAGTCTCGAGGTTCAACGGTGATATCAATATTTGAGAGTGTTTCGTTTTTAATGTATGACGTCAGCATTGAACCGGAAGAACCGTTGCTCATTGACCCTTTTATAGAGGAGATCACAGGGGGAACAGGCGCAACAGTCTTGAAGTTGTACTCCCCTTCCTTGACTATGACTTTTTCACGTTCAGAACCCGAGTAGTAAACGATTTGCCAGGGTAATTTGATCTCACCGGCGATGGCAGGAATGCCCTTCAGGGAGAAGCCATTAGCAATCGGCATGCCGGAATTATTAGGTAACCATTCAAACACACATTTCAGGCTACCAGCCGTACTTTTGACATTGGGATCAGAAGACACATCGCACCCTTCTGATACCGGAATGGCTGTAACCGTACTTTCTTTTACGAAAGCCGTATTTACTTGTGAACTGGTAGAAAATTTGACATCAGGTAATGACGTTTCCAGAGTACCGGAAACCATTATCGATTCTGCGTTTGAAAAAGCACTGAACACAGAACAGAACATCAGCAAAGAGATTTTATTAATTTTAGTCATGGAACGCTCTGTACGTAGTTATGCCATAGTTACATCTAATGTATCCTATGGACCGAGCGTATTTTCTTAATTAAGAGAAGTATCTTTTTTGAAATTCCAGGAAAACGGGAATGTACTGATAGAAAAGTTACTTTTGTAGTTGAGAATTGGCATTAAGACGCATGCACGTTAGAACCGTGTCTGATGGAACCCCTGGATTTCGGGCCAGTATGACAGACAAGAGGAAAAGACCTAAGCGAAGGCAAGCAGCTGGCTCAATACTAATTTTATGTATAAAGTTAATGGCTCGCTCATCTTTGTTGATTGCTACAACTCCCCCCTCCATCATCGCTGTGGGTTTACCGTCAAAAGTAACTTTTACGTTTTTGTATACTTGCTTATTATGGTGCTTTGTTTTTTTATCTTTCAGAACAGCCTCATGAGTAAGGCGAAGAAACGCCATGCATAAAGTGATCACTTCATCATCACTCAGCTTAGTTGAAAAGGCCTTTTGACCAGTCCAGTCAAACGCGCCCGGCTTAGAAGCTAAAGGCCCCGCAAGGATAAGATTAACACTGCCATTTGTCTCAGAAAAATTCAGCTCAAGAGCAGCCTTGCCAGAATTAAAAACCTTTTCATTTCGGTAATTTTGATGTTGTGGATCTTCATTAATTAAATTTTCCACCAAATTTTTCCTTCGCCTTCGTTAATTAAATTTTTAATCAAACCAATGTAGGTATTCCCCCCAGATTGCTTCATCGCAAAGATATAAGCACTGGTCTCTAGCATTAGATAGTCTCCAGAGGGGGCACCAGGAGGAACCTCTGTAGAGCTAAGGCTTTTAGTGTACTCCTTTTTAACAATCGAAGGGACATTGTTAATCATTATTGTTTTTTCATCAACCACCTTAAAATTCATATTGGTTTCAGTTCCCGCCAGACTTACGGCGTGAACTGATTTTTGCATAAAGCTCGAGAGGCTAGGTTTATTCATAGTTTGAGAATAAATACCTAGCAGGATTATTAGTGGAACTATGAAGAAACTAGCCTTTTTAATACTCACCATCGTCATCGTCGTCAAATCCCCCTTGGGTCTGGCATGCAGTGATGTAAAGAAGTCTAAGTTGATGTAGGAAATTCTCTGCTGTTGCACCACCTACAAATGTTATCATTCTGTTAATTCTGATGCCTGCATCTTCAAGCTCAAACTCAGCTATTCCACAATCCGACATTATAGTCATCGTGTTTTCATCTGGGTCTTCATCAAGCGAAGGGGGTATAATAATGGATAAGATAACAGTATCAACTGGAGCTATTTCCCAATTGTGTTCTTCTCGAGCCATAGGAATTATCTGAATAAAATACCCATCCAAGATCAAAGAAAGTGGATTTCGCGTGTTGTCAGCAAACCCAAAACTATTGGTTGCTTCTTCGAAGTTTAAGCCTGAGCGCTCAATAATCTTGAGAAGTTCCTGCTTTCGTACCCCATGGTAAATCATGCCATCTGTCATCTGTAGTTACTCATGTGCTTTGATGGATAGTGTGTCGCTAAAAATCATACCAAAAACAAAGTATTCCTACCTCAGCTAGAGCGAGAAAAAAGTTAACCTTCGCTCTGAACCTGTAGGTTTATCTAATCTTAGCTTAACATGTAAGCTACCGATTTCTGCACCCTTCGAAATTCTAAGGGCTCGTATTATTAACTTGTTCAACTAGATCATCAATCGAAAGGGACCTTTTACAACGCACCAAAAGTTACTTTTATCAAAACGAACCCTGTTTCGCTCGAATAAGAAACTGGATTGTGATTTGGATACAGGATCTTTAACTTTAGCATTCCGAAAAGCTTTGCGCTTGTATCAGAAGATGTCCATTTAAAACAATATGTTAAGACATTCGATTATGTGTTGGTCGACATGACTTTTTACTGTGTCTTCACCTACGAATGTGGAACTGAGGCAATGCAGCAACCTTGGCGAAAAATGTGTTTGTCACCACAAGAGGTCTGTCCTCTGGTTGCATTTAAGCCACACTTATTACGAGCCTACATGGGAATGTTTCTCATGAACAACTAAAAAAGTCACTTTCACATAAATCTAACAATGTTTTGAAAAAAAAATTGTAAAGATAGCTTTTTGCCTCGCTGGCGACCTCATCAGGTCCTTCGTAAAGGTATGATCTGGTAGAGGTGATAAATGACTATTCTTTCAAATCTAAGTATTGATCTTACTGATTTTACAGGACGGATTCTTATCGTCAGTGACCTATATGGACATTTTGAACTGTTGCTCAAAGGCCTTTATAAGCTGACCCGATCGGGTGAAGAAGTGGTTATTATTACTACTGGTAATTTATTTGACTGGGGCCCTTCAGCCTGTCAGCTGCTTGAGGCTGTTGTTTACAAAAAGTTTGGAGACAGGAAAGTTCATTTTTTTACGGTTGTAGGTTTTCATGAATTGCTTATGACTGATGCCATTACTCAAAAGAACATTAAAACTTTCAGGTACTTTCCGGATACACATACGCGTAAACACTGGAGAAGTTTAGGTGGAAGCTGGCATGACTCTTACGACCAGATTTTGCTTGA
>OKVJ01000634.1_pt1 | contig 13235 bp, 10 predicted proteins | sample 1606921 | NCBI WGS metagenome assembly OKVJ01 (sample SAMN03281016, study PRJEB24777) | human gut metagenome | isolation source: fecal sample PR161 from 1 month old female Malay infant, caesarean...
TGTAGCCGGTGGCAGGAGAAATGCCGAACTGACGGCAGAGGAAACGGATGTTCGCCCCGTCCTGCGAGGCGAACAGCACAAACTCGGTACGTAATGACATGGTATCTCTCGCATCCCAGGGCATAAGTGACTCCATAAACGGGTTCTTATGCCTCAGTTGTAAGTGTCTACCATGTCCCCGAACAAGTGTTCACTATGTCCCCGGACCGTACACCCACGGGGAGAGGGGATAAAGGCACGACGCCTTTCCCTAAGTATTTCGCGCTGCAGGAAGGCGGCAAACCTGTGAATCCCCGGGAGCTTACATAAGTAAGTGACCGGGGTGAACAGGTGCAGCCAACGCATCTGCAGCGTGAAAGACGACGGGAAATTAGCCGTCGATACCTTTGCTGCGCAGGTAATCTTCGTAGTTACCGCTGAAGTCCACCACGCGCTCTGGCGTAATTTCGATCACGCGGGTCGCCAGTGAGCTGACGAACTCACGGTCGTGAGAGACGAAGATCAGGGTGCCCTGATACATCTCCAGCGCCATGTTCAGCGATTCGATCGATTCCATGTCCAGGTGGTTGGTCGGTTCGTCCATCACCAGAATGTTCGGTTTTTCCATCATCAGCTTGCCGAAGAGCATGCGGCCTTTTTCACCACCGGAGAGCACTTTGGCCGGCTTTTTGATGTCGTCCTGGCTGAACAGCAGACGACCCAGAATGCTGCGCACCGCCTGCTCGTCGTCACCTTCCTGCTTCCACTGGCTCATCCAGTCGAAGACGGTCAGGTCGTTTTCGAACTCATATTCGTGGTCCTGCGCGTAGTAACCAATCTGCGCGTTTTCAGACCACTTCACGGTGCCGTTGTCCGGCTGCAGTTCACCCACCAGGGTTTTCAGCAGGGTAGATTTACCCACGCCGTTGGCGCCCAGAATGGCAATCTTCTCACCCACTTCCAGCAGCAGGTTGAAGTTTTTAAACAGCGGGCCTTCATCAAAGCCTTTGGTCAGCGCCTCAACTTCCAGCGCGTTACGGAACAGTTTCTTGTCCTGCTCGAAGCGGATGAACGGGTTCTGACGGCTGGAGGCCTTCACTTCTTCCAGCTTAATTTTGTCGATCTGACGGGCACGCGATGTTGCCTGACGGGATTTAGAGGCGTTAGCGCTGAAGCGGCTCACGAAGGATTGCAGGTCCGCAATCTGCGCTTTCTTCTTAGCGTTGTCGGCAAGCAGACGTTCACGCGCCTGGGTGGCTGCCGTCATGTATTCGTCGTAGTTGCCCGGATATACGCGCAGCTCGCCGTAGTCCAGATCCGCCATGTGCGTACAGACCATGTTCAGGAAGTGACGGTCGTGCGAGATGATGATCATGGTGCTGTCGCGGTCGTTCAGCGTCTGCTCCAGCCAGCGGATGGTATCGATGTCCAGGTTGTTCGTCGGTTCGTCGAGCAGCAGGATGTCCGGGTTAGAGAACAGCGCCTGAGCCAGCAGCACGCGCAGCTTCCAGCCTGGCGCGACTTCGCTCATCGGGCCGTAATGTTGTTCAACCGGAATACCGACGCCCAGCAGCAGTTCGCCCGCACGCGCTTCCGCAGAGTAGCCGTCCATTTCGCCGTACTGCGTTTCCAGATCGGCCACTTTATAGCCGTCTTCTTCGGTCATTTCGGCGAGACCGTAGATACGATCGCGCTCCTGCTTCACTTCCCACAGCTCCGCGTGCCCCATGATCACGGTGTCGAGCACGGTGAACTCTTCGAAGGCGAACTGATCCTGACGCAGCTTACCGATACGCTCGTTCGGATCGAGCGACACGTTGCCCAGCGTCGGCTCTAAATCGCCGCCGAGGATCTTCATAAAGGTGGATTTTCCGCTACCGTTGGCACCAATCAGGCCGTAACGGTTGCCGCCGCCAAATTTGACGGAAATGTTTTCGAACAGCGGCTTACTGCCAAACTGCATAGTGACGTTGCTGGTAACTAACACGGAGAGATTCCTGCGAAAAGTGTGATAAACACGGCATTATGCCACAATTCCGAATTGAGATCCCGTGTTGCGGCAATCCACTAAACTTTAACAAAATCGAAAAAAATGTGATTTCGTACACATCTGAATTCCCTGTTAGCGGGAATGCACATATAATGCGCTCCCATCACAGATTCAGACTTATCAACTCATCGCCTGAATGGCTTAGATACCTCGCACAACATGAACATGAAATTAACAACGCTTTTTGCGGCGGCGTTAGCCGTAGTAGGTTTTTGTAAGACCGCGTCTGCGGTGACGTATCCCCTGCCGACAGACGGAAGCCGTCTGGTGGGTCAAAACCAGGTGGTGACGGTGCCTGAGGGTAACTCTCAGCCGCTGGAGTATTTCGCCGCGCAGTACCAGCTGGGCCTGTCCAACATGCTGGAAGCGAACCCGGGCGTTGACCCGTATCTGCCAAAAGCAGGTACCGTGCTGAATATTCCTCAGCAGCTGATCCTGCCGGATACCGTTCATGAAGGCATCGTGATTAACAGCGCCGAAATGCGCCTGTATTACTACCCGAAAGGCACTAACACCGTTATCGTGCTGCCAATCGGTATCGGCCAGTTGGGTAAAGACACCCCGCTGAACTGGACCACCAAAGTAGAGCGTAAGAAAGCGGGCCCAACCTGGACCCCTACCGCCAAAATGCACGCGGAATACATCGCTGCGGGCGAGCCGCTGCCCGCCGTTGTGCCAGCCGGCCCGGATAACCCGATGGGCCTGTACGCGCTGTACATTGGTCGTCTTTACGCCATCCACGGCACCAACGCCAACTTCGGTATCGGCCTGCGCGTGAGCCACGGCTGCGTGCGCCTGCGTAACGATGACATCAAGTTCCTGTTCGAAAACGTGCCGGTCGGTACGCGCGTGCAGTTCATCAACGAACCGGTGAAAGCGACGTCTGAGCCAGACGGCAGCCGCTACATCGAAGTGCACAACCCGCTCTCCACCAGCGAAGACCAGATCAACAACAACGAGATCGTGCCGATTACGCTGAACAGCGCGGTGCAGTCCGTGACCTCTCAGCCAGACGTGGAAACCACCATCGTCGACCAGGCGATTCAGAACCGTTCCGGTATGCCGGTGCGTCTGAACTGATCACGCGCATCAAAAAAGCGGGCCTCGAGGCCCGCTTTTTTTTATCCGTTATTCACGATAACAATCCCGCCGTGGTCGTAGCGATAGTGGCAGTGGGCATACTCCAGCGGCGTGCCATCTTCCAGATAAATGACCTGCTCCACCTCCAGCACCGGATCGGTTTCCTCACAGACCAGATGCTCTCTGTCCAGCGCGCTGGGCTTTAGCGCCCGCACGACCCGGTATGACCCCATAATTTTCAGCCCCAGGGTTTCCTGAACGTACTGAAACACTGACCCTTCAAGGTGGTTTTTCGTCAGGCCCGGCACCAGATTCATCGGCATCACTGTGGAATCCAGCGACATCGGTTCGCCGTTCAGTAGACGCAGGCGAATGAAGTCGTAGATCGGCGCATCGGCGTTAATCATCAGCGACGCCTGCTCTTTTTCGTTCGGGAAGCGCAGTTCGAAATGCACCACCTGGCTCGTGACCGTACCCAGATGCGCCCAGGTTTTGGTCGCGCCAAAGTAGTCGCTGCCGGAGAGATCCCACTGCGAGAGCTGGAGGAAGTTTTTGCGGATGAACGTCCCCTGCCCCTGACGGGTGTAGACCAGCCCTTCGACGATCAGCTGGCGCATCGCCTGCTGAATAGTCATCCGGCTGGTACTGAACTCCGCCGCCAGTGCAAACTGATCCGGCAGGGGTTCGTTGGCGGCGTACTGCTGGCTGATAATGCGTTTCTTAATTTCCCGCGCTATGGTGATGTACTTCGCCGCCATCGTCCTTCCTTTCTGTTAGTTTTCTATCCCGCTGTTTTTCAACGCCACTCGCTCGGCAATTTTGAGGAAAGGCAGGTAGAAGAATACACCAAATACGATGATTGCCAAATGGACCACCACGGCGCGCCAGTCCCCCGCCGTCGCCAGCCAGGCGCTGAGGATCGGCGGCGTGGTCCAGGGAATCATCACCACGCAGCGGGACATTAACCCCAGCGTGGTGCAGAGCCAGGCGAAGTAAATGCCGATGGCGGGCAGCACCACAAACGGGATCATCAGCGGCAGGTTAAAGACGATCGGCAGGCCGAAAATCACCGGCTCGTTGATGTTGAATAAGCCAGGTGCCAGCGACAGACGCGCCACCTGCTTCGCCGATTGTTGCCGCGAGAAGATAAAGATGGCGATCAGCAGCGAGATCGTGCTGCCCGTACCGCCCACCATGCCAAACGTCGGCACGAAAATGTTGTTGATGATGTGCGGGATCGGCTGACCGTTGGCGAAGGCCAGCATGTTCTCGTTGGTGTTAATCAGCAGAAACGGCTCCAGCACCACGCTGTTGACCACCGACTGATGAATACCGAGCGTGAACAGGAAGTTGCCGAAGCTGTAGATGAAAATCGTCCCCGGCAGGCTGGTGTTGATCAGCCGCAGCGGCTGCTGGATAAAGGTCGTAATGAGATGGATCAGATCCGTATGCAGCACGTTCGCCAGCAGCGCCGCCAGCACGGCGAACACCGACAAGGTAAGAATGGTTGGGATCAGCGCGGTAAAGGATTTGCTCACCGCCGGGGGCACGTTTTCCCCCAGCGAAATGTGCAGCGCCTTCAGCCGCGAAATGGCGATGAACAGCTCGGTGGAAAGCAGGCCAATCAGCACCCCGGCGAAGATCCCGGTGGAGCCGATATTGGCGAACGTCAGCACCTGCGTCACGCTGACCGGAGCGTCGCTGCCAACGGGCGTAACCTGTAAGCGCATCGGCATCATGATGATAAAGCTGCTGACGGCGATAACCACTGCCGAGACCGGATTGTCGAAATCTTTGTTGCGCGCCAGCGACCAGGCAATCATCGGCGCCAGCAGCAGCGCGGCGATGTTCAGCGTGCCGTTAATAATCGCCTCGCCCCACACCTTAAACTGTGTGAGCGTGTCGCCCTCAAAAATCCACGGGAACACCACGTTGTTCACCAGCACCGCCAGACCGGCGAGGATGAAAATCGGCATCACCGTGGCGAAGGCGTCGCGCAGGGAGCGCAGGTGCACCTGGTTTGCCAGGCGCGCCGAGAACTCAACAAATTTGTCGACAAAAGACTGCATGTGCGGTGTTATTTTTGCTTCAGACATAGCGGAGTGTTCCCATCAATCAGTCACAAAAACGGCCCGGCAGCGTACGGCTTACATCTCGCGTCCGTTGGTATGGATAACCTGTTTTAACCACGCGTAGCTCTTCTTCGGCACGCGCTTAAGGTCTTTCAGGTCATGATTCTCGCGGTTGACATAGACCACGCCGTAGCGCTTACGCATGTCCCCCTGCGAGCTGAGAATGTCAATTAACCCCCAGCCGAGATAGCCAATGACCTCTGCGCCATCCTCGAACATGGCTTCCTTCATGGCCTCGATATGCGCCCGGTGGTAGTCGATGCGGTAGGTGTCCTCAATCGGGTTGATCCCGTCCCAGGACTCAATCACCCCAATACCGTTTTCAATCGGGAAGACCGGCATGCGCCAGTCGTTGGCATAACGCGTGATGATGGTGCGAAAACCGAGCGGGTCGATCTGCCAGTTCCACTCGGTGGCCTTCAGGTACGGGTTATTTTTCTCACCGTGCAGCAGGTAATAGTTGACCGGCGTGCCTTCCGGGATCGCATCGCTGTCCAGCGTTTTGCTGGCGTAGTAGCTGAAGGCCATAAAGTCATTTTTCGTGCGGGCAAACAGAGCGAGATCGTCGGCGCGATAGATATCACCGAAGCCCTCCTGCTCTACCACCGCCATCACCGCCGGGCTGTAGCCCTGACCGGCAAAGACGCGCAGCAGGTTCTGGTTGAGGAATTCGTCATACTGCTGGGCGCAGAAGATATCGCGCGGCTTGCAGGTGGCCGGATAGATCAGCTGGTGTGCCAGCATGCCGCCCATTAGCTGGCCTGGCTTAGTCTGGTGCAGGTATTCGGTCAGCGACATGTGCGCCACCATCGCATGGTGCTGAAGCTCATACAGCTCGCGCAGGGTTTTCTCGCCTTTCATATAGCCGGAAATGCGGAACGCTTCCGGCATATGGAAGATGTTCTGCTCGTTAAAGGTCAGCCAGTACTTTACCCGGTCGCCGAAGCAGTCGATCATCTTTTTGCCGTAGCGGATAAAAGCCTCCACCACGCGGCGATCGTTGAAGCCGTTGTACTCCTGCGCCAGCGCCAGCGGCATGTCGAAGTGGTAGAGGCAGACCATCGGCTCGATGCCGCGGGCGATGAGATCGTCAATAAAGCGGTCGTAAAAGGCGATGCCCTCGTCGTTGAACGCGCCGTCGCCCTGCGGGCAGACGCGGCTCCAGGAGATCTGGAAGCGGTAGCAGTTCATGCCCAGATCCTGCATCAGGTCGAAATCTTCCCGGTAGCGGTGGTAGGAGTCGGTCGCCACCTTCCAGTCAGAGACGTTTTCTCCGGCTTCACGAATGTCGTACACCGACATCCCCTTCCCACCCTCGTTCCAGGCCCCTTCCGTCTGCATGCTGGACACCGAGTTGCCCCATAAAAAGTTGGCCGGCAGTGAATTGTTCATGCTCTCTCCCTATATGACTAGTCATTTAAAATCTCATGACTAGTCATATAGGCGAAGATGAAATTTCGATCAAAGGGGAGGATCGTTTTTTGTGAGGAATGTTGGAAAGAAGCGCTGAGCAGGAAAAATGGATAGCGAAATCCTGTTATTTAGGCCTGAGCGTTAGCCTATGCAGAATCACATTTCCCGAACGTGCCGCTGGCTGGCCTCATAAAATCATTATTAACTTAATGCGCACGAACCACGGCTCAGGCCGGAACATAAAAATCTCAACCCTATCAAATGGAAAATGACGCTCATGAAGATATCTACTCGCCGTATCGCATTCGCTCTCAGCTTAGCGTTGCCAGGCTCAATGACTCACGCGGCAACGGTGTATACGGGTGATAAAGTGCAGGGAGTGCCGGTTATCTCTACGCTGGATGTATCAGACCTGCCAGCCGGACAACATCGCTTCATGTTCGAGGGGGTTGAGACCGGAACGGGACAGCGCTGGTATGTACCCATAATGGTGGCAAAAGGGAAAACGGACGGGAAGAAAGTCCTTCTGCAGGCGGGCGTCCATGGGGATGAGCTAAACGGCGTGCGCATCGTCCAAAAAGTAATGGAACAACTGGACCCCGCAAAAATGAACGGCAGCGTTATTGGCATCATTGGCCCGAACCGCTCTGGCCTTGAGAGGGTCTCCCGGACGTGGTCTGTTTCAACCGATGGGGGTGAGACGATCGACTATAACCGCGTCCATCCAGGAAAAGAAACGGGTAACCCTGCCGAGCGTCAGGCATGGATGATGTGGAATAAGGTTTACAAGGGGAATGTCGACCTGGCGATTGACTATCACACCCAGTCTACCGGAACGGCTTATCCGCTGTTCATTTATGCCGACTATCGCAATGCGGATGCCCGGACTATCGCGGAACTTTTCCCGGCAGATCAAATTAAGAAAGACCCCGGTGAAGCCGGCTCAATGGAAACCACCTTTATTCAAAATGGTATCCCGGCGATAACGGCCGAGACGGGAGAGCCGAGGATTTACCAGCAGGATATGATTGCCCGGGGGTTAGAGGGTGCCCTCAATGTACTGATCCATTACAAGGTGATTGAAGGCAAAATCGGCGCAACCGCCAGCAGCAATAAAACGTATATTGGTAATGCGATCAGTTCCATACGAGCAACTACGGGTGGGTTTGCGGAAGTTTTCGTTAAACCCGGCGACACGGTAAAAGCAGGACAAGAGGTCGCCCTGCAGCGAAATGCATTCGGTGATGTTGTCGCGAAGTATTCAGCGGAGAGGGACGGCAAAGTGCTGTCAATTGGAACAGATGTGGTCAGAGAGCCCCGAGCCCTGCTGGTAAGAGTCCTTGAGCAAAACCCAGCGGCAACCTGCAAAGACGGCTGCTGATCACCGCCACAGCCCCTCGATGAATCGGCAAAAGCATGCTTGATGAAATAAACAGCTTTTGCCGACTGCTGCAACGAGGGGCAAACAAATTAAAAAATCACCTCGACACGTTTTTAAAATATCCAATACCGATCGTCTTACGGAAACGCCAGTCCTGCCATTGAGGCCACAAAACGTGGGCGATCATCGCGATAGCTATCCATCGGAACCAAGTGGCAAACGTATTACTATGTCCCTGAGGCTCTTTATATCCCTTCACCCATCCATCATACCCTCGCTCGCCAAGTAAGGTGTCCGGGAATCCACCATCTGAATTCTGAAAGTCAAGCAATTTCACGAGCATACTGCGGAGCCATTGCTCGATTTCATCACTGCGATGTGGGCAACGCGCGTGGCCGTGCGCCAGAATATCGATAATATCGACATCAATACAGCTGCTGCGAACGGCTAAGGGTTGTTCCAGGCAACGGCTTATCGACTGGTTAAAATAGGGAATATGTTCATCGAGTGCATAAAATACATGTAAATTATGCGTCGCACCGCAGAGCGCAAACAATAAAGCTTCCTGGCTGTACTGTTGACCCGGTCCCCAAAAGCCTGAATAGGGTTCGCTTTGCTGATTATGCCAGAAGATCATATCCTGCAAACGTTGAGCCGCAGGGCCGTTCGGTTCTCTCTGTTGTTCGAGTAACAGGAAACTTCCGATATTGACGATATTGTTACCTTCCAGCCAGGGATCGCGCATATCACGTTGACCTAACCATGCCCAAAAATACTGAGCGTCAAGGTAGGGTTTCAAAAATGGCAGTTCAATTCTATCCAGTTGATCCAGTACTTCCAGCGTCCCCATACAGTAATTGGTTGTATGAAAACGCATGTACTGCCGCGTTTTTTCAGCATCCGGTCCTTTCCATGTTTCATTCCAGCACAACCCCGGCAACTGGAAAAAACCGTCCTCCAGCTGATGACTCAATATCCAGTCCGCAAGTGCCTTTTTACCGGCGATCTCATCCCCAAGTAAAACGCGAGCCATCGTACCATCATAGGTCCCCGGCAGAAGCATCTGTGGCCATTGTTCGGGCTGGTGAAGTTCGCTAACGCGTAATACGCCTGGCGTTGCGTTAGGGAGTTGCATTTTCTTTAGCCAAAAAAGACTTTTCTCTTTGGCTGCGAGAATACGTTCCTTTAACAGACTATCGGTAAATGACATGATCAGTTCCTGTAAAGTTGATATTATTTAAATTTAGCCGCTGACATTGCTGGAATTAATAAATGCATAATCAGGAAACCCAGCAGATAGGCAAAACCGCCCATCAGGAAAATAGACCAATAGCTTCCTGTAGCCTGTAAAATATGGCCTGTAGCCTGGGTGAAAATAATTGAACCGAGAGAGCCAATCAGGCAACCAATACCGACAACAGCTCCCACAGCCTGCTTAGGAAACATATCGGATACGCTTGTATAAAGATTGACCGACCAGCCCTGATGCGCTGCCACAGCAAGCCCAATCAGCAACACTGCGCCCCAAAGATTAGAAACATTCGAGACCAATAAAATAGGAAGCACGCAGGTAGCGCATAACAATAATGTCGCTTTACGCGCTTTATTGACGGCCACACCACGGTTCACCATCCATGCCGGGAGATAACCGCCTGCAAGACCGCCCATTGTTGCCAGAATATTGATTAAAACCAAGGGCATCGCCATATGTGCCATATCAATGCCGCGCGCGTCATGCAACCATTTCGGTAACCAAAAAAGGAAGAACCAGAAAATCGGGTCAGTGAGGAATTTACAAATAGCAAATGCCCAGGTTTGCTTATATTTCAGCAACCCCAGCCAGCTTATTTTTTGAGGTATTTGCTCTGTAATATCAGCGTCATCATCCTGATTAATCCAGGCTAATTCCTCTTTATTTACTTTCTTAATTTTCTCTGGTTTTCCGTATAATATCAGCCAGAAAACAATCCAAATAAACCCTATGGCACCGGTTACGATGAATGCTTCACGCCAACCCCACTGCAATGCTATCCATGGAATAATGACAGGAGCAAAAATATTACCGACATTGGACCCTGCATTAAAAATACCCGTTGCGAAGGCCCGCTCCCGTTTCGGGAACCACTCCGCGGCAACCTTGACAGCTGAAGGGAAGTTAGCACTCTCCCCCAGCCCCAGGAAGATTCGCGCGTAGATAAATCCTATAACGGTACCGACCATACCGTGAGCCATCGCAGCTAAACTCCAGATGGCCAATGCGACAGGTAAAACCAGGCGTGCACCATAAACGTCGACGAAACGACCGCATAGAAATAAACCTAAGGCATAGGCAGCCTGAAATGCCGTCACAATATTACCGTACTCAATTTCATTCCAGCCAATATCTTTTTGCAGTATTGGCGCGAGCAACCCTAATATAGATCTGTCGAGATTATTTATCGTGACAGAAAAAAAGAGCAACGCGCAAATTGTCCATCGATATCGACTGGTTGTAGAACCAATGTTTACTGCTTCATTGCTGACACCATCCTGAAACTGACCCATCGCATTTCCTCCGTCACGATTTAATAATCGTATCCAAACAGACCCAGTAGTAATCAATTTCAACCAGTGTACGTTACCCGGCCTGAATGCATGACGGATAAGAAACAGAAGTGAGATCCCTGAAGTTCTGCCATTATTTTATGTGAGTCATATCGCTTCTTAGCGTTACTAATGTGATCAAGATCACCAGAATTAAATTAATTATGGGATGAGTATCACATCAGACTTCTACTGATATTCGACCTGCGTCACATTTACAAGTTTTTTCTAGTTAACTGTCCTTCTGTTTATGAGGAACATCTGCAGCGGCTGAATTCGAACCGTTATTCTTCAGAGACACCTCTTTTATAAAGGATATCTCATGCTGGAAAAATCGGACCTGGCTGAAAACGCCGTTGAATGCTTACATAACGAGCAATATGACCAACCCTATAATAAGCAGAATCTCAATCATACTAATCTGTTATTCACGGGTGGCCGAGACCGTGAAAGCCTGAGTGGCGAGTGGCGCTTTACGCTGGATCTACACGACACAGGATTAAGACAAAAATGGCATCTTTTAGAGAAAAGCGACGCTGAGACACGTCGCGATCCTTACGATTACGATCCTTTTTCTGGCGATACCGTTCCTGTGCCGGGATGCTGGCAAATGATGAAAGAAAAATGGTTTTATTTTGAAGGAAGTGCGTGGTACACCCGGGAAATTGATTATATCAAACAGGATGCTGATGAACGTATTTTCTTACGCATCGGCGCAGCCAATTACGATTGCAAAATTTTTGTCAATCATCATTTTATAGGCAACCACTACGGGGGCTCTACCCCATTTAGCGCGGAATTAACGTCTGTATTACAACCTGGAGAGAATGTGTTAATGTTATGTGTGAATAACACCCGCACCACTGACAGGCTGCCCTTGAGAAATAACGACTGGTTCAACTATGGCGGGATATACCGTGAAATTGATATTGTTCGTACACCGCAAATTTATATCAGGGATCTGTTCGTTTATTTAGTTCCTGACGGAAAGTATAATAAAATAGCCGTGAGAATAGCAGTGGAAGGCGATGCGAAGGAGGTGAATTTCTCTCTCGCTGAACTGGGCATCTCCGTTACTCTTCCGGTGATGAATGGCATTGCAGAAGCTAACCTGTCTGCTGAGCCGCAGATTTGGTCTCCTGAACACCCTAAATTGTATCGCGTTATGGCATCGTTGGGGCGTGACTGTGTCAGCGACCGGGTGGGTTTCAGGCAAATTGACGTTGTAGGTACAGATATTCGTCTAAACGGTGAGTCGCTCTATCTACGCGGCATAAATTGCCACGAAGATGATCTGTTATTGGGCAAAATGACTAACGAAGCGGATATTCGCCGCCGTTTTCATGATGCTAAGGAGCTCAACTGCAACTACCTGAGACTGGCACATTACCCTCACCATGAGATGGTCGCACGCATTGCGGATGAGGTCGGCTTGCTGCTATGGGAAGAAATTCCAAACTACTGGGCGATAGATTTTAAAAATCCGACAACGCAACGCGATGCACACAATCAGTTGATGGAGTTAATCTATCGCGATCGAAACCGTGCCAGCGTAATTATCTGGTCAGTAGGTAATGAAAATGCCGATACCGATGAGCGCCTGGATTTTATGAGTATGTTGATTGATGCTGCCCGCAAGGCCGATCCCAGCCGTTTGATATCTGCCGCTTGCCTTGTCAATCATGCAAAAATGAAGATTGAAGATCGTCTTGCAGACTATCTTGATATCATCGGTCTGAATGAGTATTACGGCTGGTACGAAGAGAATTTTGACGATCTGGTTGTGCTGGGTCAAAACTCGTCGCCAACAAAGCCTGTCGTCATCACAGAAACCGGTGCCGAGGGAGTTTTAGGCGAACATGCACCTCAGTCGGGGCCATTCTCGGAAAACTATATGGCGGATGTTTACCGTAAACAAACAGAGTATCTGCCAAAACTCAATTATATACGCGGCTTTACCCCATGGTTGTTATATGACTACCGTACAGAAAGACGTCAGAACCCTTATCAGAAAGGATTCAATTGCAAGGGACTCATTACCGCAGACAAAATAACCCGCAAAAAGGCATTTTATGTATTGCGTGATTTTTATCAGCAATTAAAAAATGCCGAGTCATAATTAATCAACTTTCTGTCAAACTTTCTGCCAGGCTAAGTAGTCTGGCAGGATCAAATAGCATAGCCAGATAATGAGGCTGTTGTTGTTCTTCTTTATCAATCCATCCAGAAATTCGTATTGCTAAAAGGCGCAGTTCATTAATTTCATTATTTAATTGAAATGAAGATATGCCACTCTGATGGCCGTAACGATCGACCATCATTTTCATAGCGACACTTCGCGCAACTCTGTTAAACATTTCAGTGTAGTACGGCACGCGATCCCAGACGCGCTTGAATAAATCTTTTTTCTCATCAGACATATCAATAGAATGTATTATTTGAAAGAGCCGGTTACGGGAGTCTTGTGCCAAAAACATAGCGCGTTCTTTCTCTAAGGAAGGTGCGAACAAGTTCCTGATATGAGATCATCATATTCATCCGGAGCGCATCCCAGAGGGACATCATGAGCCATCAACTCACCTTCGCCGATAGTGAATTCAGCACTAAGCGCCGTCAG
>OKVJ01000644.1_pt1 | contig 13115 bp, 19 predicted proteins | sample 1606921 | NCBI WGS metagenome assembly OKVJ01 (sample SAMN03281016, study PRJEB24777) | human gut metagenome | isolation source: fecal sample PR161 from 1 month old female Malay infant, caesarean...
AAGTTCTAACCTTTTGCCTCGTGATTCACGCTCGTGAACACCTCTTGCAGGGCCGATATAGCTCAGTTGGTAGAGCAGCGCATTCGTAATGCGAAGGTCGTAGGTTCGACTCCTATTATCGGCACCAACACATCAAAATCATTTAAAATCAATGAGTTATGTGGATTTTATCCTTCAAGGCACGATCTTTTTCTCAGTGATTCTTTCAGTAGCAGTTGCCGCTGTGGTTAATAGTGGCAGTTGGGATCTTAACTCATAGCGGCGTGTCGTTTCCAGGCTCAAACACGTACAAAGTGTGAACAGTCGCATCGTTCCGCCAACAACTTGAAGCCGATGACGTTGCCAGCGTCTCTAATCCTTCTCCCAAAACCCTTGTCAATGTGGCTCGCGCTTCGTGCGGCGCTCAATGATGCAACCTGCCGTGAAGGTAGTGCAGCGAATAAACAGGCGTAATGTTGGGAAGACTAACCGGATCGGGAAAGAGTCCGGCTCTGCCACGGTTTCAGCCACCGGATCACAAAGGCTACCTGATAAGAAGCCATGACAAGGCCTCATCATTCCCGCGAGGGGATCATACTTACTGCGGAAGTTGCTTCGCTCCGTCTTTCCTTATGTGCCCAACACGGCACGTAATGGTCACTTATTAGGTGTCGAACCCGTTTTCAGTGACATTTTGCAGGTTTACTTCTCAGTGAGCTTTTCTATAGCCTGCCTTTGCGGCCCACCTGCGGGCAGATCTGGAGGTAATCATGGCGAAGAATGCAGCAGCAACCAAACGCAACAACCGTAAAATTCACGCTCGTAAGTTTCTGGCGACACCAGAGGGCAAAGCATGGCTTGAACGGAAGAAGGCAGAAGAGGCTGAGTTGAAAATGGTCTCGGAGGCCCGGAAATTTATCTGATATCAGCCAACCACAAAGGAGCCGACCATGCCCCTGTGCTCGTTTAAACTGCTGCTGTACAACTGATGATACGCCTAAAGGGGTTGATCGCTGGATGTACCATCACGACACTTTATGGTTGCTATTACCTTTTTTCTTCTTCCGCTCGATGTTTGCTAAAACTTTTTCTATCCATTTAGGCTCATCTTCGAGATCTGAATAGTAGCAATACTCTGGAACAGCTTTCCAGAATGCAGTTATTGCATCAGCAAATTCAACAAACTGCTCTTCCGTGACCTGCAAATCATCATGAACAGGGATAGTTTGCCAATCTTTAACACCGGTAGGATGAGGATAATACTCAGGATGGGTTAACGATAAGGTTTGATGAGAATCTCCATCACCATGCTTGTAAACGTTCACGACCAGGTTGCAGGCTTTGAGCTTTTCCCCGTATACAGTTCCATTGATTTTGAGTCCAATCCATTCAAGAAAATCAATCAGTTGATTGAAGGTGAAATTCCAGATCATTGGAATGATAATTTCTTCTTTGCACCAGTTACTTAGCTGCTTGATAGTATGTTTTCGCAACATTTTATCAAACTGGTGGTACATCCCTGCTGTTACCGCCAAAAGCACACTATTTTGCATCTCCATCAGTGACCACGCATAACTTACTCCTTCATGATAAGCCTGCTCGTAGGCTTCTGAGGGGTCGTCGTAGTCGGGGTTAAAGTATTGCGCTGATGCTTTCAGAAATTGCTCTTCTCGCTGTTCTGCTTCTTGATCAAGATCTCCGAACTGAGAGAGAAGCCGCCGCCTTGCCTCAGAAACGTAAAATTCATGAGGTTCAAGAAAGTATGGAAGATCGGCTCTGGCTAGCCAGTAGGTAACAAAATTTTCTGTAGACATACATTTCCCTAATGGAGCGATAGACATTTTGAGGTTATGTTATCTTCGGTGAGGGTTAAAATCCTTAACTGATGCTGTGGAATTGTCATTTGGTTTGAAATGCGGTAGAAGGATAAAATTTGCACTGTGCGCTTTAATGGAAACATCCATAAAATGAGGTGGTTATGAGTGAGCGCTACGAATTCTTACCAGGTTGTTTCCTGACAGTTTCAATCTCTTCGGGATACTTTACAGTCATCCTTGCTGGCTCGCTTCCTCCTGATGCCCCAGGTTCTATTCTTGCTGATAATGTCGAACAAGTAATAGGTGTACTCGATGCATACTTTCAATTGACTTACTCGCAGCGTCAAAGCATTGCTGAATACCTTAGCTCTCAGGGGATGGAACTTTGAAAGAATGGCTGTTTGATGTGGATAATTTGACCATGCTTGCTGCATGGGCTGGATTTTTACTATCGATATTCCAGTTATTAAAATCAAGAACATCTATTCGGCTTTTCTTGGGGTGTGATCGGGATGAGGACAGAATATACGTTTCCAACAAGAGTGCTCACGATGTGACATTAAGTTCAGCTGGTGTAGTTACTGCCAGCGGACGCCTTAGCGATAGTTCGAACGAATATTGCGACGAATACATGATCAGCCCGATGTTGCCGCGTCGATTGAAAGCCCGTGATGAAATGATCCTGGTAGTGCCATTCATCAACAAGGCTCACCATAACAAGATGCATCATCGCGGAGGGGTGTACGTGACTACATCTGACGGGAAACTGTTCAGTGATGTTAGTTGGCTGCGCCGTCGTTGGTGGTGGTTGTTGTCAGTGATTTTGCGCGATACTAAACGGTGATTCCTGATGACTCCCTCATCTTGGAACTGACCAACGAAGACGGGGCCATCATTAGCCCCGTTGCATTGCTTATGAATGCCTACCGCAGCGCCTCAAGCCACGCCAGCAACTGGCGCAACTGTTGCCCGGTCATCGCCGGGATTTTAACCGCCTGACCGGCTTCGATGTTGCGAAGCGCGAGCGCTAACGCCATAATGTTGCTGTTCTTCATTCCTGACTCTCCGTCGGTTTTGTTGAACATGGCGCGGGCTGTCTACCGCCAAGCACTCAGCCTGCGCCGCCTTATCTACTGCCTGCCTTAGGTTCTTCGATAGCAGATGCCGCTGTATAACCGTCCCGGCAAACGTCACCGTCTTCGTGTAGACCTGAACCACGGCCCCACACCAGACGAAGCTGGCGAGAGCTTCTTCCTTCTTCATTAATTTGAATCCTCGGTGTCGAAGGTTTTGACTGACGCGCAATGCTTGCTCAACGTCACGTAACTAAATGAATAGATAGAATTTTCATAACGGCAAAGCGTCTTGCCGTTGGCTGTCTCCTCTTGTTCAGTGAGTTGCATCGTGATCCGTCCGGCGTGTGCTGGCTGACATGCCAGCAGGGCCAAAACTGTTAACACTGATGTTGTGCATTTTTTCATCATTACCATTCCTCCCCGAGAGAATATTCTCCCGCTAATGTGTCAGCCGTCTCCTGCGTGAACCCGATGTAAAACAGGGTCGAAGCCGGGTTGGCCTGGCCCAACAACTTTGTGATGTGCTCCAGCGGTGCGCCGTTCTCAAAGAGAATGCGGCCTTTGCTCTTGCGTGGTGTGTGACTTCCCACATCCTGGAAACCTGCACGGCGTCCGCACTTGCCGTACTCCGTCAGCACTGCGTTGTGTGAAACTGGCTTACCCTTCGATCTCAGATCAGAAAGGCTGAATATGTAGTCACCGAATTTTGGGCGGTCTGCTGCCTCCTCCCGACGCGCCTGCACTATGGAGCGCATAGCCGGAGTAATGGCGACCTTATGGATCTTCCCGGTCTTCTCCTGCTTTATAGAGAGGTGAGTCTTGCCCTCTGCAAACTGATCCCACGTCAATTTGACTGCATCACCGAACCGGAGGGCGCTCTCGAACTGCATCGCCCACAAACAGCGGAATAGATTGGTCTTCTTGTTCTTTGCTAACTCCGCGCTGACTGCCTTAACCTCATCGGCGGTCTTCAATGCCACCATTGCGTTACCCACATTTTTCTCCTTGCCGCCGTGCGGCTGATAATCTTTCAATGGAGGTATTTTTGATCAAAAACAGTAAGATATAAAGTTCTTTAATTTTATCATCGCACAAAATGATCAATAAATGAGCGCGGTTATACGACCCCCCCCGCCGGGGAGGATTACCAACAAGGGGAGTGCCTTAGGCTGGCTGGGTGGGAAATATCCTTCGGACTCGCAGCACGGCTAGGCATCCTCTCCGACGGTTCATAAAAAACGAAACATCTTTTCAAAATATCTCGCTACCAACACATTACGCAGGCTGGCACGGGTGCCGGACTGCATAAACCTTGCCTGATTCTGCATAAAAGCTGCATATAAAGGCTGTCTGATGATGTGAGCAGGCTCATCTACGTATTATCAACCATTTGGAGAGTGGAGACTGTTGGTCTTCACTTTCACGACTTCGCTTTTCCCTCTGCCCTACGGGCCAGGTTTCCCCACCAACAAGAGGCCAGGCGCTGGCGATATTCCCCAGACCTCCGGCCCTGGTCTTTATCTCATCCCACAACGTGTACAGCCTCAACCCTTCCACCATCCGGCAACCCTTACCACGCTTAATCAGAAGCCCTTAGCGGCGTTTTCCCACTAAATGTACTATTATGATGCCCGTGATTGATGCGCCTCTCTCAGAGGCTCCCAGAGGCCCGAAAAGCGATGATTTTTCGATGCTTTTTGAGAATGAAATAGTGTTTTATTTATTTTTCGACAGAACGAAAGGGAGATCATGATTGTTGTTTGACCACCATCTAAAGCGGCAACCCTGCAATATCGGCAGACAAATTTAACGAACCCGCGCCAGCTGTGGCGCTCAGGCTATTCCGCTGTATAATCTCTACCATAGCGATGGTCAATACTTGACCATAACCACGCGTGGCGAGCCACTCAGACGGGGCGAAATAGGGCAGGTTACGGCGTATTTAGTTATATTTGATCATTATTATCAGGCTATTTAATGGCATTTGTTTTGAGAAAAGATCGCCGGGTGGCGGCAGACGTGACCCAGGTGATTTTCACTGAGGTAGGCAGGTGATTTTCACCGGGGTGGGGCAGGGACAATATGGTGTCCCTGGTGCAGGCGTTAGCAAAGTTTGTACATGGATTAAAAGTCTTTTAAAAAGATCTTTAGGTGGCTTAAAAGTCTTTGATAAAGTTTTTTGATTGGGTTTAAAAGTCTTTGAAAAAGTCATAGAATTAAATCAATACAAACCGGAATTAGATCAATACAAACCTGAATTATCATGCGGTCTTCCCTGGCCGTGAAGACCTTACCGCAGGGCAAACGACTAACACCTTTTGAGATCGCCATTGTGATGGCTATCTGTTTGTTGGTCTCTGTTCAGACGCATACGCGCCATGCTTCGCGATATGAATCGCCCATGCGGTGACTCGTTATCCTGTTCTGACCGAACAGACTCGCCACCTTTTGGGCTGCAAGGGCGACAGCCCGCGCAGTAATTTGGACACATTGTCACGAGGAGTGTAACCCGCAGAGTCAATGGGGGCGGCGAGAGTGTGGGCCGGGACAAAATAAGCAAACATCATTAAGTAACGTTCGTGATGTCCTGCGAAATCCTCAACGAGAGGGGGATGTGCGGGGTTGTAATACCTTGGGTAATAGATGGTAGCGGGTAGGAGTCAGGACGAGTTACAGCGCCTTACAGAGCGTTTTAGCGTACACGCATGCGATATGGCATTTTTCATTATTGACTCTTGACATTGGTTGTGTATATCTTTAAGTTGACTACTTGCATTATCTATATTTTCATCAAGTAAGTGAGATTTTTTGTTGACAAACTATCTCATATACTGTAAACTGTATATCGTAGACTGGGAATTGCCCCAGCCTGAATAACCATCACATACATAGGGGAAATAATGGGAAAACCCGCCCTGCTGGACTTTACCAGCGCAACTGCAAACGAGATCGTCGAGGCCATCGACGCTGGAATTACAACCGCTCAAAATTTGCACGCATTCCGTTCCCGCATGGGTGGGGCTGCAAAAGCCGATAAACTCTACCCAGAGACACGCCAGGCGCTGAACATCCTGAAACGCCTGAAATCACAGAATCGCGGCGCTAAAAACATCAAAAAAATCCTCTCTCCGTATAACGCTGAATTGGCAAAAGGGCGTGACGTGATCGAAATCATCCAGCCCGTGCTGACCGCGTGGCGCTTATTTTACGCTCGTCAGGGCGCGGGCTTGCTCAATGACCAGGTTCTGCTATTGAAAATGGTCGAGGCGGCTGGCGAGCTGGAGAAGCTGACGGGTGAACCAGTCCCGGATATGGCAACGACGGATTAACAGAGAGGATAGCCATGAAACTTTCGCTTGATGACGAAACCTACGCGATTCTACGCGAGGAGTCGGATCGCCTGGGGATGCCGGTTCCCAGAATGATCCGCATCATGTGCCAGGACATGGCGCAGAATATTAAAAAAAGAGACGCCGCGAACGGTGAACGCCTGATAACGGGCCAGCCACTACCCGAATCACTAACGAACCCACAGGGAATGAACAATGAGAGTAAAAAAAACTAAACTGCCGCAGACACCACCGCCAGACGAACCATTCACCAACATTGAAATGCGTTTGGTTTGCGCTGACAGCATCCGCATCCGCAATACAGGAGAGGTCATAACATGGAAACCGGACATGTTCCGCGTTTATCTGTACATGTTCAATCAGATAAAGGGATTCGAGGCCAGCGGCGGTAAGTTTTTTCAAAAACGGGAAAAAATCTGGAAATGCTGCGGTGTGTCCCGTGACCGACTGGATAAGATCCTAAAATCCCTTTTGAAGATAGGGTTAATAAAGGATACAGGAGAGAGACGGACAGCCCCAGGCGCTCCACGTGGGATGGTGGTTTATACCGCTTTCCGCCTTATGGAGGTGATTGGAAACCTGGAGATCATCTTCGCAGAAGATGACGGCGAGCCTGTTTGGAATCACGAACGTGCCAGCGGGAACGCGGCCAAAAAATCCGAGGAGAAGCAGGGAAATGGTAATGGTCATGAACAAGCCGAAACACCGCAGGCAGAACAGGCAGCAGCCACTGCTACACCATCCGCAGACGAACCCGCTGATCAGAATCCTGGTATGGCCGTTGAGCCTGCCCAGAGCGTTGCTAAACTGCGATCTGGCGTGGAATCTGACCCTGAGCACGGCAGCGATGCTGGCACCGATGATACTGATGCGGTGAAGCCGCAGGAGCCGGAAATCTTTGATGATTACGGGGTTATTATTGAGGCGTTTATTAACAACCTAAATAGCCTGACAGGATATGACGAACCACGCCGCAACGATGACGGCACATTGCAGAGTTTCCGTTACGTCTATGGGATAGCACAGCAAACACAGGACAAGCGAGACGGCGTTATCGTTCGCCCTCTTGATGAGTACATGGCAGAGGCCCAGCCCTGGCACATTCCGCCGCATCTGTTATCGACACCTACACCAGAGCCGGAATACGACGAAGATCCTAATTTTTTAACGTGAGGAACTATGACTGATGAGAAGCGTAACAGCCTGACGGCTGACCAAAACGAACCAAAACAAAAACCAGACCTGACCCTTCTCTACAAACGGCGTTGCCGTTCCGACGATATTATCCAGAAGGCCAAACACCTTTTAATTGCTGGCTACTCACCAGGCCGCGTGGCTTGCCTGCTGCGTTTACCTCTGGATCGTGTCATGGAACTGTACGAAAACTCGTATAACCCAAAATGTCGCAGATTCGCCAAACAGAACGAACACACCAATACCCGTTTGGCGCTGACCTCATTCAATGAAGGTGCACCGCTCGCCGATATCGCAGCGGCGCTGGGATTGTCTCTGTACTGGGTGGTGATGTCTCTCCGGCAGAATGGCGTTGCCGAATCCGCGATCAATTCACGTCTGCCGCCAGCAGATGACCCGCTCTATGTGGAGTATCGCTGCGCCCGTGACGGGCTGACCCTGTACAGGAACCATAAGAATGAAAACAACATTGCAAAAAGTCAGAGACGGCATCGCCTCCGCGCTTCTGGGGAAAACTCCAGACGAACTGGAAGAAGAACAGCGCCAGGACGCTGTAAAAGCGGCGGTGGGCCGCTTCCTTGAGTCCAACCCCGGCTGGCAACCAGCGGCAGCAGTTGCACCCACTGCCGCGCCAGTGACCAACACCAAAATCAAAATGCGCCGCATTATGAAAACTCTGGGTGCTGGCGCTGGCGGGTTTACCGAGAGCCTGATTAATGAAACCGAACTGGCCCGCGCCCGTGCCAAATGCCGGGAGATAGTCGCCGCTGATCCGGCTGCATACTCATACATAATTCCGTCAGCGCCGTTACCTGATCAGGATAAACCTGGCGGGGTGATGCAATAAGGGAAGAGGGGTGCAGCCCGGTTTAGCCGGGTTAACTTCGTTAACGTCACCAGGTGACGCTGGAAGGGCCAGTGATGGCCTTTCGGTGTAAATCACAAATAAATGGAGAAGTCAATAAATTATCGTCATTTTTGTTGTAAATTCCGACGATGCGTGGTAAACTACTAATACGGAGTGATTATTAGTCTGGTAACAGACTGCGTACTACTGCCAATTGTTACGTGATCTCCTGTCTCAGGCGCTGGCTCCCAAGATTAGCCTCTTAGTACCTGCGCCGCTTATTCTCCTGTCGTGGTATTAGCCTGCCATGATATGGGTTTGCCTAAATCCGGGATTTCTCCCCCGGTCGCCTGCCTGCGTTATCGGCATTGAGCGCACGGCGGTGCGATTGGTCTCCTGCCGCCGTTGCCGCTCCTCTATTCCCAGGTATTACCGGGTTAGCTCTGCTAACGCCAGTACTTCCAGCCCGACCAGGGTCGGGTTAACGTCTTCGACGTTAACGGCGGTTCTCGCCGCTGCATCATGGCGCTGCATTCTCTCTCAGAAAAAAACAATAACAACAAAGATCCTCATCCTCGTTGCTCCTCAGGGGCGGCTCTCCTGCCGCCTTGCTTTTTTCTGACACCTGCACATCGACAATTTTGACGAAGGCCGCAACGGTCTTTAGGCCCAAGGGCCAAAGCAACGGCCCACGGGCCGACAACCAAACAAACAATTTTATGGAGTGACATTATGAAAATGGGTGAAACCCAACGCACGTATAACGACGTGATTACATGCCATGTAGACGGCAACTTTGATCGCCGTGTGCTTAATATTCCAACCCTCGCCGTCGAGGTTCAGCCGGGTTCTGTCATCAAATCTGATGGCACTGCCTATACCTCCGGTTCTGATGCTCTGTTAGTCCTGAGCCATCACCGCGCGGGTGAAGACGCCAACATTATTGTTGCCGATCGCTTGGTTTACATCCGTGCTGAAACAGTGATTGCCGTTATGGGTGAGACCGTAGGCGCTGCTGCTATTGCTGCACTAACTGCATCCGGCAACATTCGTGTTGCACTGGCTGATAAATAACACAACTGATAAGGACATCAAGACTATGGCTCTTTCCTCCAATTTCGAATACGTAGATTATTCTGCGTCATTTACCAACATCCCGGCGCGTAACCGCATCCTGACCAATCTCGGGATTTTCCAGCGTGATACTACCGACCAGTTTAAAACCAGTCTGGATATTTTGGCACAGATGGGCGACTCCGTAGCACCTGCGGGTATGAGGTTCGGCTCCCAGTGGGGGTCTACTCCCAAGGCGTCAGCGTCTAACCATTTGATCGAGTTGCCATTATTCCCCACGCAGGACATCATCACGGCGGCAGACGTGCAACCATACCGTAAAATCGGATCTCCGCTACAGGCCAGCGTGCTGGATGCTGTGACCGCTAAAGGTCTGGCGCACTATGAGCGCTTCGCTGCGACTCGTGAAAAGATGTTCGCCGAAAGTCTCTTCCGTCACCGCGTGATCGATATGCAGTATACCCAGGACGGCCCAACCCTCGATTGGTCTAATGAGTTCGGCATTGAACAGAGCACCGGAACCATTTACACGGGTGTTGCTGCCGATCCGTTAGAGTCGCTCTCTGATGAGGTCAGCAAGATGAAACGCCGTGCGGGTGGCCTGGCCTCTCAGCTCAAAGGCATTTACCTGTTTGCGGGTTCCAACCTGTTCAAAAAGCTGCGTTTTAACCCAAGCGTGCGCCAGCTCGTGCAATATGGTGTGCTTGATCCTGATGGTCTGGTATTCAATAAAGAGATCAATCCGGCATTCAGCTATTACGTCCTGGATAACGTGACTGTAGTCGAGATGTCCGATACCGATTTCTACGGCATCGGGGCAGATCAAGGCTTCATGGTTCCGGTCTTCGAGAAGCCGTTAAGCGCTGATCAGGCATCACCATTTACCAATTTGGTGGGGCCAACGAGCCGCAACCTTGAGCTTGCCTTTGCTGACGTGGTGGACTTCCGCATCTATAGCAGCACCGATGCGTATAAGAACATCACGCTTTCCAGTGAGTTCAGCCTGTTGCCAATTTGCTACCGCCCGGATCTGGTAACCGCCATCACCAACGATGCTTCGTAATCAGGCGAGGCAAAGAAGTTGGGCGGTGATTGCCGCCCTCTTTGTTCACTTGGAGAGGTAACATGAAGATTTCACTACTTGGCGTTGGTAACGTGCCTCTGCTGTCTGCACGTATCAAAACACTGGACGATGCAGGGTTGCTAAACGTCTCCGCGCTCGCCAGGATGCTTGGAGTTCACCGAAGCACTTTCCTGAGCAAGGTAGCCAGTGTCGGGCTGGAAGCTGCACTTTTGCATTACTCCGCCATCAAAAAGCAGCGGGATGTGCTCGCCACACTGTCAGAGAAAAACGCAGCCTTGTTCCAGCACTATCACTAATAGCCGCGAGATGTGTTTTTAATTATAAAACAGTAGGTTAACGTTGCGCTCTTATTGTTCGAATTTAAAACAATTCTTGACGGATTGATGTAGATTGCGTAATCTGTGTGCATAAACAAATAAGTTGCAACTCACCTAATACAAAGGAGGCATGTATGGCAAAGCCCGTTAAGCAGAACGCTAAACGCGTCAGCACCAGTCGTACAGATATGCTCCGTATGGCTGCAACGGCACGTATGATAAGCGTTAAAGTTTCAGAAATTCCTTCGGCTAAAGAGAAAATTGTAAAGGCATAGGGTAACTATGAATTTCAGAAGGGAATCGCAGTCGGAAGAAGAGCAGATAACATTAATTTTTGACGTTGATCCGCTATTAGAAGTCCCCGAGAGTGAACTTGGGGGCTTTTTGAGTATTTATGAAGAATTTATTGATTACAAAACTCAAAGCGCCGATTTAGGGAATATACCTTGTCCAAGTGAAGATACTCAGAAAGACTTCTTGTCTTTAGTAGATCTTTTTGGAAAGGATAAACCTAATGCATTCCCTAAACCCTTAGCCAAAATTTATGGATTACATCATGTCCATATATTCGACGGAAGGAATGATCGAGAATTAACAAAGTGGATTGGGAAATATCAGATTCAACGTGTTTGCGATACACTGTTGTTTTACAGCTATTTTCTTCATAAAGAAAATCACTATTTTTATGTGTTGCAGTTTGTCGGCGACCCTGATGGGCATTCCTATCAGAAAGACGTTAAAGAGATGAATAATCTCATCGACAGGATAAAGCAATATAAAAAATCCATTGAAGATTCGAATTAATTATTAATTTTTCTCTCTTGGTTATTAAAAGTTAGCCATATTTCATATGACTGACTTTTAATTATCTAATTATTTCAATTTCTAAAATAATTTATCAAGTTATATATTATTTGCAATTCTGCTATAAGCCAAAATTATATGTGACCAATTCTACATATTCCGATAGCTCCTTCATGCTGGCCCCCTGGCTGTACGTCCTGAAACTCTCCGTTTTGCCCCGTTCATGGCCCACAATCAGTGCGATCCTGTCTTCTGGAACGCCGCCGCGATCAAGCTGGCTGATGAACATCCCCCGCAGGCTGTGGAAGACTTTCCGCTCAGTCCCTTTCTCGCCCAAAGCCTTACGTTTGGCCCGTGTGAAACGTTGCGTATGCCACGTAGATCGCTTCCCGTCAGCACGTTCTGTAATACTGGCATGGTAGAACAGGAATCCGCCGTGATTGTTCTGGATAAGCCGTTTAACGAGAGTTTGTAACTTGCTGTGGATGGGAACCAGGCGAGCCGCATTCCGTGTTTTTCCCTCCGTCACCTCGAAGCACCAAACCCCTTCAACCGTCTTGATATTGTCTATCTGTAGCGAGCAGATCTCGTTAAGCCGCATCCCGGTAAACATCCCCACCAACGCGACGTCCTTCATCTCTTGATCAAGCAGTCCCACTACCTGCGCCAGTTCATCACCGCTGAATGGTTCGTAACTCTCACGGTCATGGCGTACATCCAGCTTATGGGCTGTGAAGACGTTCTCCTTTGGTGCGTCGTGGTAGCGGTTCTGGGCCAGCGCCACCAGTTGGGACAAGCAGCCCAGATAATTTGCCAGCGTCTGGCTGGCCTTCTCCTGCTTCGCTTTGTCCAGCCAGTCAGTGACCATCGTTCTGTTGATCTCGTGCAACCTGAAATCCTTGCATCGGAAATGTGCCGTGAAGATCTCCACGGCCTTGATGTACTTGCTCAGGGTAGACAGCTTGCGCCTGTCACTGTGTTGGACAATGAATTCATCTCGCAGTTGGATAAGGGAAGGACACACATGAGCCGTGGCGAAGTCGATCCCCGCATTCTGGGTGACGTATTTGTCAACCTGGCGTAGTTCGTTCAAAACGCGATCAACATAACCTCCCTGCGGTTTTGGTCTCAGCCGATCACGGATAGTGAAAAACTCATACATTATCCGGTCACGAATGACACGGGCTTCTCTGATATCTGTCGTGCCAGTTGAACGCATGAACGCTGTTCGATTCCCAAACAAGGAACGCATATAAAGCGGCAGAGATACCTTGACGGCATAGCACGATGATCTTTCTCTGACTAAGTACGCATTTGGCTTGTATTTCATGTTCACCCCGATCTAAGATTCAGGGGCAACTACTACTGGTTGTGTTAGTACCGATTATCAGTGACAGCGCATTCGATTCGAAGAATCAATGACTTGCATAGCCAGTCATTGGAATAGAAGGTCGTAGGTTCGACTCCTATTATCGGCACCATTTCTGACTCTTCTCAAGTCTACCGAAATCAACTTAAAGCCCGTATACTGCGATTTCTGGCCCGTATCTTATCTCCTGTTATCAACTGGACT
>OKVJ01000647.1_pt1 | contig 13083 bp, 17 predicted proteins | sample 1606921 | NCBI WGS metagenome assembly OKVJ01 (sample SAMN03281016, study PRJEB24777) | human gut metagenome | isolation source: fecal sample PR161 from 1 month old female Malay infant, caesarean...
CTAAGTTCTAACCTTTTGCCTCGTGATTCACGCTCGTGAACACCTCTTGCAGGGCCGATATAGCTCAGTTGGTAGAGCAGCGCATTCGTAATGCGAAGGTCGTAGGTTCGACTCCTATTATCGGCACTCACACAGCAAAATCATTATAAATCAATCACTTGAAGATGTTTTATCTCTCAGTGTACGATCTTTTTATCAGTGATTCTGTCAGTAACAGTTGCCGCTGTGGTTAATAGTGGCAATTGGGATGTTAACTCATAGCGGCGTGTCGTTTCCAGGCTCAAACACGTACAAAGTGTGAACAGTCGCATCGTTTCGCCAACAACTTGAAGCCGATGACGTTGCCAGCGTCTCTAAACCTTTCCCAGAACCCTTGTCAATGCGGCTCGCGCTTCGTGCGGCGCTCCATGATGCAACACGTCGAGATGACGTTGCAGCGAATAAACAGGCGTAATGTTGGGAAGACTAACCGGATCGGGAAAGAATCCGGCTCTGCCACGGTTTCAGCCACCGGATCACAACGGCTACCTGATAAGAAGCCATGACAAGGCGTCATCATTCCCGCGAGGGGATCACATATGGCTCGTTCTTCCCTGTGAAGGGAAAAGAGCTAACTGCGGATGTCGCTACGCTCCGCCTTTCCTTATGTGCCCAACACGGCACGTAATGGTCACCTATTGGATGTCGAACCCGTTTTCAGTGACATTTTGCAGGTTTACTTATCAGTGCGCTTTTTTATAGCCTGCCTTTGTGGCCCAACTGCGGGCCGAACTGGAGGCAATCATGGCAAAGAATTCAGCAGCAACCAAACGCAACAACCGTAAAATCCACGCTCGTAAGTTCTTGGCGACCCCAGAGGGGCAAGCCTGGCTTGAACGGAAGAAGGCCGAAGAGGAGGAATTGAAAATGGTCGCAGAGGCCAGAAAATTTATCTGATAGCAGCCAACCACAAAGGGCCGACTCGCCCTGCCCATGCGTTAACTTCTTCCGTAAAAACCGGCGCTGCTATGTTGGCCCAATACTGCGCTAAATGATTGCTATTATCCAAAATTGCCAGTAGAGATCTTAATACGGCTTATAGCTGTCTACTTGGAAAACTTCTTTCTTTTCGGTTTTAGGATCGACTTCAATGATTGCTCTTGAATTCGAATCAACTAAGAGTTTAATTACGACAAACAGGTCTTTTGTGCAGCTAAAACCGTCAACGTTGTAAGCATCTCCCCAGTTGTCTATACCTTTGTGAGATTTATCAAACTTGCATTTAATTTTTTTACCGAACTGTGAGTATGTCGCTTGACCTGCATAGTAGGTCAAAGACCTGGCACCATCTTTCGTTACAACCTTATAGCCGTCAGCAAAAGCGAGACCGGGGAGAAGGCATAGGACAAATAACGATATTTTTTTCATTATCAGACACCCGTTATTTCTTCTCGCAGTTCCGCATCTTGTAGAAAAATCCCGTATTTGCATCTTCCACAATGAACCTGTCGCCGAACGTTGGGCGGCGAATGAAGGTTACCCCGCCTTTTTCAGCTTTCTGTTTCAACCCGTCATCTATGCTTTCCAGATCTGGGGAATATAACTGATCACCGTTAGGCATTTGAACTATGAAGTCGTTTCCGTTATCCAGAACTGTTGCGGCTTTCGAGAGAATTTTGGTGGCTGTGTCCAGGCTGGAGATACGAATATCGCAAATGTATTTTCCAGGCCCCTGATCTTCTTCTGCAAGTGCAGGCAATGAGCATAATGAAAGCGTAATAAGGATGAGTATTTTTTTCATGAATGGCCCAGAAGTGTTAACGAAAGTAACATTTTACAGTGCTGACGTGTAAGAGCAAAGAACGTTTTATCAATGAGTGATGGTCAGGCTTCTGATTTACTTTGGTTCTACGAATGTATCGAATATCTTTAAGCACGGATTGTGTTGTCTCCACCGAGAGACACCCCGCACGGCAAGCTCAATGATGCCCCCAAGAGCACCTGAACATTTTTGGACTATGCTGTCGCATTTTTTTCGGATATAACTTATTGACATAAAATTACAATAACTACATCCATAATGGAGTTTCTATCATGACAGCGATTCTTTTTATCGTAGCTTTAGTTTTGGCATGGCCTACAGCAGGCTTGTCTGTTGTTGCATACATTGCATATCTGGTTTTCCGTGGATACGTTCAGGCAAGATCAAGGATGCATGGCGCAAATCAGCTTCGATCAGCAAGGGATATTAGTGAGGGGAAAGGGCGTTTGCCATCATGGATGGGAAATCGCGATAAAATTTCCGAGTTCATCTATGGCGTTGAGCAATTAGCTTTGCGAGATGGCGTGCCGATAGTCCTTTCTTCGCAAATTATGTTACACGACGATGTACAGAGAAATCTGATGCATTACGCAGGAGCTATGGAGGCACGGGGGGCGACATTTGCGGAGCAGCAGATGGCTGTAGCCGAAAAGGTAGTTGATATCTACAACAGAGCAGGGTAACCGTTATAGCGAGCCTTGAGCACCTCCCGCGCTGTCTCCGTCAATTCCTATTCTACGGCTTCCTTGGTCTTGTCTTGGGTGATGCGTAATATCGATGTACGTCATGGTGACCGCCGGGCTGCTGTGGTTCAGCATCCGGGAGCTTATCCCAAACCAATCCCGCCCGCCGAGAAGGATCACCAACAAAGTCAGCGCCGTGGGCTGGGATGGCGGGAAATATCTATGGCACACTTAGAGATCTGTCTGACGTAAAATCACACCCCTCGCGAAAAGTCAACATTAATTTCAAAATATCCTCGTGTGATTGCCCTCAAGTCCTCGCCCACTCCGCTGGCAATGCAACACCCTGCATCTTCCTGTTCGATTCCTACCAGAACAAAGCCCGAGACAGGGAGACAGCAGCTCGGTTCCTGGTCGTGTGATGCTGATTTCTCGGCTATCGTTTGAGTACACTCTATCGATAGTGCCTTGTGATAGGGTTCATCGTTCATTTATCAGTCAATCCTACCCTTCATTGGCTATCATTTAGATGTTGACCAACCTATACGATAGATCTATCATTTAAGTCACTTAAAGGTGATGGAGGAGATGATCATGGCTACTTTTGGTTACGTGCGTGTCAGTACCCAGGATCAAAACATAGCTCGCCAGATGTCGGCGCTTAACGGGTTGGTTGAACCAGACAATATCCTGATTGAAAAAATATCTGGCAAGGACATCAACCGCCCACAATTACAACGGCTGTTGAACGATAAACTCCGCGCTGGAGATACGCTTGTCATCAAGAGCATTGACCGCCTTGCCCGTAATACAAAAGACCTGCTGGAGATTGTGGATACCTTGATTAGCAAGGGTGTCACGGTGCGTTTCCTCGACAATGCGATGACGTTCGATAATAACCCGACGAGCCGCCTGATCCTCACTATGATGGGCGCGGTTGCTGAGTTTGAACGTGGTGTTATTCGCCAGCGTCAGGCTGAGGGGATCGAGATTGCAAAAGGGGCTGGCAAATTCAGAGGTCGGCAGGCGAAACAATCGTTGCACGAGAAGGTACGCACTCTGATTGCGTCGGGTGAGCACACCAACGAGAAGATCGCAGACCTGGCCGGATGCGGTGTTGCAACTGTCTATCGTATCAAAAAGAGTCTGACCGTCTGACCTATCAGGTTATCCCTTTATCATCCCTCTGACCTCGCCGTATGCGGGGTTTTTTGTTGCCTGAAACCAACCACAGCACATCGACCACACCGACCAACACACCAGCGGCTGACAATATCGACCGGCTCCCGGCCTTGGTCTTTGCCTCATTCTACAACATTTCCGGCCTCAGCACTTGTACCCTCCGGCAATCCCCTCCACGCTTCACCAGAAACCCTTAGCGGCGTTTGCCGCCGCGATATGAATCTTGATTACCACAATCATAGCGCCCTCCAGAGCGCGTCCCGTGAGCCTGAAAATCGGGCTGAAAAGCGAGGCGATTCTCATCGTTTCTGGTTTTTTTGGCGAGGAATTATTTTTTGCAGAGAAATGGGGCGTAGTGGGTGAATCTGGTTTAGCACTGCCTTGAAGGGGCGAGCCAGTTTTGAGGCAAACAATTTTAACGAACCCGCGCCAGCCGGGGCGCTCAGACCTGATCATTATGTCTTCCACACCTTCGCGATGGTCGCGATTTGCTCACATCCACACGCTGGCGTAGCACGGACTGGCCCGGACGGGCCGAATTAGCGCGTATTTGATTGCCATTAATGGATATTATTGCGTAATTATTTCCCGCCAAAAATCCAACCGATGGCAGTACCAATTGCAGCACTCCTGGCTTCTCCTGCTACACCTTTGAGTACACTAATAATCGTCTCGCTTGAACTTGGGGCTTTGTGATTGAGAATGCTTGAGCCAAGCGGAGTTAATTTAGCGGTGTAGTCCATATCAGTTACCGAAATGACTTTGATGTACCCCATATCCTTAAGCGTATCGAGGGTATCAACAAGAAGGTCAACCTGACGGTTCGGTGTTCTCGGATTCCAGCCGAAGTCGGAATATTCGAAAGTTGAGTAAGAGGGATAAGCTGCAAACAGTTTCACCAGAATTCCGGTCGCCATCTCGTTGAAGCTGTCTTTGCCTTGAATGATTTCCATGTCGTTTACCTCTGCTTGATGATGGAGATAGATTACTCGGTTGTACAGATAACCACCATTCAGAAGTCATCGGTAATCAGTACAGATGAAAATAAACTTTATCGGTAATGGTTACAGATGAGTCATCGGTAATGGTTACCTACCAATAAGATCAATCTAAATTAAGATCAACAACACCAATAAGATCAGTAACACCCTATGCGGTCTTCCCTGGCCGTGAAGACCTTACACAGAGTCAACAACCAACACCTTTTCAGATCGCCATTGCGATGGCTATCGTTCTTGCTGACCTTGTTCAGTCGCTACGCTCTGCGCTTCGCGATATTCATTGCCCACGGTGTCCTGCTTATCCTGTTCTGACCGAACAGGGCAAGCCACCTTTTGGGCAGCAAGGGCGACAGCCCGCGCAGTAACTTTGGAACATTGTCACGAGGAGTGTAACCCGCAGAGTCAATGGGGCGGCGAGGGGGGCCGGGCGAAAGTCTGGACTGATAAGCAATCCCCCGTGCCAACTATACGCAACCCCGATAAATCCTTAACGTATGGGGTCTACGCGGCCCTGTAGCACTTCGGGTAATACGATGGTAGCGGGTATGATTAAGAGGCCAGCAGAGCGGCTTATAGAGCGTTTAAAAAGGACTTGACATTGAATCCTTAATTATGACATAGTAAAATTAGGAGAGCAATTTTTGTTTATTTTTTCTTGCTATTTGCAAGAATCACTGATAACATGGCTTTCAACAATTAAGGTCATCACCGCCCGGTGATAGTCCTGACAAATGGGTACAAATGACCTCCGAGAATAATTTCAATAACTCAACGGAGAACCCAAATGAACAAACCGAAATCCCAACGTATTACCCCAGCCACCATGACTGGCGAGCAGATCGCAGACGTGATCCTTTACGGCACGTACACCAAAACCGCACTTTGGTCTTTCATCTCCAGAAATGGTGGAGCGGATGCGGCTCACGCGAAGTACCCGCAGCTTGCCGTTGCACTTCATATCCTGAAACAGGAACGGAAGAAAGCAAAAAGTGCTCGTGCGGTCAAGGCGATCCTCAAGCCTTTATCCCGCCAGTACGCTGACGGTCAGTCACTGACTGAGATTCTGACCCCGGTGCTCCAAGGTTACCGTCGTCTGTACCGTGAGAAATTCAATCTGGATATGACGCCGGAACAGGTGATCATGTTCCTGGTTGCCACCAATGGTATAGAGACTCTGGAACAACACGGTTACAGCGTCGCTGGCAACTTCCCGACCGCTACGACAGCCTGATCCTATCCGGCGCAACGCCGAGCCAATCAAATTGCCTCAAATAGGGCAGACCAAATCAAATGCAGGCCATCAAGGCCGCCGAATCCTGATCGCCACCCACGATTGCAGGAGCGAATCCGCATGTCTGACAAACAGGAGAAAACGCCATAAAACTGACGTTTAGCAATTCAACGATGGACGTAATCATGCAGGAGTGCCGCCGCACCGGGACGCCTGTTGCGACGCTCATCAATAAACTCGTGGATGCTGAGGCAGAACGCATCCGAACAAACATGAAGAATCCCATTGAAGGAGAACACTATGAGCAACAGAGCAGCAGAAAATAAACCTGAATTATGGTTTGAAGAGGATCGTCGCCTTTTCTTTGCTGAAAGCGTCGTTATCAAAGCAACTGGCGAATGCTTCAAGGTCGAGGACAAACTTGATCGGATTCATACCTATATGGTGGATCAATACAACAGTTACCGGGCCGATGGTAAGAATTTCTATGAAGATCAGAGGGACATAGCGACTAAATGCAAATGCACACCTAAAACCCTTGGCAAGTGGATGAAAGTTCTTCAAGCACTTGGTTTACTCGTCATTGATGAGAGTCAGAAAAGCCATTCATACACTGTTCGCTCGGTAGTGAGCCAGGAACACAACCTGATTTTTGATTACCCGAAACTGTTAAACGGTTCACCGTCCTACGATCATGAAAAAGCACTGGAGCGGCTGAGGGCAAGCCGTGGTACCGGTGGGGAAACTGACGGTAAGGTTATCCAGGTCGATTTCAAAAAACAGACAAAAACGCCTGAGCCGCAGCCCGTCGTTGTGGAAACTGGCTATAACCCCCCGACTATACAGAGCAAAGGGACGATCTACACTCCCGAGCAGATGGCCCGCTTTGCTGCTGAGGAACGTACAATGTATGCCGATGGCGACACACCTTTTTAAGCTGAGGTAAAATGACTGATGAGAAAAGTAACAGCCTGATGGCTGATCTGAATACAGACCTGAACGAACCAGCGTCACCAGATGACGTTAACGAAGTTAACTCGCGCAAAGCGGGCTGCACTGAACCAGAACAAAAAACAGACCAATCAGCAAAGATCGATCTACCCGACCCAGATTTAACCCGCTTGTTTAAAAACCGCGCTCGCGACGGCGATATAATCAAAAAATGCAAAATCATGCTGGTCGCCGGAGTACCTCCGGGCAAAGTCGCGCTGCTGCTGCGTCTTCCGCTGGAACGTGTTATCGAATTGTACAATAGCTCTTATAACCCAAGATGCAGGCGCTTTGCGAACCCGAACAACGGGAGATTGATAATAACGATGTGGCGCGAGGGCGCGATGCTCGCAGATATCTGTCAGGCGCTTGGCTTGCCCTTATTTACCGTGGTGATGTCCCTCCGGGGGGATCGGGTTACCAATGCCGCAATGGCTCCACGGATGCCAGAGTACGATGATCCGCTGTATGTTGAATATCGGCAGGTTGTAGCCCGAAAAGCTGCGAGCAAATCGCGGCCTATTCAAATAAACCCTGTTCGCCGCGTTAGAAAAAGCCAACAAACCACAACAGCGAGCCAGACCGCGACGGCCTGACCTTGAATCTCTTAGACCTTTTACCATACCTGCCCGTTGCATGGCTGGCGTATCGTTGCGCCCGTGACGGGCTGGTTATCCTATTAAGGAATAAAAACAAAAATGAAAAACTTGCTCAAAACCGTTCGCGATTCCATAGCCGCAGCCATGAACGGGCGCACCATCGAACAGATGGAAACCGAACAGCTCAAACAGAATGTAAAAAACGCCGTGGATGACTATTTAATCCGCCATCCCGATTGGCAACCATCAACGAAGCCAGCGCCGAAAGCTGCGCCAGTGACCAATTCCAAGCAGAAAACCGCAAAGATCAAAAAAGCCCTAGGTGCTGGAGCTGGCAAGTTCATACCTCACGTTGTGGATGAGTTAGCTCTCGAACGTGCTCGCACCAAATGCCGGGAGATAGTCGCCGCCGATCCGGCAGCATACTCATACATTATCGAATCGGCACCGATTAAAGGGGGGAATGATTGAAGGCAGAATTGCTGATACTGACTGAGTTACCGACTGATTTTACGTGAAATTTGTTGATAATGATTATCATTTGTGGTAAAATACTAACATAGGGTGATTAATGGATTCGAAAGAGTCTACTGCGAACTACAGCCAATTGAACGTAATTTAATCTCCTCTCAGGCGCTGGCTCCTTGATACCTTGCGCGGGCCATCTCTGCTTCCAGCGCCGCTTATTCCCCTGCCGTGGTATTAGCCTTCCGCGATGGGGTTTGCCAGCGGTCTAACAACCGCAATAAGTCCCGGCTCTCCTCCGGGCCATCTTGCCATGATGATAACTGGCACGAGCGCACGGCGTAGGGATTCAGAGGTCTCCCGCCGTTGTCGCTCCCTTATTCCAGCCCGGTAAAGCCGGGTTAGCAGAGCTAACGCCCGTAGAGGGCGCTGCACATTCCCATCTCTCAGAAAAATAACGATAAAGATCCTCGTTGCTCCTCAGGGGCGGTCTCTCCCACCGCCTGATTTTTTCTGAATGAAAACTCAATAAAAGAAGGTCGCCACCGTGCGACCTCTTTTGTACTCGCACGCCGTCAATTCTGACGATACGGCCCGAAAGCCAACGGCCTACAGGCCAGCAGGCCGCTATAGCGGTGAGGCTTCAACATCATCGTGAAACGACCGAACAACCAAACGACCGAACAACCACATAACAACTTTATGGAGCGACCTTTATGAAAATGGGTGAAACCCCGAATACCTATAACTCAGTCGTGAGTTATCAAGCGGATGCAAATTTTGCAACTCGTGTAATCAACATCCCAAACCTGGCCGTCGAGGTTCAACCGGGCAGCGTCATCAAATCAGACGGAACCGCTTATACCTCCGGCTCTGATGCCTTGCTGGTTCTGAGTCATCACCGCGCTGCCGAAGACGCCAACATCATCGTCGCTGACCGTGGCGTCTATATCCGCCCGGAAACAGTGATCGCTGTTATGGGTGAGACCGTGGGCGCTGCTGCCATCGCTGCACTGACCGCATCCGGCAACATCCGCGTTGCCCTGGCTGACAAATAATCCAACCGATAAGGACATCAAACATGGCTCTTACAAAAGATTTTTCATACGTAGACTACAGCGCGTCGTTCACCAACGTTCCGGCGCGTAATCGCATCCTGACCAACCTCGGGATCTTCCAACGGGATACTACCGACCAGTTTAAAACAAGTCTGGATATTCTGAACGCCCAGGCGGACACCATCGCCCCGGCAGCAGAGCGCTTCTCGAATAGCCAATGGGGTAGCACACCAAAGCCGAAGGCCGCGAACCATTTGATCGAACTGCCGTTATTTCCCACCCAGGATATAATTACGGCGGCTGACGTCCAACCGTTCCGTAAAATCGGCTCCCCGCTACAGGCGAGCGTCCTGGATGCTGTGACAGCTAAAAGCCTGGCTCACTATGAACGCTTCGCTGCGACTCGTGAACGCATGTTTGCTGAAAGCCTGTTCCGTCATCGCGTCACCGATATGCAATACACGGCCTCAGCCCCGACCCTGGATTGGTCAGAGGAATTTGGTTACGACCAGAGCACCGGAACCATTTACACGGGGGTTGCTGCTGATCCGTTAGAATCCCTGTCCGATGAGGTCAGTGCCATGAAACGCCGCATGGGTGGCCTTGCTTCCCTGCTGAAAGGCATCTATCTGTTCGCGGGTTCCAACCTGTTCAAGAAGCTGCGTTTTAACCCATCGGTTCGCCAGCTTGTGCAGTATGGTGTCCTTGATCCTGATGGTCTGGTTTTCAATAAAGAGATCAATCCGGCATTCAGCTATTACGTCCTGGATAACGTGACTGTAGTCGAGATGTCCGATACCGATTTCTACGGCATCGGGGCAGATCAAGGCTTCATGGTTCCGGTCTTCGAGAAGCCGTTAAGCGCTGATCAGGCATCACCATTTACCAATTTGGTGGGGCCAACGAGCCGCAACCTTGAGCTTGCCTTTGCTGACGTGGTGGACTTCCGCATCTATAGCAGCACCGATGCGTATAAGAACATTACGCTTTCCAGTGAGTTCAGCCTGTTGCCGATTTGCTACCGCCCGGATCTGGTGACCGCCATCACCAACGATGCTTCGTAATCAGGCAAAGTAACAGCCCAACGGGATAACACTCCCACGGGCTAACGGTTTTGGGGCGGCAATTGCCGCCCTCCGTCATACTGGAGAGGTAAATATATGCAATTGAAGATTCTGGGTGTGGGCAACGCGCTGTTGCTGTCTGTCAAGGTTAAGACGTTGGACGATGCCAACTTACTGAACGTGTCAGCGCTTGCCAGAGCATTAGGTGTGCATCGCTCAACATTTCTGAGCAAGGTCGCCAGCGTCGGCCTCGAACCCGCTATACACCATTACGCAATGCAGCAAAAACTGAAAGATGCTATCTGACCGGACGGGTAAAACCGCCCGGTTTTTTTATTAATAATCAGAGCAGATACTTTGAACTTTTCCCATCCATCGGATCATGTTTTCAGTCCTGTTATTTGTTAGATCGTACTTTCCTTGGATGCCAATACATAGCATCTTTGTATTATCATACATTCTTTTCTCACCATTACTCTTATATAATAGAGATGACTGGGCTAAAAGAGATACATCTTCTGACATTTCTTTCTCATCTGCGTAAGGTGTATCAGCATATGAAGCAATGGCTGAAAATGAAATTAATGATACGAAAATAATTTTTTTCATTAAAGGCTCCAGTGGTTAATTTGTATTATGCTCAAAATCACGATTTAAATCTTTAGCTCTTTCGACTAATTGATGGTTTTGTCGTATGAAAAACATATATCCATACTGACTTATAAAATTCAGGGAGTTATATGTGTAAGCAACTTGGAATAAAGATACTCCCTTATCGTTTTGAGAGTAACCAATACTTGCCCCATAGCCCCAAAGACCCGCTACAATTAACAATATGATGATGATAATTTTTTTAATCACTTGTTTTTAACTCACTTTCGCTGGATGGTTTTTTGAACGTAATTGTAATTATTTATTGCTTTTTGTCACCTAAATTTTCTTGTAGGTTGCCAAATTAACATAGGTTGCTAACTCCTTCATACTGGCACCTTGGCTATAGGTGCGGAATGATTCAGTTTTCCCTCTCTCGTGACCTACGATCAATGCGATCCTGTCTTCTGGGACACCACCGTGATCAAGCTGGCTGATAAACATTCCCCGCAGGCTGTGAAATACCTTTCTTTCTGTCCCCTTCTCTCCCAGCGCCTTCCGTTTAGCCCGTGTGAATCGCTGTGTGTGCCATGTAGAGCGCTTGCCGTCTGCTCGTTCAGTTATACTGGCATGGTAGAACAGGAAGCCGCTGTGATTGTTCTGGATAAGATGTTTAACGAGAGTCCGTAACTTGCTATGAATGGGAACCAGGCGGGCCGCATTGCGCGTCTTGCCTTCCGTCACTTCGAAACACCAAACCCCCTCTACCGTTTTGATATTGTCGATCTGTAGCGAACAGATTTCATTAAGTCGCATCCCGGTATACATTCCCACCAACGCGACTTCCTTCATCTCCTGATCAAGCAAATCCACAACCTGCGCCAGTTCATCACCGCTGAATGGCTCGTAACTCTCGCGATCATGTCGCACATCCAGCTTATGGGCTGTGAAGACGTTCTCTTTTGGCGCATCGTGGTAGCGGTTCTGGGCCAGCGCCACCAGTTGGGACAAGCAGCCCAAATAATTTGCCAGTGTCTGTGTTGCCCGTTCAAGTTTTGCGTTGTCGAGCCAGTCAGTCACCATCGTTCTGTTGATCTCGTGCAGGCGGAAATCCTTGCACCTGAAATGTGCCGTGAACACCTCCACGGCCTTGATGTACTTGCTCAAAGTAGACAGCTTGCGCCTGTCACTGTGTTGGACAATGAATTCATCCCGTAGTTGGACAAGAGAAGGACACACGCGAGCCGTGGCGAAGTCGATCCCCACATTCTGGGTGATGTATTGGTCAACCTGACGTAGTTCTTTCAATACGCGATCAACACAATTTCCCTGTGGCTTTGGTTTCAGTCGATCACGGATGGTGAAAAACTCATACATTATCCGGTCACGAATGACTCGGGCTTCCCGAATATCTGTCGTACCAGTTGAACGCATGAACGCTGTTCGATTCCCAAACAGGGAACGCATATAAAGCGGCAAAGATACCTTGACCGCATAACAGGATGATCTTTCTCTGACTAAGTACGCATTCGGCTTGTATTTCATGTTCCCCCCGATCTAAGATTCAGGGGCAACTATTACTGGTTGTGTTAGTACCGATTATCAGTGACAGCGCATTCGATTCGAAGAATCAATGACTTGCGCAGCCAGTCATTGGAATAGAAGGTCGTAGGTTCGACTCCTATTATCGGCACCATTTCAACTTCCCCCAACGTCCGTATTTATCCATAACTACCCTGATTTATAACGATTTTACTGCTCTTCAGTCCATCTCAGCCCGTATTTTTCAAGTAAATCATATACTTAATGTATTTAGGATTGTGTATATGTCCTTGTTCGGTCTTGGATTCCTATACACACGCCTTTCAATGATATGCAGATTCACTGCACTAAGCCCAAAGATAAACCCTATACGCTTGGGGATGGGCAAAGCTTGTCATTGCTTATAGAACCTAATGGAAGCAAAAGCTGGCGGTTCCTCTATCGCTAAGTAGGTAAGCCCAAAATGATCTCGCCTGGTGTGTATCCGACAATCAACCTTGCCGATGCTCGCTCTCGTCGCGATGAAGCTCGAAAACTTGTGGCAGAAGGAAAGAACCCTAGTGAGGTTCGAAAAGAGCAAAAGCTGGCTCTGCAAAGAGAGTCAGAGAACGCTTTCGAAAAGATAGCCAGAGAGTGGCATCAACTTAAATCTGCTAAATGGTCGGCAGGATATGCATCAGACATCATAGAAGCGTTTTAAAAACAAAACGTTCCCTTATGTTGGAACAAGGAAAGTGGGAGAGATTAAAGGCTTTGTTGAATAAATCAGATTTCGGGTAAGTCTCCCCCGTAGCGGGTTGTGTTTTCAGGCAATACGCACGCTTTCAGGCATACCTGCTTTCGTCATTTTGTTCAGCGCTCGTACCAGGGCCATAG
>OKVJ01000658.1_pt1 | contig 12906 bp, 8 predicted proteins | sample 1606921 | NCBI WGS metagenome assembly OKVJ01 (sample SAMN03281016, study PRJEB24777) | human gut metagenome | isolation source: fecal sample PR161 from 1 month old female Malay infant, caesarean...
GGTGTGTGACCCGGTAGCCGCCTCCGCAACGGCGCGGGTGGCAGCGCGCTTCATTGTGACGGCGATTCTAGTTCCCATCATCACCGCGCTCTACGCCCGACGCTTTGGCGAGGTTCCAGAAACGATAAAAGCGGCAGACAAACCCGCCCCCTCGCTCAATCATTAAAAAAAGCCCCCCGACGATATACGCCGGGGGCCGCTTTTTAACCTGTTTGTAGCTATGTCCTGCAATTAACCATCAACATTGGCTAATTGCAGGGCACATCTTTTTACTCACCGAAAATCTCATCCACCATGGCGCTGGCTAAGCGCGACGCCGAACACAGTCTGGGCATGCCTAACGCGACCGTCTGCCAGCTTTGGGTCACCGACCAGCAAATGGGGTGGCGCTCCGCATCGCACCAGTCGCCAAGCCAGCCCAACAGATCTTTATAATCCATCAGGCCCGGTGTCGCCGGTGTTGTCAGCCACTGGTGATAAAAATGACGGGTGGCAGGCGCAGCATTAATACCCTGCGCCAGAAAATCGGAAGCCATCGCGCGCAGGTTATCTTTCAGCATAGAAGCCACCTCGCTACTCGCCAGGCGACAGGCATCGCCAAAAGCGCCCCAGCGCAACTCTTCCAGCGCCACATAACAACGGCCCGCCATCGACCAGCCGTTGTAATTCCCGGCCCGCCAGCGAGTAAAAATTTGTTCGCTGTGATTTCCCGCCTGGACCGTTAAACCACGCTGGCCGAGCGCCTTCTCATTCCAGTTGGCTCGTTGGCTAAAATGCTCAATCAATTCATCGTATTGCTGCTGATTACCTGGCGTGCTGGTCGCAGGACGGCGCTGCTCAGCCTGTTGCAGTGCGACCAGGCGCTGGGTAATGCGCGTGAGCGCAAGATGGCCGGGATCGAGCATGCTGGCCAGCTTTTCCGCCAGCCCCAGACGTAACGAGGCATTCTCATTTAATACGCCGGACATGGCCCACGGACGCAGTTGGGTTTGCGCCATCACTTCCTGGGTCAGCCTTTCACGAAACAACTGCTGTTGGGGCACAATCTGACTCTGGCGAGGCGCATCAGCACCCTGCACTAAATCCACAATGAACTTCGGATGAATGCACTCAAGCGTTCGCCCAGGCCCTTCCAGTAGTCGATTTTTCATAATTACTCTGCTGCGAATAGTGTTTGTATATCATCGCGTAAAAGACGTGCATCTTCCTGAATCCAGTTAGCAGTCTTGATGCAGTGCTTCAGGTGCTGCCGCAATGCTAACACTGACGATTCGTTTTGCTGACGAATCGCCAGACTGTCACGCAAACTATCTTGTAGCCCTGCCAGACTGAGTGAGAACTCGGCAAAGAACGTAGCCATACCCGCCGTAACAGAAACATCGACCTGTGCGGCCAAAGCTTTACGAATTTGTTCACAAAAATTAGCAACATGCTGGATAAGCTTGTTATGCAATGACGCCACATCAATGACATAGCGTGTACGGGTCACTACATAATCATCCCAACCCCAGCTCGGATTATTTAGCCAGCGTGAAACCGTTTCACGCACGCTTCCGCTACGTGGTGCCTGCCCTGCCGGGGTATCTTCCGGCGCGATCGCATTGGTAAAAAGCTGGCGAGTATTAAAGTTGAGTGCGCTTGCCTGGAATGCCGGGAAACTGATACGCGCCCGGAAACCGGCGTGGCTGAGCTCCTCTTTAATGCGCGTCTCAATCGGGCGCATCGCATCATTGAGTGAGCGGGCCAGGGTATTTTCCAGCTGGTCAAAACGCATCGCCAGTTCGCGGCTGATCTTCTCCTGCGCGGCGACAAAAATCGCTTCGCAGGAGGAGCGCATTTTGCTCAGGACAATCTGCGCCTGCCCTTCATCTTCCAGCACCAGTTGGCCTGGCGAAAATCCCGAATCAAGACGCAGGTCGGCCTGACTTTCGCTGGCCATTTCCATCATCCTGCCATCACTAAACCAGGCGTTAATGACTTCAATAATTTCCTGTTGCTGGCTATGAATGAACACGTCCGCCGCCGCCAGCGCTTCATCCACCTCATGATCAATCTCATCGCTGACGCGCTCCTGACAACTTTTCAGTAGCGTCATATCTTCTTCAAGGCGTGTGATGTTGTGCTCAAGGTTCTCAAACGCAACCGTCAGCCCCTGGTAGCGGAAATCCAGATATTCCCGGGCGCTCTGTGCGTAATTAAGCAGCTTATGCGACGCCGAACGCAGCGCATACAGCGACGCGTTGGCGTGCGCAGCATGCAGCAACTTGCGAATAGGCTGCTCAAACAGCGAGTCTTCCCACAACAGGTCGGCGGCATGACGGATATGCTCCGTATCTTCAAGATCGGTGGTGCGCCAGCGTCTGCCAAGCGCCGCTTCGGCAAAATCCTGCACCCAACGTTGTTCTTCCGGGTCGGGTAATTTCCCCTGCTGTTTGATTTCATGGCGGGCGCGGTTCGCCAGATAGCCCCACATCGAAGAGACGGGGAAAATCTGCGTTGGATTGATATACCCTTTCATTAACGTCCCGGCGATCAGCGCCCGTACCTGCTCTTCGTCATCGCTATTACGGTCTTTCTGATCGAATTTATTGACCAGCGCATACAGCGGGACAGAGCGCCCAACAGCGGAAATCGCGTGGCGAACCTCTTCATCAGAGATCGACTTAAGCTGGGTGTAATCCATCACCGCCAGTACCGCAGACGCGCGCGCCAGTTGCTCATTAAGCATCTTGTGCAGATGCGGCTGTCCCGCTTCGTTTGGCCCAGGGGTATCAAGCAGCGTCAATTGCCCCAGATCGTTTTCCAGCCCCGCCAGGTGAACGAACTCCACTTCAATAACCGGGATATTTTCTATAGAGGCATAAGCCGAGAAGGGAAAATCAACATCCAGCGCTTTCGACAGACGCACCAGGTCGTTAAGGCTTTTTAAACAATGGAAAATGGGCTGCGCGCCCAGATAATGTTTGTCGAATGCATCCCCTTTAGCGATGCGTTCGAGCAGCGCGCTCATGTCCTTATCAATTTCGAGCTTTTGCGCCAGCTTTTCACGGTCATAGGTATAAAGCCGCGTCTGGAGTTGCTGGGTCAACGCATCGATTGGCCCGACATGGGCGAAATGCAGCACAGGCTCTTTCTGGCCCGGTGTGTGGCGAATCAGTGTCGGTAGCGCCGTCATAGGACGGTTGCGATTAGGTAAAACCTCAGTCCCCACAATCGCGTTGATTGTGGTCGACTTACCTGCTTTCATCGTCCCGACAATCGCTAATACCATCTCCAGTCGGGTGATTTTCCGTAATTCGTTGTGCAGAGTGGCTTGCTGCGTCTCAATGCCGCGAGCACTAAAATGTAATGGCAGTACATTTGCGTTATCTGCTTTGCCGGAAGCCGCCTCATCAAGCGTTGCAATCGGCAGGGCTTTGAGCGCCTGCAGATTATGCAAGGAGAGCTGTAACAACCTCTCTGCTTCCTGGCTTAATTCGAAAATTGTCTGTGTGTGCATGATAAAAGTCTTTCCTTAACGCAAATTTCTTACTTTTATTAAGCCGCGATGTTTATATTTGTGAAGTTTCGGCTTTTATAATTACGTGTGGAAAATATCTTATAGAAGATAAATGCCTGATGGGAATCAGGAAAAATGTAATTTCTCGGTAGAGACTGACAGAGCGCGCCGTCCCGGACATAAAATGCCTGGGAGATAGAGAGCGTAGCTCATTTTCAAGAACGACCAGGATATATCGTCATTTATTTACCCCCCCAATTTGCGAGGTAATTAACTGTCTTCGGTAGAAGACGCTGCAGACATGGCTGTTTGCTGATTATTAGCACCGGTTGCGTCATCTCACCTTATCTGAATTGGCAATGGGTAGCAATTTCCCGGCGAAAATATTCTAAATAACATACATAAGCATTTTCCCTTAATCACCAGGGCTTAGCATCGCTTAAGGGAATGACAGGTTATGTCACCTGCATCACCTTTTTTATGTTTTCCTGAAAAAAAGAATAGCAACAGTAATTATACGGACATGATGTATAATCGCGGGCTTTTATGGCATAAACCGCCTTTTTCGCTGGCCTGTTTCCAGCATCATATGTAATTTTTTTGAGGATACCCCCATGCAACTGCCAAACTGCCCGAAATGCAATTCCGAATACGCTTATGAAGATAATGGCATGTTCATCTGCCCGGAATGCGCCCATGAATGGAATGACAACGAAGCAGCTGCCGAAAGCGACGAATTGATTGTCAAAGATGCCAACGGCAATTTACTGGCCGACGGCGACAGCGTCACTGTCATTAAAGATCTGAAAGTAAAAGGGAGTTCTTCCATGCTGAAAATCGGCACCAAAGTGAAGAATATCCGTCTGGTCGAAGGCGATCATAACATTGACTGCAAAATCGACGGATTTGGCCCAATGAAGTTGAAATCCGAGTTTGTTAAAAAGAACTGATTGTCGTTCTACACGCCTGCGGATTAGAACTCATCTTCCAGTCGGCGCTCCTCGTCATCCAGTTGACGACGCTCCTGATCGAGCTGACGCTGCCGGTCATCCAGCTGGCGGCGTCGGTCTTCAAGCTGTCTGCGCCGATCTTCATAACGTCTGCTCTGCTCGTCACTACGGCGGCGATCGTCATCATACTGCCGATCATCGTCGTTACGGCTGTCGCTTGGGTGATAGGCATCATTGATGGCCCGCTGAATATTGCCGATGGCGTCATCGACAATATCAGCACGGGCAATATGGCTGGTAAGAGAGAGTGCGCTGATAAACAGCAAGAGTGCGTAACGTTTCATAAAGCCAGTCTCAATAGTGGGCTGGCTTTACGTTAATCAAGCGCCATTCTCACGAGTAGCGGAGGAATCTCAAACTACGTTGGTTAGCTGTTTACAAACCATAGCGGTCAATGATCTGCCGATGGCGCTGTTCATCCAGCCCACCTTTAGCAGCGACGCTAAGCCAGTGCACCGGATGCGGCCAGTCACGCGTAAGCGTGAGCAACATACTGTCCACTTCCTGCGGCAGCATCGATAGCGGCGTAGCCAGATTAAAGTACACGCCTGGCAGCGGATGCTCAGGATGTTCGCGATCGGTGACTTCATAATCGGCTTCACTGCTCACCCACACTTGCCCACCAAATTCGCGCACTTTTTTCTCAAACTGATCAAACATCTCCTCACCCGGATAAACGCCATCAACAAACCATGATGGGGCATAGCTGCCTTCTTCAATGATTTCGACAACGTCATAGAGACCGATAAAATATTCCCGCTCGGCTTCATCTTCCGGAGGGGTATTGAGCAGTTCGACATCAAAGACCACGCTGTCGCCTAAATGCTGCTGCGCTTTCGGCCAGGCCGGCTGGAAGACTCTGGCCGTGGCAGGTCCGGTACGCTGAGCAAGGTAGTAAACATAGTCGTGCTCTTCGCGGAAACGTAGCCGCACGGCTCCCCAGTTTTCCTCGATGGGGCCGTCTTCGCTTTCGAATTTCATTCCCAGCTTCGTTCCGGCCTCACGCACCAGCGCCCACTCTCCCTGAATACTCGCCGCGGTGATCAGATCCCACAGAACATTGTTAGTCTCTTGTTCTTGCGCCTCAAGCATTGCAATAGCACGCTCAAGACGTGGGATAGCACGCTCGCTGGCGCGCAGTTTCATTGCCGCACGGCTCGCCATCAACAGCGGTGCGACCTTACTGCTGCCTTCTGGCGTATTGAGCATCGACTCACTCAGGGTTTCCAGCGCCGCCCAATCTTCATTGCCAAAGGCGACCTGCATTTCGAACCAGTACGCGACATGCGGAAGCGTCTCGCGATAGTCCTTAGCGAGGGTTAAAATCTCATCGAACCGCCGCGTACGTAGCAGCACGCCCAGTAACTCGAACAGCAGAGGAGACTCACTCTGCGGATGACGTAACCGCCAGGTTTGCAACAGCGCGATGGCCTCATCAGCGGCATGACAAGCCTCCAGTGCGGAGGACGCCAGCGCAACCAGTTGTTCATTATCAGGCAACTGCATGGCCGCCAGTTTCAGCCATTCCGCCTCCTGTTCAGGATCACGCCCCTCGTTTTGTTTACTGCGCTCTTCAAGCCACTCATACAACTCATCTGCAGGAACCGGGAGCAGCACCTCTTGTTCTTTGCCAGCAATCTCGCGTTCAAGTTCCGCCAGAGCGCGATCGGCCCCCATCTGTTTACGTAAACGTGGCAAACAGGCTTTTGCCTGCCCTAACGCCCGGCGGGCAATCCAGGTCGCATTGCGTGCCAGCGCCAGGCGAATGTGCACTATGGCGGTATCTATTGCTGCCCTCCAGGCCTGCCTGGCGATACGCTGTTCAAGGATTTGCTGTAACGACACGCCCGTCTGCCAGTTGTTAAAAGACGCATCATGGCGGCAAAGCTGGTCAATGATCCTCACCCAGCGGACAACGCCGCGCGTTTGCAGTTGCTTCCAGTGGATCAGACTGTTGCAGGCCTCATCCAGTCTCCCCATACAGGCATATGCCTCAGCGCGGATCATCGTTCGCGTAAGCCGTATCTGTTCGGCGCAACCTTCCAGTTCTTCAGGCTCGCAGAGGGGTTCAAGCACCGCCAGCGCTTCTTCATAGCGCCCTAAATAAATCAACGCTTCAGCTTCGTTTTCTTGCAGGCCAGTGACATCAGGTTCCCCTGCATCACGCACTTTCTTTATCTGTCCCCGAATGTAATCCAGCGCCTGCTGCGTCTCGCCTTTATCGACCATGGCGCAGAATTGCTCGTCCGACAAACACTGGAAACAGCTCCACAAGGGCGTAATACGCTCCATCGTTTCCTGACACACGGCAATACGTTCATCCGCCCAGCCCGGGCCGTCGATATTGCCGTAGCAATCGCTGAGATCCTGAGTAACACAAACGGATTGAGGGCACTCAATAGCATCCGGTTGATGGGCACGCTCAAAGAAGGTCACCGCATCACCCAGCGCGGTCTCGCCCTCTCCCATGCCCAGCCGGTGGCGCATCTCCCAGTGGCCAATAAACACATCAAGCCAGGGATTCCCTGCCGTTTTCTTAAATGACCGTGCTTCCGGCAGTAACGCTTCGCTCACATCAGGCTTAACGTCACAAATGGCGTTAATTAATTTATTCAAATGATCGGTAATATAGGGTTGGCCTGCAGCATGAAGATCCCTTTCATATTGGTTGTACCATTGCCATATATCCATTTTATTATTCCCCTTTATTTGCAAGAAATTGAGTCATTATTATCTGGTTAATATTATCCAGCGCCTGATGAAAATCATTAGGGCCCGAACGTTGCAGCTGAAAAGATAAAATGACCTTCAGGCTTTTCAATAACTGACAGGCGACATCGGTGTGTTTTCCGTTTTGCCAGGAAGCAGAAAGCGCCTTGATGGTCGGATTATTAAAATTAATATAGAGCTGTTTATCGGACTGCTCGCTGATCCGTTGAGTAAACTGCCGTGCCAGCATCAGTGCCGCAGTACTCATTCGTCGATCGGCATCATCCTGTTCCAGCCGCTGTTTCAATTCGACTTCGCGATTCGGCACTACCACAAAGGGGAGCACCGCGGGCTCAAAGCGTGAAATAACGCACTCTTCATCATCAGCCAGTTGCTCACGCCACCACTGTTCTTCTTGCTGGCTAATTTCATGGCAGGAGAACAATGACTGATTGCCGCCCGAGGTGCCAATTTCAATGAGCCGCGCTGAATAGAGCGTTGCCCAACGGCGAAGAAACGGTATAACGGCATAGCGATGCCCCAGCGCAACGGGCCGCCCGGAGAGACGAAATAACATCTCTTCGAAGGAGCTCTCTTCTCCCGGCATCACCAGTAGCGTATTTTGCTGGCGCAGATGGCTGACCGGAATCTCCCCTTTTGAGGTTGGGATGAGCAGATCATCTTTGAGCAGATCAAACAACCTTTCGTCGCAAATCGCTGCGCCTAACAAGGCTTCATTATGACGCAGCAGCACACGCCGCCAGATAGCAGGCTGATTTTTAGCCAGCTCGCCCAAGCCTTTAATTAACCCCTCGGCTAACGCATGCTGCGTGGCGAAGTAGGCATCATCACGCTGTAAATCTTCCCGATTCGCCGTGGGCGTCAGGATGTTGGACTCTACGACACCGCCAACAAAACCAGCCCACAGCGGTAACAGATCGTGCGCCTGATCGTCGAGCAGCATGCCGCGCAAAAAGAGCGACAAATTACGGTTATCGCTGGTGCCGTAGGTCGCACCATCCTGAATCCAGAGAATGCCGACCACATCGCTTTTGCCAGAAGGGGTGATATCAATGGTGCAAATAGGGGTAAAAGTACGTTCAAAACGGCTGGCAAACTCAATGTTCTGCTTCTGCCGAAGCCCGGGATGGAGGACGACCGCGGAGTCTGCGTCACGGCGCCAGGGGGGTGAAAGATGGTTGACCGCCGTCTCCGATTGCCCCACAAACAGCGGTTCACGCATTAACACGCAATAGCGGCCAAGCAACGTTTCCAGCAACGGATTATCCGCCAGGTAGCTGAACTCATCTTTAAGGCTGAGAGTGACCGTAAAGCCGGGCTCTCTGGGGAGGGCAGATTCTATTCGGTACGTTTCTCCATTATCGGAACGATAAACCCAACCTTCCTGCGGCGTTTTCCAGGAGGTGGTATGGACAGTAACCTGCTCTGCCAGCACGAAGGAAGATAAGAAGCCCAGCCCGAACATACCGATGAGACCGGTGTCATCATCTTCCTGACGCAACTGCCGCGTATAGCCTATTCCGACCGTGGCCAGGAATTCATGGATTTCATGTTTTGTCAGACCCGCGCCCGAGTCATAAATCGTAATCGTTTTATTCTGCGGGTTGCCGGTAACACGAATTTCAGGCGTGAAGGCAGAATTAATATCCTCCAGCCTGCGCCGGACTATCGCATCATGCGCATTTTGCACAAGCTCACGTAACGCGACAATTGGCGTTGAGTAAAGGTGTTTACTTAACACCTGCATAAGGCCATGCAAATTTACCGCTGTATCATGCTGCTCAATGGCGACGATCTTATTATCCATAATTTTTTCAGATCTCTGATTTTTCAATTACATTGCAAACAGGTAAGTATAGGTGCACCTACAAAAAATTCGCGTCTACATATTATTATTTTCGTCCAGGGAGAATAAGCCGATAAAAATCTTAAAGGCTATTGATTAATAGAATATGAATAATTGCGCAAGATATTGTTTACTCTCTAACGTCGCGCAACATATATCAATGAGATGACAAGGTTATTATTTGCTGGCACAGGGCATAACGAAATGGAATAGAATTCCGCTATCTGCTCTCTTCGTATTATCGGCTGCTAAAGCCAGTCAATCGAAGTGAGAAAACATGCGAGATCGTTTCCCCGCAACAGGCCGCGTCAGTGACGACTGCCCATAGCCTCCGTGTTCAGAAACGCATCCACATTTCGTATTGCTGCTCTGTTGCTTCAATGGCCGTAGTCGCTTTACGCCGCAATCCGTCGCAACGCCTGTGCCAGTTGCACACGGGTAAAAGGTTTTCGTAATAGCTCAACGTCAGGTAACGCCGGATTATGCGCCGGACGTAAATCCTGGCCGCTAATCAGTAATAACGGCAAATGCGGGTAGTGCTGACGGGCAAAATTAATCACCTCCGCGCCGCTCATCTGTCCTGGCAACATCAGATCGCTAATCAGCATGCCAATATCCTCCGACGCTGCCAGCAACGCCAGCGCCTGTTCGCCGCACTCCGCCTCCAGCGTTAAGTACCCCAGCCCATGTAACTGTTCACAGAGGGTCTGTCTTACATCCGCCTCATCTTCCAGCACCAGGATTAATTTATCCGTTCGGTCAGCTTCCTGTGCCGGTAACGGCTCAACCGGGCTGACGACCTGCACCGACGCGCGTGGAAGTTGTAAACGCACTGTGGTTCCCTGCCCTGGCGCGCTATCAATAGCCACCCGACCACCGGACTGGCGCACAAAGCCGTACACCATCGACAGCCCCAGGCCGCTGCCGCTGCCGGTCTGTTTGGTGGTGAAGAACGGCTCGAAAACGCGCGCCTTCACGTCTTGCGACATGCCGCAACCGCGATCGATCACTTCCAGCGCAACCATATCCTGCCTGCGTCCGTCGCTACGCGTGACGCGCTGATTCCAGGTACGGATCTTGATCGTTCCTTTTTGCCCTTCCATCGCATCCCGCGCGTTCATTACCAGATTGATGATGGCGTTTTCCAGTTGGCCAACGTCTATCCATGCAGGCCAGGCGGGTTGCTGAGCTTCAATTTCCAGCGTCAGCGTGGCAGGGAGAGAATGACGCATCAGTTCGCTTAAGTTTTCCAGCAGCGGCTGCATCTCCACGGCGTGGGGGTGCAGAGATTGCTTGCGCGAGAAGGCCAGCAAACGCTGGGTCAGCATCGCTCCGCGCTCAGCCGCTTTGAGTGCGCGGGAGATACGCGGTGCATCCGGCGATTGCGCGTTCACCAGCTCAAGGCTCCCGATAATGACCGCCAGTAAGTTATTGAAATCATGCGCCAGCCCGCCCGTAAGCTGACCGACGGCTTTCATTTTCTGGCTGTGTAGCAATGCCTCTTCCAGCCCCTTACGCTCCGTTCTGTCCAGGACCACATTGACCATCCCGCGCCCCGGCACCGGGCTAAATCGCAGCTCAATGGTGCGGTTATCCGCCAGGCGAAGCTCCTGTGGTTTCGGCATGGGCCGCGCCAGGTTCTCCTGCACATGGTCCGGTAGCTCACTCACCTGACGCAGCAGACTCTGATAGTGCTGACCACGTTGCAGCGCATCGGCAGAGAGGCCAAGCAACAGCGGATACTGCGGGTTCCACACCACCAGACAACCCTGACTGTCAAACAGGGCAAAGCCGTCGCGCATGGCATGGAAGGTCGTTTCCAGTTGGGTGCTCTTCTCTTTGAGCAACTTTGAGGTGTGTTCCAGCGAGGCGGTATTGCGGGCGAAGACGTTAAAAGCGCGCGCCAGTTCGCCCAGTTCATCGCGCCGTTGCAGCGCCGGAACGGGAACATCCGGTTCACCGCGAGCCAGACGGGACATCGCGCGGGAAATCGCCGTTAAATTCGACCCCAGATTACGGTAGATATACCAGCCGGCAAACCCGGTAATCACCAGCGCCAGCAGAGCAAAGGCGCTGATAAAGATAATAATCGAGCGCATTTCACTGTGGCTTTGCGCGGTCCGCTGCTCAGAGGCCTGCGCAACCTGCGCAACGTACTGATTGATATCGGTATTCAGAATGGCGACCAGCGCTTTGATATGAAACATAAACCAGCTTATCGCCAGATCGCTGTCATCCAGTTGCGCCGCAAGAGGGCCGAGCTTTGCCAGTTCATTATTGAAATCCTGCAAGATGCCGTTCACTACCGGGTTGTCGGTGCGGTCTGGCAACTGCGCACGTATTTCCGTCAGTTGCTGTATCGTCGGGCGCGGCGAAGGAGTACGAATGGCAGCGGCCAGCAGCCGATCCATTTCACCGAGTAAACGGGGATCGCCGATGGCGATGCCATCACGCAGGTTTATCTCCTGCAAATGGCGCAGATAACTTTGGTTCTGATACAGCGAACTGAGTAGCGCATTACGTTCAAGATGGCGGCGCTGGCCACGCTCCAGCATCTGCGTCACGCTCTGTTCCAGTTCATTGCTGCGCCAGGTAATGCGCTCCACCAGTTGTGGTTCCAGTTGGGCCAGCGGCGCACGGGCCAGTTGTCCAGCGAGTGTTGCAGCGCCATCTGGGTCGCCTTAAGCCGTTCCGCCTCGCTTTTATATTCCAGCGCCCCCACAACCTGCGAAAGGCGTACCGCCGCCGTAGCGACATTCGCCGTATCACGCGCAAGGTTCATGCTGCCGGTCATGTCATCCAGCGTCTGTTGCTGCACCTGTTCCTGGATTTGGCTGGCATGGCGAAACCCCAATACGGCAACGCCGCAAACCATCAGAGTCACGATCATCACCAACAAATTGAAGAACAGTAACCGCCCGCGCGCGCTGGCGAAAAACGAGTTGTGCCGATAGGGCATAGCGGGCTCCGTTGTCTTTTTCCCCTCACCGTCTCCCTCATGAGGAAAAGGGGCGGTTCAGTGCGGTCCGGTTTTCCCCCTCTCCCTTCCAGGGTGAGGGCCTGGGTGAGGGTGAAGGAAGTTATGTTGCGTAACTGTGATCTGTATTAACTATTCAGCAATATGACAAATATGAACGGCGACTGACATTTTGCATTTATTTTGCCGTGATGGACTGGCGCAATCGAAACCCTTGCAGGAGCAAGCCATGAGCAAGACGCCGGTTCTGGAGATGCGCAATATTGCCAAAGTGTTTGGCAAGTTTTACGCGCTCAAAGGCGTGGATCTGACGGTATATCCTGGCGAAATCCACGCACTGATGGGGGAAAACGGCGCGGGTAAAAGCACCCTGATGAAGATCCTCGCGGGGGCATACACCGCCACCAGCGGCGAGATTTTGATTGACGGACAGCCGTTTAATATCAAAGGACCAAAAGACGCGCTGGCGGCTGGCATCACGTTGATATATCAGGAGATGCAGTTAGCTCCCAATCTGACCGTCGCCGAAAACATCTTTCTCGGCAGTGAGATTTCCCGCGGCGGGCTGATTCAGCGTCGGGACATGGTCGCTCAGGCGCAAAGCGTGATTGACCGCCTCGGCGCTCAGTTCAAAGCCAGCGACCTGGTGATGAAACTCACCATCGCCGAACAGCAGCAGGTTGAAATCGCCCGCGCCCTGCACCGTAACAGCCGTATCCTGGTAATGGATGAACCTACCGCCGCCCTCTCCTCCCGTGAAACTCATCGCCTGTTTGAACTGATCATGCGTCTGCGCGATGAGGGGATGGCGATTATCTATATCAGCCACCGCATGGCAGAAGTG
>OKVJ01000668.1_pt1 | contig 12839 bp, 7 predicted proteins | sample 1606921 | NCBI WGS metagenome assembly OKVJ01 (sample SAMN03281016, study PRJEB24777) | human gut metagenome | isolation source: fecal sample PR161 from 1 month old female Malay infant, caesarean...
ACAACTTCTAAGGTGTTTTCTCGACATGCGTCTCGTCACAGTACAGCCTTCAAAAGAGCTACAGCTCTAAGAGTTGCGATGTTTCACTGTGAAGCATGAACAGATGAAATCATCGTACCTACTTGGTTCTCGGAGTTAAACGCTTCTGGCCCGACCTCCTTTTCCCCTATCTTCTATTCACACAAAAAAACGAATGCAAAGATGCATTCGTTTTTGACTAACCGCCACCTAATAAAAAGTCTAGGACATTCATGCCGCCGCTTGTTTGGCTGCGGTAAAGTTCGGTGTAGCCGCATTGGGTACAGCTAATTGTAATAAATTTTTTATTTTGAACATCAAAAATTTTCGCAAAGTTCCCACCTGTTGCTTGAAATTGGTCCGACACATAGTGCATGTTGCCACATTTCTCACAAACATATTGTTGCTTTTCCATTCCCCTCACTCCTTCTCAATAAAATAAGTATAGCAAACGCCTGCTTCATTTTCCTCCATCCTAAGATGGATTTTTTCACTAGTTGACCAAGCCTTTTCCTTTCCGCTACAATAAGCATAACGAATCGGAGGAAAAAATATGTCGACAAAAAGCCAAGTCCTAACTTTATTGATGAAACAAACGCCCGCATTCCTTTCGGGCGAAGAGATGGCACAACGTCTGTCCTTATCTCGCACAGCTATTTGGAAAGCAATTAATGAATTGAAAAAAGATGGCTATCAAATTACTAGCGTGCAAAATAAGGGGTATCGCCTTGAGAAATCAGATGTCCTTTCTGCAGAAGGCATTCAGTTGGCATTATGGCCACAAACACCGCCTTTAACAATTACCGTCCCAGAAACATCTGAATCTACCATGACCGATGCTAAGCGGGCGATTTTAGACCAGACACCCGACAATACATTGATTGTTGCTGACATGCAAGAAATGCCGCGGGGCAGGTTCGGCCGACCATTTTTCGCTACGCCAGGTAAAGGGATTTACATGAGCATGGTGCTTCAACCGAACCAAAATTTTGAAGAAATCGCTCAATATACTGTGATTATGGCCGTAGCGGTCGCTCGAGCAATGGATGCTCTGGCAGGCGTTCAGACAGAAATTAAATGGGTCAACGATCTTTATTTAAATGGCAAAAAAGTTTGCGGGATTTTGTCGGAAGCCATGAGCAATGTGGAAACAGGGCAGATTTCCAATGTCATCATCGGCATGGGGATTAATTTTTCAATTACAGAAACCGAATTTCCTGAGGACATTCGGCAGAAAGTGACTTCTCTTTTCCCAGATGGTGAACCGACAGCGACGCGAAATGAATTAGTCGCCAACATTTGGAATCATTTTTACCAAATTTTAGACGAACGTTCAACGAAAGACTTTTTAGAAGAATACCGACAACGCTCCTTTGTGATTGGCAAAGACGTCGCTTTTACCCAAAACGGGCAAGACTTCCGCGGCGTTGCGACAACCATTAATGGAAATGGAGAATTGATTGTCCAGTTGCCTGATGGCACGGCCAAAACGTTGTCTTCTGGGGAAATTAGTTTGGACCAGATTGGTGAATGGCGTCGAGGATAAGTGGGGAAATTTAGAAAAAAGCAAGTGGGACATCAGTCGTTTTGACTGATGTCCCACTTTCTACTTCTGAAGATAATCAGCTGAACAAAAGCAGCCCCTTCGGAAATAAGCCGAAATTGACTTTCTCACACAAGTGTTCGGCATATCTTAATCCTTCCAAGTGTTAAGAATCACGAAGAACGTAGTGATTCGATGATGAACAGAACCTACTTGGTTCTTGGCGCTAAGCACTTTTGTCTCAGCCGCATTATCTTGATACCTGATTATTGAACATTAACATCTATCGCTTGATAAAATGAATTAATCGTGTCATTGATATCCCAAACGGCATAAATAACATGGTATCCTTTCCTATCAGCGGGAATCTTTATTCTGTGTGTTTCTGTATCATTGACCATAAATCCTTGACCAGGAGGTAAATCTTGACCTATTGGTTGCCCTACTATGCCAATCAATTCCATTTCGTCCATCGTTAATGGTGCATTAGGATTCCATCCAGGTTTCGTCATATAGTATCTAAAACGATTGGTCTTATGTTTTGCCGTCATCACCCATTTAAAATTATTCTCTCCTGTTGTTATATTACTTTTTACCCAACGAGTGGCTGTTTGTTCATCTAGTTTGGAATAGCTTGCTAATCCAGCTGAAGGCAACCTTCCATTTAATTGACCCGTGTCTAATAATTTAGTTGGCGCTTCAATTCCTTGGGGTGTCGTGATAATTTCTGGCTGTGAGCTGTCTTGACCAGGTCCCCATCCAAATCCGTTTGCTTCCGCATTTTTGACTCGACTGACTGGGCTATCAACATAGCCGTGTGCATAACTCTGCTGTGCATCTCCTAAAGCAAAAACACTGATCATCGTTGCGCCTACTGCAATTATGAATAACATCATTTTTTTCATGTATATCGCTCCCTTATAAGCAAAACCCTTCAAAAAACATGTAATCTTAATCAACTGAAACATAAAATCTCCACAACATCATTTTTACTTTTTCGATAGCGACCATCAACTTTGTGCACAATTATTGTCGACATATTTATTTTAAATGAACTAGCAATTCAATAGCAACTGTCCGCCTTTTTTACTGAGAAAAACTTATAGCACTCTTATAAAAAATGTTTGTTTTTTAATTTATCATTATTGAACACCAACTATTTATAGCGGTTAACCGAGAACAGCCTTGTACACTTTTTTTTTTAGAATGCTCAAGTACTGTTTTTTTAACTGCTTCACTTCCCCACACCTTTAAATTTATTTAAAAAACAATAAATTTTCTTAAACTTCATTGTGAGAACCGCTGCATAAATTCTATACTTCTAGCGTTAGATAAAATAACCTTGTTAGGTGAGGCTCCTATCCAAACATAGGCTATTGCGCAGAAATGTCGAAAGACACCAATGTGTAAAACAGGAATGGTCGAATTAAGGCTCTTCTAAAAATAGCTAAGAGAAATCTTTACGTTGGATAGTGCTAAAGCTCAGACGATGAGAACCGATTGGCTTGCTGTGTCCTGTTTAGTCGCAAGCGCTTATTTACGATCGATGCTGGCTTAGTCTACTCTTTCAAGGGAAAAAGAAAGGGATTCTCATGCAAACATCGAATAAAAAATTTCCACTTTATGCCCTAACAACGCTTGGTTTTACTTTCCTCACTTTGTTAGTGGCGGCTAGTCCAAATTGGTTTCAACAAATGGACGAAGCTATTTATCACATCAAATGGCAATTAAATGCCCCACTTTTAACAGCGGTCAATCTGTTAGCAAAAACAGCCACAATTGGACCAATGCTGCTATTCTTCTTATTATTGATGGTATACCTTTTACGCAAAAAAGAAAAAATCCTAGCCTTTTGGGCTGTCAGTAACCTATTAGCTGTCGGCTTTTTAGGGAGCGTTTTTAAACATGTGGTGGGTCGGGCTCGACCAAACCTAGGCGCTTTAGCTGACCGGAGCTCTGCTAGCTTTCCCAGCGGACATTCATTATTAGCAATGGCGCTAGTCTGTACGATTTTGATCATTTTGGCCTATCTTCATGTCGAAAAAACCAAAGGCATCAAAATTTTCTTACTCACTTATTTAGTTTTGATTGTGTTAGGTCGCTTAATCTTACGCGTTCATTATCCTAGTGATGTCATCGCTGGGATGCTCCTAAGTTATAGCTGGATCAACTTTTCATTTCAAATTGTTCAACGTTATTTGCCGGCACCTGAACCAGAGGAAGCAGAAGTACCGACACAACGCCGGCGCCGCCATTCTCGTAAAAGAAAAAGTTTATTCGTGGTCTTCAGTTTAACTCTTTTATTTTTAGGCACACTTTCTGTTTCGGCTTACGGCGTCAGCATGTATCGTAATTTGCAAAAAACGGCGAACACCATGTATAAACCAAGAAAATCTTCCACGAAGAGTCCCGATTTAGCCAAAGGTGAGCCGGTTAGTTTCTTAATTATGGGAATTGCGAATGACTCAAAACGCAAAACCGATTACCGCTCCAACGCCTTGATGGTGGTTACAGTGAATAATCAATTACAAAAAACTACCATCACTAGCATCCCGCGTGACTACTATGTGGAAATGGCTGGCACCAATGGCGAATACAATAAAATCAATGCGGCCCACGTTTTCGGTGGTGCCGATATGCAAATTAAAACGGTTGAAAATGTCTTACACATCCCAATCAATCATTACTTTTCAATTGATATGGATGCTATGAAGGACCTTGGCGATGCGGTGGGCGGCGTCACTGTTGACAATGCCTTTGCTTTTGACGCTGAAGGGATTCATTATCCGAAAGGCAAACAGCATTTAGGGGGCTGGGAAGCTTTACAATATGCGCGCATGCGTTACGAAGACCCCGAAGGCGACTATGGTCGTCAACGCCGCCAACGAGAAGTTTTAATCGAATTAACCAACAAGCTACTTTCTTTTAACAGCTTGCTAAAATATCAAGAAATTCTGGACGTAATCGGCGAACATGGTGAAACCGACTTGTCCTTTGACCAAATGATGGCGATGCTAAAAAAATACACCCCCGCACTAAAAACGATTGAAACCGATCAATTAAAAGGCTACGATTACACTGGCGATGGCGTGACAGGGATTGAAGGTATTTCTTATCAACTTGTTGAAGAGAGTGAACGCCAACGTGTCGAAAATGCTATCAAAGAACAAATGAATCTCTCTACGAAAGACACTGAACAATCGCAATAACGACTAAAAAGCAGCGCCCCTTAATGAAAGGGGCGCTGCTTACTTTGGCTAGTTAGACGGTCATTTCAAAAATATTAATTTTTGTCACCGTTAGTAACGGCTCTACATCAGAGAGGTATATTAGCGCATAGCTCTCTTTTCATTACCATTATAGTACAATTGCCTAAAAAATATATTGGAAACTAATTATTTTTTGTTTTACATAGTATACTCTAAGCGTAGAGAAGTTATGGCGGCGGCAAGCGCACAGGAACATGCGCTTTGCGACGAGAATCGCAACAAAGTGAGAAGCGTAGGAGCAGAGACTTTCCCTTTCGGTGGTGGTGCTTATGAATGTAAGTACTAAAATCTATGAAAGGAGAGGCCTTTTGTCTATCGCAGAAGCTTTAGCTCTGATGATTAGTTTCGGTTCTTTTATCGCAACGTTAATCTTCGGAATCCTAGAGGCTGTAAAAGAAAACAATAAAAAATAACCGTCAACTTTAGCGAGCACGGTTATTTTTTATAAATCACTAAAAATCGCTACCGTCTGAAACGGCTCTACACTAGAGAGATATGTTGGCGCATACCTCTCTTTTCATTACCATTGTAGCACAACGACCATCAAAAGACCATCAATAAAAATGCCCGAGCCTTAGAAAAATAAGAGGCTCGGGCATTTTTATTTTTATGGGCCAGTCACTAAATTCCAAGTGACGGCGGCTTGGTATTGTTGGCCAGACATGCCTTGATTGGCGGGCACTTCTAGTTTGATGTTAGCAAACGTGAAGTCCAACTGATAAACGTCACTACCTGTGAACTGTTGGTTAGCGACCACCGCTGTTGCGGTATTGTCGGCGGTTAAATTCACGGTGCCAGTCTTGCCAAGCGGTGTCTTGGTTTCTGTTGGTTGGTTGTAATCGGTAAAGCTGGCAGCAGCGGCCGTTCCTAGCAACAAGCGGGTCGTTGTCGGCAAGCTGTCTGTCGCTGATTTCGGTTGTGACAGCTGCGCCGTTAAGCTCCAATTCGGTTGGGTTTTCTTGATCCGCAGATAGGGATTGCGTGTGCCGTTGCCATAGTAATCAGCGGCTTTTTTCAAGCCATGCTGTTGCGTGCTTCCCGCTACCCCAACCTGACCAAAATTGAAGGTTGGAACACTGATGAAGCCTTCCCCAGTTGGTTCCTTTGTTTCTTGATCTAAATCTTTAATCCGGACCGTATCTGAGGCAGTCAGTTTGTTGAAGTTCCCTGTGACTTCCACAGCGGCTTTTAGCACTTGGTTTGGTTGTCCAGTAACTTTTGTTCCTAGGAGATTAATCGTTAGTTGACCGCCCACAGGAAGACTACTGTCTAAAGGAATCTCAAAACCTGCTTCCCACTGCTCTTTCGTGATTGGTCGAACTTTCGTATTTTGACCAGTACCTAAAATAAACAGTTCCGTGGGCGTACTAATTCCAGTCGCCCAGTCAGTGGTTGGTTTAATCTTAACTGAAGTTAAAGGTGCTTCTCCAGTATTTTTTAAGAGCACTTCCCAATATTCCATGGTTGCGCCATTGTCAATGACATCGACTGCACCACGCATCGTTAAGTTAGCGCTGATGTTTGCTTCTTTGTAGACTGCCGTCATATCGTCATTGCCATCAAAGGTTGTATTGTATGTTGGCGTAGTGCTGGTTGTTAAGGTACTGGGCTTGGTTTTACCTTTGTACCAGCCTTGGAAAATGTAAGTTTTACCACCTGTTGTATAACTAGCTGGTAAGGCTCTTGCGCTCGTGTACTTGAAGGTATTGCTCGTCATGGGAATCTGGTTCCCCTGCGTGAAGCCTGTTGGCGGCGTGATTTTAGTGCCGTTGGTGTCCACGAAGTTTTCGGTGACTTGTTTACGGGTGACTGTGTAGACTAATTTGGATGCATTTACTGGATTTCCACTAAAAAGATTCATGGTAATTAGAGGCTTACCTCCGTCACTCGCATAACCCATCAATGTATTGAATACTCCACTACTTTCCTTTGAAAAATATACCCCATCTGTATCAAAGCCTAATAAGGCGATATTTCCAGCACTCAGGTTATATTCTGTTGGCACTTGATTAGGATCTATAATTGTGGCGCTACCACTGGTATAGTTATAGCCATACATTTTCATAACACTTTTCACCGTATCTAATTCAATACTATTGACATATTTTAATTGTTGATTGATCGCTAGTTTATCTAGAGAAAAATTAAGTCTGTTCGTACCATTAATTGGTTTGTCATTCCCATAAACTCGCAATAGCTCTGGTGATAATGGCATCGTACCATTGTTAAGACTTAGTGTGTATTGTCCGCTACCTTTGCTTTTGGAGGTTAAATCGTACAAATCTGTATAAAGCCTATCACTCGTTCTTTGCACACGATATTTGCCGCTAAAAGTTAACGCTGGCGTGAAGCCAACCCCTTTTTCGTCTACAAAGTTTACATCTAATGATGGATACAACGTTGTGACTGCCTCTTCCTCATACACCACCGTCAAATCGTCATTCCCATCATAGGTCACCGCATAGCTTGGCGCTTTGGTAGTGGTCAAGGTATTTGGCTTGGTTTTGCCTTTGTACCAGCCTTTGAATTTGTAGGTTTTGCCGTCTGCTTGATAGGTGTCTGGCAAAGTACTAGCTTGTTTGAAGGTGAAGTCATTGCTGGTCATTGGTGTTTTCTTGTTTTGGGTAAAACCTGTTGGCGGTGTAATGGCTACGCCGTTAGTATCTACGAACTTTTCGGTGACTTGTTTCCGAGTGACTACGTAATTAAGTGTTTCTCGGTACGTGGTAGTGCCATCAAAACCTACTAATATTGGCCCACGTTCTACAGAATCTGTGCGAAGCATCGTTAATACGTCAGTAATTTCTGGAGCCAAAGCTAATGAATTTAGAGAAAAGATATTTGCACTATTTTTAGAAAATATTCTATCCCTCTGAGTCAAATTCTGTTTAACATAATTACCAAATTGAGCTGCTTCAGATGTTTGTTGCTCACTGTATCTGGTCATGTTTATACTACCAGGCGGGGCAACAATACTGTCGACATACTTTAATGTGTTATCAATCTTTAATTGTTCAATTGCGTACAAATTATGAGTGTAACCTGCTGGTAAATTTGTGAGAAAATCGTACGGCATAGGAATCGTTGCATTGACAGCTACTCGATATTGGCCACCGCCTGCATTAGAAGAAACAATTGGATATCTATCAGCGTATGGTCGCCACTGACTAGTTGCCGTGTGGCGAGCTAATTTATAATACGTCCCTGATAACGTTAAGTTTTCATCAGCAAAAGCTTTTCCTGTTTCATCAGTAAAGCCAAAAATCATTCTCGGATAAATCACTTGATCATTCGGCACCCAACGTGGCGAAATACTCTTTTGTCGGTCATTTTCACTACTATTTTCTGGTACCGATTCTGTTGTTTCAGTTTTCACCTCTGGTATTTCTGCTTGTTTCTCTGTTTCCTGTGTTACTTCTTCCCGACTCGTTTCAGTCGTTTCTTGACTGCTTTCCGTACTTTCTTGCGTTGTGCTACTTGCTACTGTCGGACTACTTTCACTCGTGACTGTTTCCGCAACTGCGGTCACGCCAGAAAAGGCGTTAATCACTAAAGAACTACACAAGCCAATGGTTGCTAAGCGTTGCCAGTTAATTCTCTTCATGTTGTCCCTTCTTTCTATGTACCATTTTGATTCATGCTATTCTCTTTCTTTATGTATTGGTTTATGTACAGCTTTTAATTTTCTCCATTCTATCAAAAAAAGGCGGACTTGAAATTTCAAATTTTGCTACAGCTAAGTGACTTTTCCGACGATTCCTATTATACCAAGGTAGAAGAGTCCTTTTTTACTAGAAAAATGCGCGAAAAACCAAGAAAATCTGCCATTTTGCTTCTGATTCTCAGCCAAACCCCTTAATTTTTATAAGAAAAAGCTCAAAATGTTAGTATCAACCACTAACATTTTGAGCTTTCCTCATGATAACTTAACTATTTTAAGGACCTGTAACTAGGTTCCACGTAATTGCGGCTTGGTATTGTTGCCCCTTGACCCCTTGGTTGGCTGGCACTTCAAGTTTGACATTGTTGAAGGTGAAGTCCAACTGATAAATATTACTCCCAGTGAATTGCTGGTTGGCAATAATCCTAGTGGCCGTGTTGTTGGCATTCAAGCTAATGGCACTCGTAGTACCGACCGCATTTTTCAACTCGGTAGGTTGGTTGTAATTTGAGAAACTCGAAACAGGAGCCGCCCCTAATAATAAGCGGGTCGCTGTAGGCAAGCTGTCTGTCGCTGATTTCGGTTGCGACAGCTGCGCCGTTAGGCTCCAATTCGGTTGGGTTTTCTTGATCCGCAGATAGGGATTGCGTGTGCCGTTGCCATAGTAATCAGCGGCTTTTTTCAAGCTGTGCTGTTGCGTGCTTCCCGCTACCCCAACTTGACCAAAATTGAAGGTTGGAACACTGATGAAGCCTTCAGCCGTTGGTGTCACAATTGCTTGATCATTGTCTTTCACACGTACGGTGGCCGAAGTAGAAACACCACTGTAATTCCCACTGGTGGTAATCCCAGCGCGCAAGACTTGCCCCGCTGTTCCCGTCGCTTTCGTAGTGAACTGAACCGTGGCAGATTTTCCTGCGGGAATGTCAGTGCCTAAGCTAACACCATTGGTCCACGTAGTTGCTGTGACGGGGACTGTTTTCGCGGTGCCGCCAGCTGGCGTGACAATCATGGCAGTTGGTGCTGCTAAGCCAGTTGTCCAAGCGGTTGATTTCTTGATGGTCGCCGTGGTTAGTGGCGCTTGGCTTGTATTGGTAATTGTGGCACGCCAGGTGACATTGCCGCCGCTAGTCACGGTTTCAGCGGTAGTGCGAGTTAAAGCGACACTTGCTTTGGGCACTTCTTCCTTATACATCGCCGTCATGTCGTCATTGCCATCAAAGGTTGTATTGTATGTTGGCGTAGTGCTGGTTGTTAAAGTATTAGGCTTCGTTTTACCTTTGTACCAGCCTTTGAACTTATAGGTTTTGCCACCTGTTGTGTATGTGTCTGGCAAGGTGCCACTTTGTTTAAAGGTGTATGGGTCACTGTTAATTACTGTTTGTTTTCCTTGCGTAAAGCCTGTTGGCGGCGTGATTTTAGTGCCGTTGGCATCGACGAAGTTCTCAGTGACCTTGCGATTAGTTAAGTGATAATAAACTGGACTACTGAAAGTTGTATAATTTGCATATCCAGAGACCATGTCAGTACTATAAATTACTCTCTGTAAAAATTCTGGATATTTTACACTAGGATCCACCACTGAATATGACTCATATGGCGCATAACTCTGATCTGGTTTCTGTGTCAATCTTAAAAAAGCAATTACCGATGCTTCTGGGAGAATCTGATCATCATAGCGGACACTATATTTCCTAGTATATGCTGGCAATGGATAGCTTGGATTGATTTTGCCTGTTTTATCATAAAGATTTAACGATTGATAGTACCTTGGAAGTTTAATTGAGAAATTAGCGTACGCATCTCCATTATAACCTGTTTCAGTAGGGCGAGCTATAGATGTTGCAGGCATTGTAACGTTTTTTAAGTTGCCTACTGTTGTGGCACTTTGATTGGTGGCAATGGTTCCAAAAGAAACAGTATCATCTGCTCCCCCTCCTGTTCCTCTATAAGCACTGGTTTTGTAATCATAGGTGATATTAATATCGGCAGGATTTGCTAATTTTCCATCTTCACCAACGAACCCGAATTGATAGGTCAGTGCTGGGAAATCAAAAGCTTCAATCTCCTCATACACCACATTCAAATCATCATTATCATCATAAGTCACCGCATAGCTTGGCGCTTTGGTGGCGGTCAAGGTGTTTGGCTTGGTTTTGCCTTTGTACCAACCTTTGAACTTATAGGTTTTGCCGTTGCTTGCTTTATAAGTCTCTGGCAAGGTGCCACTTTGTTTAAAGGTGTATGGGTCACTATCGATAACGGTTTGTTTCCCTTGCGTGAAGCCTGTTGGTGGCGTGATTTTAGTGCCGTTGTCGTCCACGAAGTTTTCGGTGACTTTGCGGTTAATTAAGTGATAGTATACTGGCCCACTAAAGTATGTATAGACATTATGAGAAATCTTGCCTGGAGGTGTTACATACCTTTGCATTAATAAAGGATAACCATGTCCATCCACGCTAGTATCATACATTTTATAGTATCCGGCTTCATCCTTGGTTAAATTTAAGGCATGAAATTCGTCAATCCAATTATTTATTACACCACTGTCATATTGTTTAACTATAGGCACTGGATACTTAGGATTTATCTTACCATCAGAGTTATAAATACTAATAGAACTATAATACTTTGGTATTGTTAACCTAAAATTACTTGGTACTGAATATATTGCTCCTCCAGCAGGTTGCGCTAAACTAACAGCTGGAACAACCATATTTTTTAAATTGTCTGCTGAATCGGTAGCTTTTTCATTAGCAGATATAACAGTCCATTTAACTGGCACAGTTGTTCTATCCCCTCTGGCGTAATCAAAGAGAATAGAAAACGGGGCTGGGTTCATTAAGTTTCCTGCCTCATCAACAAAACCAAACTGATAATTCACTTTTGGAAAATTATAAGTAGCCTTAGGAGAAATTTTATTAATTTCTGGAATTGTTTTAGCTCCTTTATTAAGATAATCACTAATTACAGTTTTTTCTTTATCATCACTTATTTTTTCCACTACTTCTGGTTTCTCTGTTTCCTGTGTTACTTCTTCCCGACTCGTTTCAGTCGTTTCTTGACTGCTTTCCGTACTTTCTGGCGTTGCGCTACTTGCTGATGTTGCTTCCTTAGCGCTACTTGCTACTGTCGGACTACTTTCAATCGTGATTGTTTCCGCAACTGCGGTCACGCCAGAAAAAGCGTTAATCACTAAAGAACTACACAAGCCAATGGTTGCTAATCGTTGCCACTTAGTTTGCTTCATGTCGTCCCTTCTTTCTATGTACCATTCCCGCCAAGCCGATTAAGGCTAAGCCGAGAATGCTAAGATTTGCCTGACTCTTGCTCCCTGTACGAGGGAGCTGCGAGCCAGTTGTGGTGGTCTGTGTCGAACCACCACTTCGTTGATCTCCTTGCGGAGGACCAGCTGGTTCCTTGGGATCAGCAGCTGGCGCATCTGTTTTCGGTGGGGCATCTTTAGGAGCGGGTGTTCTCGGATTTTGGTAAAATTCAATCCCCACCGAACTAGAACCACCATCAGATGCTTCAACATTTATAAAAAAACTAGGAGAAGATAGTAGACACACAATCATTAAATAACGCTTTTTTTTCATTTAAAAACCTCCTTTAGATTCACTTGTATTCGTTGATCTTTTATACAAGGAATGTGTAACAACCTTTTTTCATACCTCTATAATAACAAAGACCCCCCCTTAGGAATTGACGTTTTTTTCGCACCTCTTGCGAAAATTTTGAAAGTTCTTGTTATACCAGGGTTTACAACACCTGTTATTTAATAATCGTTACTAAAAAAAGGCGATTTTAGTCAATTTTTATCAAAAATCCCCGACAAAAGTTTAAGGTTTCTATCCATTTAACGAGAAAAGCTCAAAAAGTTAGTAATTGATACTAACTTTTTGAGCTTTGTGTAACACTTTTGAAGAAGTCGCTTGAAAAAAAACAGTATTTTTTTCGTATTTTCTTCTACTTTTTTAAGAATCTAGCCAAGCAACGCACTAATTAATAGCCCTAAGGCATAGGTGCCATTGAAAACCATTAAGTTTTTAATGGAATGACGGAAACTTTTCGGCTGCGGCAATTCTTGTTTAAACGTTTGAATATTTTTCCAAATGACAGGCAAAGTAGCAAATGTAATTAACACTGGCCATTGATAAATACCACTAATGAAGCCGAATAAAATCACCAGATACCCAGCTAGCGCTAACACTTGAAACAGCACAATCCCTGCTGGGCGCCCGATATAATAGACTAATGTATAACGGTGGTTCTCAATATCCGTGTCTAAGTCCCGTAAATTGTTGGCGAGCATGATGTTAGCAATCGAACAGACCAAGGGCAAGGA
>OKVJ01000670.1_pt1 | contig 12802 bp, 7 predicted proteins | sample 1606921 | NCBI WGS metagenome assembly OKVJ01 (sample SAMN03281016, study PRJEB24777) | human gut metagenome | isolation source: fecal sample PR161 from 1 month old female Malay infant, caesarean...
CCAGACCGGAACCGGCCGGGAAGGAAAGCCCGATAGGGAAACGGGAGTTAGAGTCACCACCGGTACCGACGGTATCCGGCAGCCGCATACGGTTCGTCCAGGAGTGGATGATACCGTCCCCCGGACGCAGCGACACACCGCCACGGTTCATAATGAAATCAGGCAGAGTGTGGTGAGTATTTACATCCACCGGTTTAGGATAAGCGGCTGTGTGACAGAAAGACTGCATCACCAGATCCGCTGAGAAACCAAGACACGCCAGGTCTTTCAGTTCATCACGGGTCATCGGCCCGGTGGTGTCCTGAGAGCCGACAGAGGTCATCTTAGGCTCGCAGTACTCGCCCGGACGAACACCTGCCACGCCGCAGGCACGGCCGACCATCTTCTGAGCCAGCGAGAAACCGCGGCTGCTTTTCTCAACCGGTTTCGCCTGACGGAAAATATCCGTATGCGGCAGACCGAGAGACTCGCGGGCTTTGGCGGTCAGGCCACGACCGATAATCAGCGGGATACGGCCACCGGCGCGGACCTCATCCAGCAGCACATCGGTTTTCAGTTCAAATGTCGCCAGCAGTTCATTGGTGTCATGATTGCGGATCTCACCTTTATACGGGTAAACGTCGATCACATCCCCCATATTCAGGTTGCTGACATCCACTTCCACCGGCAGAGCACCCGCATCTTCCATCGTGTTGAAGAAAATCGGGGCAATTTTGCCGCCCAGCACAATACCGCCGCCGCGCTTGTTCGGCACATACGGGATATCATCCCCCATAAACCACAGCACAGAGTTAGTCGCGGATTTACGGGAAGAACCGGTACCGACCACATCACCGACATAGGCCAGCGGGAACCCTTTTTTGCTGAGCAGATCAATCTGATTAACCGGACCGATATTGCCCGGTTCATCCGGATCAATACCGTCACGCGGGTTTTTCAGCATCGCGAGTGCATGCAGCGGGATATCAGGACGCGACCAGGCATCCGGTGCCGGTGACAGATCATCGGTATTGGTTTCACCGGAGACTTTAAAGACGGTGACGGTCAGTTTTTCCGCCAGCTGCGGACGCTCCAGGAACCAGTCTGCATCAGCCCAGGACTGAATAATTTTCTGTGCATACGGATTACCGGCTTTCGCCTTTTCTTCCACATCATAGAAATTATCGAACATCAGTAAGGTATGAGAGAGCGCTTTGGCGGCCACAGGGGCCAGTTTTTCGTTATCGAGGGATTCAATCAGGGCGTGAATATTATAACCACCCTGCATGGTTCCGAGTAATTCAACGGCTTTTTCAGCGGAGATCAGTGGTGAATGTGCTTCACCTTTTGCCAGAGCGGCCAGAAAACCGGCTTTCACATACGCGGCTTCATCAACACCCGGCGGTACACGGTTGGTAATCAGATCAACAAGAAACGCTTCTTCGCCTGCCGGCGGAGATTTCAGTAATTCGACTAACTCAGCAACCTGAGCGGCTTCCAATGGCTTAGGGGCGATCCCTTGTGCTGCACGTTCGGCAACGTGCTTGCGGTAATTTTCCAGCACGACGTACTCCTTGCTTTGTGTTTTTTATGAGTGCCCGGCAACGGGGTTTCAGCATATCAAAATTTAAACACATTGTTAATTCATTCACATTAAAGCAACATAAACAATTTGTGAGCTGAATAACATTAGTGAATTAAACTTGCTGCTTACCCGTTTCACCAGTGTTATGCCGTTTTAAACAGGAATCTGCACGATTATTGATTACGCCGGAAATGCAAAAAACGGTCGTTTGCGTAGTTCTGCTGCACCGGGAACGGCGGTCAGCACGCTAAAATTATTAATATCTGAATAATACCGGTTTGTCTATGAATACACAGGCGGGTGCTGACAGCAGGGAATAAAAAAAATCCGGCGCCAGAGGCAACCGGATTTTTATCTTCAGCCGGGTAACAACGTGGTTACCGGGTCAGCTGATTACTTTTTCTTTTTCGCTTTCGGATTCGGAAGGTCAGTGATGCTGCCTTCGTAAATCTCAGCCGCCATACCGATTGATTCGTACAGCGTCGGGTGAGCGTGGATGGTCAGTGCCAGATCTTCCGCATCACAACCCATTTCGATTGCCAGGCCGATTTCACCTAACAGCTCGCCGCCGTTAGTACCGACAATCGCACCACCGATAACACGGTGAGATTCTTTGTCGAAAATCAGTTTGGTCATACCTTCAGCGCAGTCAGACGCGATTGCACGGCCGGAAGCTGCCCACGGGAAGGTTGCTGTTTCGTAGCTGATGCCCTTCTCTTTCGCTTCTTTCTCGGTCAGACCAACCCATGCCACTTCCGGTTCGGTATAGGCAATAGATGGGATCACTTTCGGATCGAAGTAGTGTTTCAGACCGGAGATAACTTCTGCGGCAACGTGACCTTCGTGAACACCTTTGTGCGCCAGCATCGGCTGACCGACGATATCGCCGATAGCAAAGATGTGCGGCACGTTGGTGCGCATTTGTTTGTCAACGTGAATGAAACCGCGATCGTCAACTTCAACACCGGCTTTATCAGCCGCCAGCAGTTTACCGTTAGGGGTACGGCCGATAGCCACCAGAACCGCGTCGTAACGCTGTGGTTCTGCAGGGCCTTTCTTGCCTTCCATTGTGACATAGATACCATCTTCTTTGGCTTCAACGGCAGTCACTTTGGTTTCCAGCATCAGGTTAAACTTGGAGCTGATACGTTTGGTGAACAGTTTAACGATATCTTTGTCTGCCGCAGGAATGACCTGGTCAAACATTTCAACAACATCAATCTGTGAACCCAGCGCGTGGTATACGGTACCCATTTCCAGACCGATGATACCACCACCCATGACCAGCAGACGGCCCGGGACGGTTTTCAGCTGCAGTGCATCAGTTGAATCCCAGACACGCGGATCTTCGTGCGGGATAAACGGCAGCTGGATCGGGCGTGAGCCCGCAGCAATAATCGCGTTGTCAAACGTGATGGTGGTTTTACCCTTCTCACCGTTGACTTCGATAGTATTTGCGCCGGTGAACTGGCCGAGACCATTCACAACAGTCACTTTACGGCCTTTCGCCATACCGGCCAGACCGCCGGTTAACTGAGAAATAACTTTCTCTTTCCACAGACGGACTTTATCGATATCGGTCTGTGGTTCGCCGAACACGATGCCGTGAGAAGCCAGCGCTTTCGCTTCTTCGATCACTTTAGCAACATGCAGTAATGCTTTAGACGGGATACAACCTACGTTCAGGCAGACACCGCCTAAGGTTGAATAACGTTCAATCAGGACAGTTTCCAGACCTAAGTCAGCACAGCGGAAAGCCGCTGAATACCCTGCAGGGCCCGCACCAAGTACAACGACCTGGGCTTTAATTTCAGTACTCATCGTGACCTCTTAATTGTTTGTCCGGCGGGTCAGACGACATATATTCCACCGGGACGTACACACTGAGAGCAGTTTACAAAATTGTTAACAACCTGGAAAGGCGCAGTTCTGTGACCTGACTCCCGTTATCCGGGATGAGCACGTTTCAGCCTGCGCCACTGAGACCGGCTCTGCACCGGTCTCAGTGTAATTGCTTACATCGCCAGGCGGCGTAAATCGCTCATGTACTGATTAATCAGCGTGATGAAGCGGGCGCCGTCAGCACCATCGATCACACGGTGGTCGAAGGAGAGTGACATTGGCAGAATGAGACGCGGAACAAACTGTTTGCCGTCCCATACCGGTTTCATGGATGAACGTGACAGACCCATGATAGCCACTTCCGGTGCGTTAACAATCGGAGCGAAACCGGTTGTCCCGATACCGCCCAGGCTGGAGATGGTGAAACATCCGCCCTGCATATCAGAAGAAGTCAGCTTACCGTTACGGGCTTTTTTGGAGATTTCAGCCAGTTCGTAAGACAGTTCCAGAATACCTTTTTTGTTCACGTCTTTAATGACAGGAACAACCAGGCCGTTCGGGGTGTCTACCGCGATACCGATATTGACATATTTTTTCAGAATCAGACGCTGTGCATCTTCGGTGATAGAGCTGTTGAAACGCGGCATTTCGACCAGCGCTTTGGCAGCGGCTTTCATCACAAAGACCAGCGGAGTGATTTTCACGCCCAGCTGTTTCTTCTCAGCTTCTTTGTTCTGCTGTTTGCGGAATTCTTCAACATCAGTGATGTCTGCTTCGTCCATCAGCGTAACGTGCGGGATCATCACCCAGTTACGGCTCAGGTTAGCGCCGGACAGTTTCTGAATACGGCTCAGTTCAACTTCTTCCACTTCACCGAACTTGCTGAAGTCCACTTTCGGCCATGGCAGCATGCCAGGTAAACCGCCGCCTGCTGCAGCCGGAGCTGCTTCAGCGCGTTTCACCGCATCTTTCACATAAGCCTGAACGTCTTCGCGCAGGATACGGCCTTTACGGCCTGTCCCTTTGACTTTCGCCAGGTTCACACCGAATTCACGGGCCAGACGGCGGATAACCGGACTTGCGTGAACGTAAGCATCGTTCTCAACGAAGTCATTACCCGCAGCCGGAGCTGCTGCCGGAGCGGCTTTCGCTGCCGGTGCAGACGCCGGTGCTGCGGCCGCAGGTGCGGCGGCGGCTGGCTGTGCTGCCGGAGCAGGTGCTGCACCCGCTACTTCGAATACCATGATCAGAGAGCCGGTTTTGACTTTATCGCCGACAGCTACTTTGATTTCTTTAACTTTACCGGCCATCGGAGACGGGACTTCCATTGAGGCTTTGTCGCCTTCAACAGTGATCAGAGACTGTTCTTCAGTCACGGTATCGCCGACGCTGACCATGATTTCAGTCACGTCAACTTCATCACCGCCGATATCCGGCACATGAACTTCTTTCAGTGCGGATGCGGCAGCCGCCGCCGGAGCAGCCGGTGCGGCAGCCTGAGCTGCCGGAGCAGGAGCCGCTGCTGCGGCCTCTGCTTCAAATACCATGATGAAAGAGCCGGTGCTGACTTTGTCGCCCACAGCCACTTTAATTTCTTTAACAACCCCTGCCTGCGGAGACGGAACTTCCATCGACGCCTTGTCACCTTCAACGGTGATGAGTGATTGTTCTGCTTCTACTTTATCGCCGACACTGACCAGAATTTCTGTTACATCAACTTCATCTGAACCGATATCGGGCACATGGATTTCAATAGACATTAATTTTTACCTCTTATGCCACACGCGGGTTAACTTTTTCAGGGTTGATGCTGAATTTCTTAATGGCTTCTTCAACCACTTTCACGTCAACTTCACCACGTTTAGCCAGCTCACCCAGAGCAGCAACAACAACGTAACCGGCATCGATTTCGAAATGATGACGCAGGTTATCACGGCTGTCTGAACGGCCGTAACCGTCAGTACCCAGTACACGGTACTGGTCAGCAGGAACATAACCGCGAACCTGTTCTGCGAACAGTTTCATCCAGTCAGTGGACGCCACAGCAGGTGCATCGTTCATCACCTGAGTGATGTAAGGCACGCGCGGGGTTTCTGACGGATGCAGCATGTTCCAGCGGTCACAATCCTGACCTTCACGGGCCAGTTCGGTGAACGAGGTTACGCTGTAGATATCAGAGCTGATACCGTACTCAGAAGACAGAATCTGACCTGCTTCACGCACGTGACGCAGAATCGCACCTGAACCCAGTAACTGTACCTTGCCTTTATCACCGGTCAGGGTTTCGAGCTTGTAGATACCTTTACGGATACCTTCCTCAGCACCTTCCGGCATTGCAGGCATGTGGTAGTTTTCGTTCAGCGTGGTGATGTAGTAGTAAATGTTTTCCTGCGCTTCACCATACATACGCTCCAGACCATCGTGCATGATGACCGCAACTTCGTACGCGAATGACGGGTCATAAGACAGGCAGTTAGGGATAGTCAGAGACTGAATGTGGCTGTGGCCATCTTCGTGCTGCAGACCTTCACCGTTCAGGGTGGTACGACCGGAAGTACCGCCGATCAGGAAGCCGCGTGCCTGCTGATCGCCTGCCATCCACATCAGGTCACCGATACGCTGGAACCCGAACATGGAGTAGTAGATGTAGAACGGAATCATCGGCAGGTTGTTGGTGCTGTAAGAAGTCGCAGCTGCCAGCCAGGATGCACCTGCACCCAGTTCGTTGATACCTTCCTGCAGGATCTGACCTTTCACATCTTCACGGTAGTAAGCAACCTGCTCACGGTCCTGCGGGGTATACAGCTGACCTTTGGAGTTGTAGATACCGATCTGACGGAACAGACCTTCCATACCGAATGTACGCGCTTCATCAGCAATGATTGGCACGATGCGTTCTTTGATGGATTTGTTTTTCAGCATCACGTTCAGTGCACGCACAAACGCGATAGTGGTGGAGATTTCTTTGCTCTGCTCTTCCAGTAACTGGCTGAAATCGCTCAGTGCAGGAATATCCAGTTTCTCATCGAAATGAGAACGGCGTGAAGGAACCGGACCATGCAGTGCCGCACGGCGTTCCATCATGTATTTCTGCTCTTCAGAGTTTTCGTCAAACTTGATGAACGGCAGTTTTTCCAGCTGATCATCAGCCACATCGATATTGAAACGATCACGGAGATGGCGCACGCCTTCCATGTTCATTTTCTTAACCTGGTGAGCGATGTTTTTACCTTCAGCGGTATCACCCATACCATAACCTTTAACGGTCTGGGCCAGGATCAGAGTTGGTTTACCTTTGGTGTCATGCGCTTTTTTCAGTGCAGCGAACATTTTCTTCGGATCGTGACCACCGCGGTTCAGTGCGAAGATCTGCTCATCAGTCCAGTCTTTGACTAATGCAGCAGTTTCCGGATAGCGGTTGAAGAAGTGTTCACGGACGTAAGCACCGTCTTTGGATTTGAAGGTCTGGTAGTCGCCGTCAACGGTTTCGTTCATCAGCTGGATCAGTTTACCGCTGGTATCTTTCTTCAGCAGTTCATCCCAGCGGCCGCCCCACATGACTTTGATTACCTGCCAGCCGGCACCTGCGAACATACCTTCCATTTCGTTAACGATTTTACCGTTACCGTTTACAGGGCCGTCAAGACGCTGCAGGTTACAGTTGATAACGAAGATCAGGTTGTCCAGGCTTTCGCGGACAGCGATATTGATTGCACCTTTAGATTCCGGCTCATCCATCTCACCATCACCCAGGAAGGCATAAACGGTTTGCTCGGAAGTGTCTTTCAGACCACGGTGTTCCAGATATTTCAGGAACTTAGCCTGATAGATAGCCGCCAGCGGCCCCAGACCCATAGATACGGTCGGGAACTGCCAGAAGTTAGGCATCAGTTTAGGGTGCGGATAAGAAGGCAGACCTTTGCCGCCGATTTCCTGACGGAAATTGTTCAGCTGCTCTTCGGTCAGACGACCTTCCATGAATGCGCGTGCGTAGTAGCCCGGGCTTAAGTGGCCCTGGAAATAAATAACATCACCGCCGTCTTTTTCGTTCTGCGCACGGAAGAAGTGGTTGAAGCACACTTCATACATGGTAGCCGCAGACTGGTAAGATGCCATGTGACCGCCCAGATCCAGATCTTTCTTGGATGCGCGCAGAACCATCATGACCGCGTTCCAGCGGATAGCAGAACGGATACGACGTTCCAGCTCCAGGTTGCCCGGGTAGGCAGGTTCATCCTCAACAGGAATGGTGTTGATGTAGTTACGGGCCGCAGCACCTGCTGCAACACTCACACCACCCTGACGGGCAGTATTCAGAACCTGATCAATCAGGAACTGTGCACGCTCAACACCTTCTTCACGGATGACCGATTCGATCGCCTGTAGCCAGTCGCGAGTTTCGATCGGATCCACGTCATTGTTCAAAATGTCTGACATGGTGTATTCCTTATAGTTTATCTGTTTCTAATGATATTCGGAGCCTATCTTCACGTATCCCGCTTTAACGGTGACGGGCGACGTGAAGATAGGCCCGGCTATATATTGCCGCTGATGCATAGGTCAGCTTACAGACGCAGCATTCAGGGATCTGTAAGCCCCAAAACCATTACTGATTTATTCTGTATACTGCTGGAGACGGCGCAGTGAACGTTCCCGGCGGGTGTGTTCACGGCTCATATCCAGCAATACGTCTTCCAGGAATGCCAGATGGCGGTGGGATGCTTCCCGCGCAACCTCCGGCGACCGGCTCATAATGGCCCGGAATACCTGTTCCCGGTGCTCGCTGACCATCGCCAGCATCTCTTTCCGGGTATATAAGAATTCAAAGTTCTGCCGGATATTTTTTTCCAGCATCGGCACCATACAGCGCAGCAGATGTAACAGCACCACATTATGTGCGGCTTCTGTGACAATCAGCTGATATTGCAGGACAGCCTGAGATTCGGCTTCCACATCCCCGGCGTCGCGGGCATCGGCAATCGCCTGATGGCTGTTGGTGATACGGACAAAATCTGCTTCGGTTCCCCGCAGTGCGGCATAATAGGCAGCAATACCCTCGAGGGCATGACGGGTTTCCAGCAGATCAAACTGAGATTCGGGATGCCCTTCCAGCAGCTGGGCCAGCGGGTCACTGAAGCTTTGCCAGAGATTGCTCTGTACAAATGTGCCGCCACCTTGTCTGCGCAGCAGAAAGCCTTTCGCTTCAAGTTTTTGAATTGCTTCGCGCAGTGAGGGACGTGAGACGTCGAACTGTTTGGCCAGCTCGCGTTCAGGCGGCAGCTTCTCCCCCGGGCTCAGAGTGCCGTCGAGGATTAAGTGTTCCAGCCGCTGCTCGATCACGTCGGCTAATTTTGGTTGGCGGATTTTGCTGTAAGCCATATTTGCATCAGAACCATCAACATGGATAAATATTGCTTCATGGGTTTTGTAGTCAATTGGTAATACCAATTTCTTTTACAGGGTCTTAAAGTAACAAAGTATTCACCAACTGTCTATAAAGACCTTGAGCTAAATCATAAAAACCAGCAAGTTTTAACAATTTTTTTTAAATTTTAGCATAAATTGATAACTGATACGTTTAAATGCTGCATCGTGAATGTTACAGGATTTAACGTTTAAAATTCAGATAAATACGCAAACTGAACCGTTACAGTGACCAAATCGACGGATAAATAATCATTTTTTGTGCATTTTTACCGCATCTTATTGATGATTTTCCGCTTCACAGAGCCCGGCCAGATTGTTTCCGCTGTAACGATACTCACCAGACGCATTTAATCAGTAACAGGTTACCGGAATGCTAATTCTAGCAGGGAACCGGTAAACAGGAAAATTTCACGTCAGTCATATCTGCGAAATTTTACTGATTATTCAGCCGGAACGTCTGCCGGATTCAGTGAATTCCTGTATCGGTTCCAGTCGAAACAGGGACCGGGATCCGTTTTGCGCCCCGGCGCAATATCACTGTGTCCGGTGATATGCCCTTTTATTTGCGGATAGTGTGCCAGAAGCACCTGTGTCACCGCAGTCAGTGCGCGGTACTGTTCATCCGTAAAAGGTCGGGTATCCGTGCCTTCCAGCTCAATACCGACGGAAAAATCATTACACTTTTCTGTACCCTGATAACAGGAAACCCCCGCATGCCAGGCCCGTGCATCAAAAGGCACATATTGCACAATTTCCCCGGTCCGGCGGATCAGGCAATGTGCGGAAACCCGCAGTGCCTGTATTTCCGCAAAAAAAGGATGCGCATCCGGGTCCAGCGTGCCCTGAAAAAGCTGGTCAATATACGGGCCACCGAACTGTCCCGGCGGCAGACTGATATTGTGGATCACCAGTAAACGGGGAGTCACCTGTTCCGGCCGGGTATCGTGATGCGGTGAAATCACCCGGCGCGCTGTGGTCAGCCAGCCATCCTGAATATCCATTCGTTCTCCTGAGCAAAAAACCGTTATTCAATCACATAGTAAATATCATTTTGTGCCGCACAGTATACGTGTCTCCCCCCCTTTCCGGGGAGTACTGATTTTTCACGACAGATTTTTGCGTGTCAGACCGAAAAAAAATCTGCATTTCTCAAATGTTACACCGCAGTTTTCCATCTGTACCGAGAAATCCGGAGACCTCTCTTTTTTGCCGATCCGTCATTGAATAAAGTGCATCACGCTAAATAAGTACCTCTTTCACAGACACAAAAAGGAGCATCTGTATGAACCAGCGCGGATTCACATTAATCGAGGTGATGGTGGTGGTTGCCATTGTGGCCGTTCTCAGTGCCATCGCGGTTCCCGGCTATCAGAACTATATCCGGAAGGCAGCACTGATTGACGTGCTGCGCACGGTTACCGCGTTTAAAACCGGCGTGGAACTGTGCAGTTTTGATAATCCCTCTTTTGCAGGATGCAACAGCGGGTCGGGCACCATTCCGGCTGATACTCCGGGGCGCTACATCAAATCCGTCAAAGCGGAAAACGGTGTTGTGACGGTACAGGGAAACAGTTCACTGGCTGCGCTGACGGTCAGCACTACCCCGGTAAGAAATCCGCTTAACGGTATCACGGTCTGGACAACCGACTGTAACAGCGAAGAAGACGCACTGAAAAAAATCTGTCTTGACGTCATCAAGTAACTACTGACATGAAAAGGAATTCATTATGCAAACAGCTGCACCCGCCCCTGTCACCCGTACCGGCGGGGAAGAACAACTCTTACTGGCTGAAGTTCATGCACTTTGTGAGCGCAATGAACTGATGCTGATTGACTATAACCCCGATGCCGTCAGAGTTGCTGCCGCACAGCAGCCGCGCAGAGATATTGTGTCTGCTATCCGGTTTCTGGCCGGTAAGCGGGTGGACATTGAATTGTGGCACAGTGAAAAACTGGCCTACTGCCGCCGCAATACCCCGCTGCCGGAGCCGGTCCTTTTCCCCGGCGTAACCCCGGAGACAAACACGCCGGTCTCTGCGGATACCGGCAATAACTGTACAGGTACCGGTTCACCACTGCCGCCGCCTGCCCCGCCTCCGGCGCAGGATCCCCGCCGGGCGCCGGAGACAGATACCTGGCCGGCAGAACAGCAATCCGCCGCTGTCCGGTTTGTTAACCAGCTGATTGCTGGAGCCATTGCCAAACGGGCCTCCGATATTCACATTGAACCGGCACAACAGGGTTACCGGATCCGTGCCAGAATCGACGGGCAACTGCATACGCTGAATTCACCGCCACCGGAAATTAGTAGTGAGATAATTATCCGCATCAAAATCATTTCCGGCCTCGATATTGCCGAAAAACGGTTACCTCAGGACGGGCAGTTTGAGTGGCTGGAAAATAACACCCGCTATGCTGTCCGTGTTGCCACACTGCCGACAATTTATGGTGAAAAAGTCGTACTGCGCCTGCTGAGCACCACGCAGAATCTGGCGCTGGAAAAATCCGGGCTGACGGCCCGGCAACTGGAAACGCTGCATACAGGTCTGGGCAGTGCCACCGGTATTATTTTGCTCACCGGTCCCACCGGCAGCGGAAAAACTGCCACACTCTACGGCTGCCTGCAGTACCTGAATCAGAATAACCGGAATATCTGCAGTGTTGAGGATCCGGTGGAAATCCCGCTGCGGGGGATCACCCAGACGCAGATAACCCCCAAAATTGAGCTGGGCTTCGCCGCCATCCTGCGGGCCCTGCTGCGCCAGGATCCGGATGTCATTATGGTGGGGGAAATCCGGGATAAACCCACCGCCGAGATGGCAATCAAAGCAGCTCATACCGGTCACCTGGTGCTGTCCACTCTGCATACAAACTCTGCGGAGGATACATATTCACGACTGAGGCAACTGGGTATTGATGAATATTTCATGAAAACCTGCATCAAACTGATCATTGCACAGCGTCTGGTCCGCCTGTTGTGTCCGCGCTGTAAAACGCAGAAACAGAAAACAGAAACCGTGATACTGAGCAGCGGAAAAACACATCAACTCACCCCGTGGCAGGCAAACGGTTGTGATCACTGCTTTTCAGGCTATTACGGGCGTACCGCCTGCTTTGCATTTCTCACTCCGCAACACACAATGTCTTCTTCTGCCGGTGAATTACCCGGTTCACTGTTTGATGCCGGTATCGCGCTGGCGGAATCAGGGGTAACCACACTCAATGAGATTTACCATATGCAGGATATTTAACATCCGCTGACCAACAGGAGTGATGCCATGCAAATTTACCGGCTGTATGACTGGTCCGGTCTGACACCCGCTGACAAGGTGGTGACCGGAACGCTTATCTCACCTTCAGAGAATAATGCTGTCAGTCAGCTGATTTCGCAGAGCATCACACCTGTATCACTGTTTTGCCGCAAACGGCTGGTCTGCTCACAAAAAGAAAAACAGTATCTGCTGCACTTTACCCGGCAGCTGGCAACATTACTGACGTCGGGGTTACCGTTACTGAAAGCGCTCACACTACTGGCAGGTGAATGCAGTCACCCGCTCTGGAAAGAAGTAGTCCGTGCTCTTATCAGACAACTTCAGCAGGGAAAAACATTTACTCAGGGAATAATGCAGTACCCCGGTTTATTTGATTCCTTTTATTGTCAGATGGCCACTGTCGGGGAGGAGACAGGAAAATTGCCGGAGTGCCTTCACACGATTGCACAGCATATTCAGAGTAACCGGGATCACCGGGCTGCATTAATTAAATCAATCCGCTATCCCGTTGCATTGTTAGTTGTTTGTTTTCTGATGACCACATTAATGTTTCTGTTTGTTATTCCTGAATTTGCAAAAATATATAGCTCATTCGGTGCGGAACTTCCGGCTCTGACACAATGGCTGATCCGGGTTTCCGGTGTTATTACCGGTTACACAACCCCGGTAATGGGTATAATGACTGCAATTATATTTA
>OKVJ01000671.1_pt1 | contig 12796 bp, 7 predicted proteins | sample 1606921 | NCBI WGS metagenome assembly OKVJ01 (sample SAMN03281016, study PRJEB24777) | human gut metagenome | isolation source: fecal sample PR161 from 1 month old female Malay infant, caesarean...
TTTATATGGAAAATTATTGCAGAAAGGAAGCAACGCACATGATCCAGATGAGTGATGTATCAAAAAAATATGGCGATAAATTTGTCGTTTCAGACATTGATCTACCTATTTCTGAAGGCAAATTAACTGCCTTTATTGGACCAAATGGCGCTGGGAAAAGCACGCTGCTAGCCATGATGAGTCGTTTAATTCCCAAAGATACCGGGGAAATTTATCTGGACAAGCAAGAAGTAAAAACCTGGAAGCAATCGGCTTTTTCACAAAAAATTGCCCTTTTAAAACAAGCCAATGGTGTACAACTTAAATTAACTGTGCGAGAACTAGTCAATTTTGGCCGCTTTCCTTATTCCAAAGGTCGCTTAAAAAGCGCTGACCATGAAAAAGTAACAGAAGCACTGGAACAATTGGGCTTAACTGAAATGGCGGAAGAATACATTGATACCCTTTCTGGAGGGCAATTACAACGGGCGTATATTGCCATGATTTTAGCCCAAGATACCGATTATATTTTATTGGATGAGCCCTTAAATAACCTCGACATGAATTATGCGGTTCAAATGATGCAGATTCTTAAACGCTTAGTGGATGAACTAGGAAAAACAATTCTGATTGTTCTACATGATATTAATTTTGCCGCAAGCTATGCAGATGAAATTGTCGCCATGAAAGGCGGCAAGCTCTATGCGCATGGCGCAACAGAGGAAGTTATTCAAACAAGTATTTTAAATGATCTTTATGAAATGAATATCCGGATTTGTGAAATTGAAGGAAAACGCTTTTGTCTTTATCACTAAATCGGGCAATTTAAAAATAACGTTTTTGGAGGAAAAGAATGAAAAAGAAATTTTTAGCAATGATGGCAGTTTCAATGATGGGACTGTTGATGTTAAGTGCTTGTCAAACAAATAAAAAAACAGCAGATTCTGCAACAACAGAAACAACAGCTAAAACGGAAGTCACAGTCAAAGACACCAATGGTCAATTAACCGTTCCCAAAAATCCTCAGAAAGTCGTTGTTTTTGACAATGGTTCCTTGGATACAATGGACGCACTAGGTGTCGGTGACCGCGTGGTAGGTGCGCCAACCAAAAATATCCCTGCGTATTTGAAAAAATACCAAAAAGTTGAATCAGCAGGCGGTATTAAAGAACCAGATTTAGAAAAAATCAATCAACTAAAACCAGACTTGATTATTATTTCTGGTCGTCAACAAGATTATCAAGAACAATTAAAAGCCATTGCGCCAACCATTTACTTAGCTGTAGATGCCAAAAATCCTTGGGAATCAACGAAACAAAATATCGAAACGTTAGGCACTATTTTTGATAAAGAAGAGGTAGCCAAAGAAAAAATAACTGGCTTAGAAAAAGAAATTGCTGACGTAAAAAAACAAGCAGAAGCTAGCGCGAATAATGCGCTTGTTGTGTTAGTTAACGAAGGACAACTTTCCGCTTACGGAAAAGGCTCTCGTTTCGGTTTAATTCATGATACATTTGGCTTCAAAGCAGCAGACGATAAGATTGAAGCTTCCACTCATGGGCAAAGTGTTTCTTACGAATATGTTTTAGAAAAAAATCCTGGGATTCTCTTTGTGGTAGATCGCACCAAAGCAATTGGTGGCGACGATTCAAAAGATAACGTCGCTGCAAACGAATTGATTCAAAAAACCGATGCTGGTAAAAATGATAAAGTCATTATGCTTCAACCAGATGTTTGGTATCTAAGTGGTGGTGGATTAGAATCAATGCATTTGATGATAGAAGACGTTAAAAAAGGATTAGAGTAAAATTGTCTTAGAAAAGAGGAATTGAAACCTCTTTTCTTTTTTTGATGAAAAACAAAAAAGTTTTAAATTAAAAATGTGGTTGACGGCCTCGAAAATGTTTGCTAAACTATCCGTAAATCAGTATGATTGATGAAATAAATAAAAGAACAAAATGTGATGAGAAGGAAAGTACTTTTTAAAATAGCTTGCAGAGAGCCTCGTTTGGTGAGAAGAGGTAGTGACGTTAAAGGGGAAAATGGCCTTTGAACAGGTTGGTTGAAGCCGTTTGCTTAAACCAATTCAGGTGCGCCTGTTATAGCGCTACAGTATGATTGTACTGGAAACGAGCGGATCTTTTTTAGCGAAGAGATCAACAAAGGTGGTACCGCGATTGCATAAGCATTCGTCCTTTTTAGGACGAATGCTTTTTTTATTTGTTTAAAAAATATGAGGGGGCAACAACATGAAATTGGGGAAAAAAGTAGTAGGTTTGATTGCAACAGGGTTTCTTTTAGCCGCATGTGGCGGAACCAAAGAAGCGGCAGAGAAAGTAGATTCGGGAAATTTAGCAGCTGAACAAAAAATCAGTATTAGTTCACCTGCACCAATCTCAACATTGGATACAACACAAACAACAGATAAAAATACCTTTACAATGGCACAACATTTATTTGAAGGCCTGTATCGGTTTGATGATGATAGTGCCACGGTGCCAGCTCTAGCTAAAGATGTCAAGATTAGTGACGATGGGCGCAAGTACCACTTTACCTTGCGGGAGGGGATTAAGTGGAGCAACGGCGAGCCAATCACGGCCCAAGATTTTGTTTATTCTTGGAAAAAACTGGTGACACCAGCGACGATTGGACCGAATGCCTATTTACTAGACAGTGTTAAAAATAGTTTTGAAATACGCAACGGTGAAAAGTCAGTCGATGAATTAGGGATTTCAGCCCCTAATGACAAAGAATTCATTGTTGAATTAAAACAGGCCCAACCTTCCTTCTTAGCAGTCGTTTCGATTGCTTGGTTAGCGCCACAAAATCAAAAATTTGTCGAAGCGCAAGGCAAAGATTACGCCTTGGATAGTGAACATTTACTTTATAGCGGGCCATTTACGCTAGCCAATTGGGATGCGACTTCAGATACTTGGACATTGAAAAAAAATCCAGAATACTATGATGCGGATCAAGTGAAACTGGAAGAAGTTGCGGTAAGCACAATCAAAGAAGATAATACTGGGATTAACTTATATCAAGCGAATGAACTAGACTTAGTTCGCATTAACGGACAATATGTTCAACAATATCAAGATGATCCAGGCTATGTCAGTCATCCAGATGTGGCCAACTACTTCTTAGATTTCAACAAAAAAGAAGGAACGCCATTAGCGAATGTTCATTTACGAAAAGCGATTGGCCAAGCAATTGATAAAGAAGCCTTAACACAAAGTGTCTTAAACGATGGGTCAAAACCCCTCAACGGATTGATTCCAAGTAAACTTTATGCGAATCCAGAAACAGATGAAGATTTCCGAGCTTACAGTGGTGAATATTTGAAAAATGACGTCAAAAAAGCCCAAGCTGAATGGACGAAAGCCCAAGCAGATGTCGGTAAAAAAGTGAAACTTTCCTTGCTGGCGGCAGATACAGATCAAGGAAAACGAATTGCTGAATATGTTCAAAGTCAGTTGCAAGAAAATCTGCCAGGTTTAGAAATTACCATTTCATCGCAACCAAGTAATAATGTGAACCAATCGCGACGTGAAAAAAATTATGAGTTGTCTCTTTCAGGATGGATTGCCGGCAGTAGTGAATTAGACTCTTACTTTAACTTATATGCAGGAGAATCAAGTTACAATTATGGCAATTATCATAATGCCAAATACGACCAACTGGTAGAAGATGCACGAACGATTAATGCCAATAATCCAGAGAAACAGTTTGCAGAATACAAAGAAGCGGAAGACATCTTGTTGAACCAAGAGGCTGCCCAAGTACCGCTGTATCAAAGTGCCTCAAATTATCTAATCAATCCTAAATTGAAAGGCATTAGTTATCACTTGTATGGGGATTATTTCCACTTGCGCAATGCTTATTTAACAGAATGATTCAGGAAGAAGGAGTAAAAAATGGAAAAATTAGTCGAACGATTTTTAACTTACGTGAAAGTTAACACTCGTTCAGATGCCAACAGTCAAACCACACCGACGACGGTCGGTCAAGTGGTTTTAGCCAAAATGATTGAAACAGAACTTCATGAATTAGGCTTGGCCGATGTGCATTATAACGAACAAAACGGATTTTTAACGGCACGGTTGCCTGGTAACCAACCTGCAGCGAAGAGTATTGGGTTGATTGCACATCTGGATACGGCGGATTTTTCAGCAGAAAATATTCGTCCCCAAGTCATCACTAATTATGATGGCCAAGATGTCCTCTTGAATCAAGAACAAGGCATCGTTTTATCGGTTGCTGAATTTCCCAATTTAAAAGAATATCAAGGGGAAACGTTGATTACTACAGACGGAACCACACTTTTAGGAGCAGATGACAAAGCGGGAATTGTCGAGATATTAGCTGCTGTTGAGTATTTTTTGGCACATCCAGAAGTAGCGCGGGGGGATGTTTGGCTCGCCTTCGGTCCAGATGAAGAGATTGGACGCGGGGCCGATCAATTTGATGCGCCGAACTTCCCAGTCGCTTTTGCGTATACGATTGACAGTGGCCGCGTGGGGCATTTCGAGTATGAAACGTTTAACGCTGCTCAAGCTGTGATAACAATTGAGGGAACCAGTGTCCATCCGGGAACGGCCTATGGTTCGTTAGTAAATGCCATTAAATTAGGCGAACAACTTGATCAATCACTACCGCAAAAGGAAGTGCCAGAACAAACACGTGGAAATGAAGGATTTTATTTACTCAATAAATTTACAGGAAGTATTGAAAAAGCAGAACTTGTCTATATCATTCGGGATCATGATCAAGAAAACTTTCAAGCGAGAAAGCAATTTTTGGAAAAACAAGTCCAACGTTTAAATGCGCTGGCGGATAAACCCAGACTAACAATTACTTTCCAAGACCAATACTATAATATGAAGGAAATCATCGAAAAAGATTGGACTCCTGTAGAATTGGCCGTCCAAGCAATGGAAAGTTGTGACATTGAACCAATCATCACACCATTTCGTGGCGGGACAGATGGTTCTAAGATTTCTTTCATGGGCATTCCCACGCCTAATCTATTTACAGGTGGCGAGAATTTTCATGGGCAATATGAATTCATTACCGTTGAATCAATGGCCAAAGCTGTTCAGACGATCATTGCCATCATTCGCTTAAACGCTAATTAAAGAAACACGCAAGGGAAATGCCGATTTTCCTTGCGTGTTTCGCTGTTTTTCGGTAAAGTATGTAGAAAAGTAGGGAGTTTTGCTCATGAATTATCCATTGATTTTTGCAGAAAACCAACGAATCGAAACCGAATGCTTGATTTTAAGGCCCGTCACATTAGCCGATGCAGAGGATATGTACGAATATGCTTCAGATGAGGAAACGGTCCGCTATGTGTTTTTGAAAAACCAAACAATCGCTGAAACAAGACAAAACATTGCTAAATTTTTTATGGGGGAACCTTTAGGAAAATATGGGATTGAAGTGAAAGAAACGGGCAAAATGATTGGCACGATTGATTTGCGGGTCAATGAAACCAATAATATTGGAGAATTAGGCTATGTCTTGAACCGTGCCTTTTGGGGCAATGGCTACATGCCTGAAGCCGCGACGGCGTTAGTTGAACTGGGTTTTGCAAAAATGAAACTCATGAGAATCTTTGCTTTACATGATCAAGACAATCCAGCTTCTGGTCGTGTCATGGAGAAAATTGGTTTTACCTACGAAGGAACACTACCCAATGCTCGAATTAGTAAAGGGAAAATTGTCACAGATGTTTATCGTGGGATGACACTGGAAACATGGCAAAATCGACAAAAATAGAAGCGGAAGACAAGTTAAGAGAGGAATTAGAGAAATGTTGATGTTTACAGAAAAAGAATTCGCAGCCTTTGAAGTTGCTGGATTAGATGAACGAATGGCGGTTATCCGTGCGCAAATTCAACCTATTTTTCAAGAATTAGACACGTATTTTGCCGAACAACTAGCGCCTGAACTAGGAACGGAGTTGTTTGTCCATATTGCGCAACATCGCCGTCGCACCGTGTATCCACCAGAAAATACTTGGTCAGCACTTAGTCCGAATAAGCGCGGGTATAAAATGCAGCCGCATTTTCAATTAGGCATTTGGGGCGACTATGTGTTTATGTGGTTGTCATTCATTGATAATCCTAAAAATGAAAAGCAGATTGCGCAAGCCTTTTTAGAGAATCAGCAATTATTCCAAGCATTACCAGAAGATACGTATGTTTCCTTGGATCATACGGTTCCTCAAATTACTCCGCTGATGGAAACGGATTTAGAAAAAGCCTTAACTCGTTTTAGAGATGTAAAAAAAGGTGAGTTTGAAATTGGGCGCATCATTCCCAAAGATAGTGACTTGTGGCAAAACCCTGAAAAAGCACGAGCTTATATGTTGGCAACCTATCAACAACTCCTGCCATTGTATCAATTAGCTGTTGCCCAATAAGAGAAACAGACAGTTATTTTGTGTTTTAGTGTTATTTTATCGAATTATCCAATCGTCAAAAATGAGAAAAGCTCACAATGTTAGTTTTAATTACTAACATTGTGAGCTTTTCTGTAGTTTTTTTGAAAAAAATTAAGGGATGACTGGCTGATTTCTATGGAAAAGTACGTTTTGATAGCCTTTTTTGCTTAAATAACAAGAGTAGCAACCCTTGTTTAATAAGGGATTTTCGCGAATAGATGTTGTCAAATGAAAAAAATGATGTTTTGAACAAAGAGATCTTTGCTATTATAAAGGTATGAAAAAGGTTGTTTACGCATTCTTTGTATAGAAGAATGTGAATGAGTTAAAAGGAGGTTTTTAAATGAAAAAAAAGCGTTATTTAATAATTGCGTGTTTACTATTTTCCCCTAGTTTTTTTATAAATGTTGAAGCATCTGATGGTGGTTCTAGTTCGGTGGGGATTGAATTTTACCAAAATCCGGCAACACCCGCTCCTAAAGATGCCCCACCGAAAACAGATGCGCCAGCTGCTGATCCCAAGGAACCAGCTGGTCCTCCGCAAGGAGATCAACGAAGTGGTGGTTCGACACAGACCACCACAACTGGCTCGCAGCTCCCTCGTACAGGGAGCAAGAGTCAGGCAAATCTTAGCATTCTCGGCTTAGCCTTAATCGGCTTGGCAGGAATGGTACATAGAAAGAAGGGACGACATGAAGCAAACTAAGTGGCAACGATTAGCAACCATTGGCTTGTGTAGTTCTTTAGTGATTAACGCTTTTTCTGGCGTGACCGCAGTTGCGGAAACCATCACGATTGAAAGTAGTCCGACAGTAGCAAGTAGCGCTAAGGAAGCAACATCAGCAAGTAGCGCAACGCCAGAAAGTACGGAAAGCAGTCAAGAAACGACTGAAACGAGTCGGGAAGAAGTGACACAGGAAACAGTGGAACAAGAAGATACAACGGAAATAGCTCAAGAAGAAAATCTGCTGGAACCATCTGGTATTCAAGCGAAAATTATGCCTAGAGCATTTGTCTGGGCAGCTACAGGAACCACGAATAGAACCACGGTTCGTCTTAACGATGTAGTTGATTATCGAATGAAACTGGAAAATATTACAACAGATGATACAAATTCAGATATTGTTGGTCCGATTCGAATTGAATCAAAATTGGCAGCTGGAATGACTAGACCAACGTCAGTTATTATCAAAGTTGGCCCCGAGGAACAAAATGTAGTTATAGGAGAAGGCTCTCATAATGCCAATAGTGGTGGCGAATATTTTGTTTGGACAGAGTCGACTAGGACGGTCACTGCATTTATCAATCGTCTACACGGGCGAACTTCTGGAAATACTGGGTATATCAAAACATTGTATTTTCAGACAAGAATTACTTCGGGTACACACAACGAAAAAAAATATATCGATTCCACGATTCGATTTAATGGATTTGGCGCAGTGAATAGACGAAATGAAATGACGTATGTGGATAGATTTTCTGGTAACTTAGGTTTGAAAGGGAATTTAAAATTTTACGATGAGGATGGAGTGGCTAGTAAGGAACAAATGAGTCTTTCCATAAACCCAGTATTATTTAAATCAACCAATTCGAGAGTAGAAGGGACGCTGTTAAGATATCCTTTAACTATGACAAATGCTGGTAGTGGGCTTTATAGGTTTGATACAGGACTAAAAAATATAGGTACTAGTAACGGGGGTTCGTGGTTTTTCTTTAGTAACGATATTGCGATTAATTTTGCTACAGCTACCACCAATAGAATTGATAAAATTGTGTTAGCACCACCTAAAGCAACACTTCCAGACAGCCGAACAGGTGTGATGACTTCCAGAGCGTACACATCAACAACTTATACGAGAAGTAACTATGATATTTCAACATATAACTTTACTAAAGCGACTGGTAAGACATGGCGTATAACGAATCGTAGTTCTAATAGCGGAGTAAGCACCAATATTATGTTTAGTGACAATCTTGTAGGAACAACAGGACAGTTCAATAAAGGGAATTCTGGTGCTACTATTAATTATTATATTTATTACAAAAAGCTTTATGAGAATTTTGTTAATAGTAACGGACAAAAAATTACACCACCATCAGGATTCACACAAGGAAAGCGAACGGTTATTAATAGTGAAGCGTACACTTTTAAACAAAGTGGCACCTTGCCAGATACCTATCAAGCAGACGGCAAAACCTATAAGTTCAAAGGTTGGTACAAAGGCAAAACCAAGCCAAACACCTTGACCACCACCAAAGCACCAAGCTATGCGGTGACTTATAACAATGATGATGATTTGACGGTGGTGTATGAGGAGATTGAGTTTTTTGACTTCCCAGCGCTGACCTATCAATTCGGGTTCGTGGACGAGTCTGGCAAACGAGTAGATGCTTCAACAATTGGGTTGACTTATGACAAATGGCGTGGGGAGTTGTTAACAAATAATGTCAATGACTGGAAAACAGTCAGTCTTGAAAAAGGTCAAGTTGCACCAACCAAAAACAATTTGAAGGAAATTGCTTATCCTGCGCAATCTCTTGAAATACTGAGTGATCGAAGTACACAATATAGTGCGGCTAATTTAACCTTTACACTGCCCAAATACTATGGGAAAATCAGTGTTTATAACAAGAGTGGTACTTTTGATGCAGGCTACCTGTTTCCAAATATCCAAAATAATAATAGTTCAGAACCATCTGTTGAAGGCTTACACAAAAATCTTTCTAGCTGGTTTGAACTAAAGAAAAGTGGGAACCAATCGTTTGTTTTTAACAAACCGATTCCAGCAGCACCAATCGATGTTCAGGTGCCTGCTTACTTGCGAGAGATTGTCTATAATCCCGATCTGATATCAAATACAGCCGTCTATTATGTAATAGATAAACCTGTCTACTACTATTTAACCAACCGCAAAGTCACCGAAAACTTCGTAGACACAAGCGGTGCCAAAATTACACCACCAACAGGTTTCACCCAAGGAAAACAAACAGCGATTACCAGTGACCCATACACCTTCAAACAAGCAGGTACCTTACCTGATACCTACACAACAGGGGGTAAGACCTACAAGTTCAAAGGCTGGTACAAAGGGAAAACCAAAACCGAGCCTTTAACCACGACGAAAGCACCAAGTTATGGGGTAACCTATAATGATAATGATGATTTGAATGTGGTGTATGAAGAAGTAACAGCTATTTATCCAGGGTTCTATGCGCAATTTGTTGATGAACAAGGCAAAGCTTTTACTAATCCGCTAACTCTTTCTGGAAATTATACTGAGTTTCTCAGAAAGACAGGCACTACTGTTTTTGAAACGAAGGGCGCCTTTTACCCAATGGTAGGTAAGCGCGATACAACAGTGACAAATAAGTATAAGATTGAAACAACGAGTAGTCTTGCAGTACCAAATAATTATTGGACAGCCATGTCTGCTGACATTGCTAATAGAGGGTACGCATTAAATAACTTGGATATTACCAATCAAATGAAATATGTTGACAAGATAGAAACTACTGACACGCACACTACAATGTACGATTATACTGGAGTTTCGGACATTTGGGGCAAACCAAACAATACTTCTCAGACAGAATTAAATCCTATTGATAAAACATTTGTTAAGCAAACAGATAACACTTTTGCGATAAAATCAATTTGGGGAAATGGAACGTTTTCGCATATAGTTCCCAAAATGTTATTGTTAGCAGAAAGTGGCAGTTTTTCAAGATTATTCGGGTTTGATGGTACTCCAGACTACAAGCAAACCGTAAACTACAAAGTCACCCGTAAACAAGTCACCGAAACCTTCGTGAACACCAACGGCACTAAAATCACGCCACCAACAGGCTTCACCCAAGGCAACAAAATACCGATGACTAGCAACACCTTCAAGTACACAGCCGCAAAAGCCTTGCCAGCAACTTATACCGCAGGTGGCAAGACCTATACTTTCCAAGGCTGGTACAAAGGTAAAACGAAGCCTAATGCTTTAACAACAAGCACTACGCCAACATACAATACAACCTTTGATGGCAATGACGACATGACGGCGATGTATAAGGAAGAAGTACCGAAAGCAAGTGTCGCTTTAACTCGCACTACCGCTGAAACCGTGACTAGCGGCGGCAATGTCACCTGGCGTGCCACAATTACCAATACAAGCCAAGCGCCACTAACCACGGCGACCATCAAGAAATCAACCGCTTGGACAACTGGCTTAGCAGCACCAACCGCCATGATTGTCACGCCAGCTGGCGGAACCGCGAAAACAGTTCCCGTCACAGCGACTACGTGGACCAATGGTGTTAGCTTAGGCACTGACATTCCCGTAGGAAAATCTGCCACGGTTCAGTTCACTACGAAAGCAACGGGGACAGCGGGGCAAGTCTTGCGCGCTGGGATTACCACCAGTGGGAATTACAGTGGCGTGTCTGCTTCGGCCACCGTACGTGTGAAAGACAATGATCAAGTAATTGTGACACCAACGGCTGAAGGCTTCATCAGTGTTCCAACGTTCAATTTTGGTCAGGTTGGGGTAGCGGGAAGCACGCAACAGCACAGCCTGAAAAAAGCCGCTGATTATTATGGCAACGGCACACGCAATCCCTATCTGCGAATCAAGAAAACCCAACCGAATTGGAGCTTAACGGCGCAGCTGTCACAACCAAAATCAGCGACAGACAGCTTGCCTACAGCGACCCGCTTATTGTTAGGGGCGGCTCCTGTTTCGAGTTTCTCAAATTACAACCAACCTACCGAGTTGAAAAATGCGGTCGGTACTACGAGTGCCATTAGTTTGAATGCCAACAACACGGCCACTAGGATTATTGCCAACCAGCAATTCACTGGGAGTAATATTTATCAGTTGGACTTCACCTTCAACAATGTCAAACTTGAAGTGCCAGCCAACCAAGGAGTCAAAGGGCAACAATACCAAGCCGCAGTTACGTGGAACTTAGTTACAGGTCCTTAAAATAGTTAAGTTATCATGAGGAAAGCTCAAAATGTTAGTATCAAACACTAACATTTTGAGCTTTTGTTTATGTAAATTAAGGAATTTGGCTGAAAATCAGTAGCAAAATGGCAGATTCTCTTAATTTTCGAGTGTTTTTCCAGTGAAAAAGTGCTCTTCCGCCTTGGTATAATAGGAATCATCAGAAAAGTAGCTTAGCTGTAGCAAAATTTAAAATTTCAGGGCCGCCTTTTTTTTGATAGAATAATGGAGAAAATTAAAAGCTGTACATATACCAATGAACAATAAATCAATACATAAAAAGGAGAATAGCATGAATCAAAAATGGCAAAAGTTACTTCCAACAAGGAACTCACCTAAGAGGTGGTTCAGCACAAGCTATCACGACTGACCCTTGCGCCCTGTACGAAGGGACAAGGGGCAAGCAAATCTTAGCATTCTCAGCTTAGCCTTCATCGGCTTGGCGGGAATGGTACATAGAAAGAAGGGACGACATGAAGAGAATTAACTGGCAACGCTTAGCAACCATTGGCTTGTGTAGTTCTTTAGTGATTAACGCCTTTTCTGGCGTAACAGCCATTGCGGAAACAGTCACGAGTGAAAGTAGCCCGACAGTGGCAAATAGTATTAAGGAAGCAACACCAGCAAGTAGCGCAAGGCAAGAAAGTACGGAAAGCAGTCAAGAAACGACTGAAACGAGTCAGGAAAAAGTAACACAGGAAACAGCGAAACAAGCAGAGACAAAAGCGCCACTGGAAACACCAGAGATAAAAACAAACACAACAGCACAACCTGCAGAAAATAGTAGTGAAAATGACCGACAAACGAGTATTTCGCCACGTTGGGTGCCGAATAATCAAGTGATTTATCCGAGAATAACCTTGGCTTTCACTAATGAATCAGGGCAAGCTTTTGCTGATGAAAACTTAACGTTATCAGGGACGTATACTAAATTTGGATATGAAGACGCAACTAGTTTATGGCGACCATATGCGGTTAATTATCCAATTACTTCTTCTAATGCAGGTGGTGGTCAATATCGAGTAGCTGTCAATGCAACGGTTCCTTTACCATACGATTTTTTCACAGATTTACCAGCAAATTATAGGATGAATATATACGCGGTTGAACAATTAAAGATTGATAACACGCTAAAGTATGTCGACAGTATTGTTGCTGTGCCCGATTCTACACTGAGGATGACCAGATATAGTGCGCAACAAACAACTGAGTTACCGCAGTTTGGAAATCATATGACTCCTTTTGTATTACGCACAAGAGATAGCATATTTTCTAAAAGCAGTGAAAATGTTTTCTCTCTAAACACGGATGGTAATGAATTTTTAAGAATCCTGAGTGTCGCCCCCATTGGCACTCCAGTAGAACCAGTATTATACGG
>OKVJ01000675.1_pt1 | contig 12718 bp, 13 predicted proteins | sample 1606921 | NCBI WGS metagenome assembly OKVJ01 (sample SAMN03281016, study PRJEB24777) | human gut metagenome | isolation source: fecal sample PR161 from 1 month old female Malay infant, caesarean...
CTGATGCGCTGCCTGACAATATCGCAGACGATGCGGCGCGTCGGGCGGTCCTTGCCATGCTGGACGCGTATTCTCACAAGGGGTAAATCTATCCCTCCGGCCGCGGACGCGGCCGGAGGGTGAAAGGGTTGTGCGAGATGTTGTGGGTTGTCTTATCCTGAGAGGGGGGGCGGGTAATTGGTAGCGCGAAAACAACAGAGCTTTTCGTTGGGCCAATCAATAGGCCTAAAAGGTTCGGATTTAATGAGTTCTCTTTGGACTGCGCGGGATAAATTGAGGGCACAAAAAAGCCCGCAGGGCTTGCGCCGTGCGGGCTTTCAGGACTTCATCGGATGACTCTGGTAATCACCGATGGAGAATTTTGGTGGGCTGGCGGAGTCTGAATAATTAACTCATCTATATGAAATATATTGTTTTTCTTTAATTCAACTTTTATTTGTGTACCTAAACGTGTACCAATTATGAAAAGTCATTACAAATTTCAAACTATCCAAAGTGGCTGTTTTTTTAGCCACGAAGGATTTAGGTGTGTCTGCATCAAACGAAAAAAGTTTTTTTAGGAAAAACTGTTCACACTGTTCACTTGAGTTTTTTTTCTTTTGTTTTCATTATGATAAGTAGTGAACGGTTGGTGAATAGTGAACAGTGTACTGTTCACTTTTACTAGATTATAGGTAAAAGACTTCACCGCCCGCTTTGGGTGGGTGAGAACATTAGGTTTGAAGGCCATCTAACTCATATGCCGGAATATTTCTGAACATTAATGGCCGGTTCTTAAAGGAGTGAGTGCGGAGAGTGGTTGAATTGGTTTTGTCAGGCGGTTTATCCTGCTCTTATTTCAATGATTGTGGGCGAGTCACGGGATATCAGCCCGCCCGGAAAATTCAGTGCATCTATTTTCTTAATCCGAGCGCACGTAACCAGAGATCTACCTGACCAAAGGCGTCCTGTTGCCACTGCTCTGGTGTTCGTTCACCAAGCAAGTCTGTACCTTCAACAAATTTTCTAACACAAGTCGGCCCATAGCCGTCTATGCTGTTGAATTTTTGTTCAATGTATCCATACCCAGTTGCTCCGCTACTTTCGCCCAGTATTGGGATACATGCTTTAGCAAGAGCTTCTGGCCCATCATCATAATTACGGATACAATAATAAATATCATATGAGTCTTTTTGTTTATGCCTGCCATTGAGTGCATGCCCTTTCATGGCCAAAAGCGCTGGTATTGAACATACAGCAATCTCTACAGTGTTATTTCCACCTTCAGGCATTTTACCTGTGATTGTCACAATTTCGTGAAATTTAAGCGCAAGTTCAGCGCCGTCTGCACCCTGTACAGCAAAGTTATCGATGATGGGCGGATTATTCTTTACAAGCTTAACTGTTCTAGGTCTGAGAAAATCGATGATGATTTCAATCGCCGGCCCATCATCAGATGCAGGAATAGTTCGCACCAGTTGAAATCTTCGGAACTCTTCTCGTTGTTCATACCCACAGCCTTGCAAACTTTCAACTAGAGTTGCATATTCTCCATCATCTAAGGCCGTTGAATCCAAATCCAAATCGATATCCAAGGTTCCTACGTGCGGCATGTCGTCATTGTTTAAAAGTAACCACGGAACCGCCCCTCCAATAACAGCAAACTTTCCTCTGTAGCTCCCGAGAATCTGACCTATCTCAACTAGAACAGATTTAACTGCTGCGGTTGTCCTATCTTCATACTCAACTGCTGATTGCGCTTCTCTTATCGTCATATTTACCATGTCATCCATTCGTTGCGGAGATGTTCAGCGGCTTCCAGCCCTCTTTCCCCTTGGATTGAGAGGTCTAGGTAAGTCTGTACAATACCGGTCGTTAAAATTCCGGGTGCTGGCTCCATAGTATCAAGAAATATACCCTCATCTTTAGGAATAGTAATTGTAACATTTGCACCTTTTGAGGTTGGACTCAGCTTGAGACCAGAGATCAGCTTATCTACGCCTTTATCATCAGCATAGAAAAAATTCATACCGGTACGCCCATAGGGTGACAGCCACTGGGCAGCAGAAAATGAAGCCAGAATTGCCACTCCTTGTGCATCATCGCAACACAGTATTTTACGCAATTGAGACTCAAGAGCGCTCCCGTGAAGGGGGGTATAGAAATTTTTCTTTGTCCCCGTGATTTGCCGATAGTTTTCACGCCACTCATTCATAAGTACTCCTGGATTGTCCAGGGTGATACCCTCATCACTGCTAACGGCCCACTCTCTTTCAAGTAAATTTTTACGCACATTACTTGCATGGCCGATACTTATCCTCCCTTCCGCCGACAGTTCAGAAACCTTCCAGGTGCGCAAGGGATCATTGAGCATCATACGCAGCACTTGAGCTGATTTTGGGCTAAATATCGAACGCAGTCCGCGTTTTTCTGAAACAGGTTTACCGGGCATCCGGTGGTCGATGTAAACCCCTCCAAACTGGATCAGGGCATTGCCTTCCATATCTAGAAATGAAATATTCTTTTCTCGACATAGTTCTTGTGAATCGAAGGTGAGGTAGGGAGCTAGGAGTACTGGTGTCATAATGTCCTCCCTACCATACATATAAGCCCTAAGGCTATTTATTGCAGATCGTACATATCTGGGTTGACCATTATTTTTCACCTCACAGGCAAGTATGTAACTCTCTTTGTCTGCACGGACTTGGATAAGATAGTCGATACCGGTATCCATACTGGGGGCACCTCCTACCATTTTTGCTGTTTCAATTTTTGGTATTTTATCCATTATTGACAGTAACTTATGAATAAGTTTGTCGCTATAATCTTTATCCGCTTTCATTATCACTGCCTATTTCATCGTTCGTTGAAACTGCTATTTATACTGAAGGTAGTATAAGAGGTGGCCTGCCGATCGCAAGTTATACCAGGGATTATTTCACTATATTAGGCTATTTCATTGTTTGTTGAAATTGATGTTTTTAGTGAAACTGAGTGATTTTGATACTAATGTGTTCATGGGGCAAGAGTGCTCTGGCACCCCTTTTCTCGCAAGCAGATGGTCGCTGTTAATGACTTGAGCTCTTACTGCTAATGATGATGTTCCGATCTCGTTGAGTGTTTTCGACTCTTAGGTAAAGAGTTTTTTCACCCCTGCTGTTTTTTTAGATAAAAAGACCGGCTGTTGCCGGTCCGGGTAGTTTATTTCGCCGCGGGTTCATCGCACTTCGGCAGCCAGTCGGCGTTGCTTTCTTCCCTCAGTGTGAGGTTGGTCTGCATGCCCTGATTTGTGCGGCGCTTCTCATAATTCAGACCGTACTCTTTCAGCATGGCTGAGAGCCCCTTGCCGAACATGGTCAGGCTGAGCGCGTTCCTGTAGCCATGGGCTTCCATGTACACCAGATAGGCGTGATACAGATACAGGCGCGGCTGGCGCGGGATAATGTTGGCGTTCCCCATATACATCCCGTCGGGCTCCGGCAGCGCTTCCAGATAGCCGCAAAAATCAAACGTCGGGTCAGCATCGCGCTTGATGCTGAGCGCCTCGTCGGAGTTCTGCTGCGACTGGAGCAGGGCGCGGGCACTCATCGGGTCGCTGAACTGCTGCATCAACTGGCGCACGATGACGGCCAGCTCGCGGGCGATTTTATCCCTGAGTTGCGGGTCGCGCTCCTCCGGGGCTATCTGCTCCGGGAAGTGGATGATTACCCGGCGACGTGACACGCCGCCGCTGCGGTCGGTGAAGCGCATCGGGTTATTGTTGACGGCCAGAATCACCGCCGGAATATGCGTCGAGTACGGGTTCTGGTATTTCGGGTCAACGGAGACCGCATCGCCGCCGGTGATGGCCTTGAGCCCCGCACCGTCACCGCTCCATTTCTCCTGGTCAGGCAGACGAATGAGCGAGAAGCCAATCAGGGAGGCGCGCTTACGGGGGTCTTCCAGCGTGTCGATATCGGCTGACGTGGCGTTATCCTCTCCGGCCAGCATCGTGGCGATTTCGGCGAGGATACTTTTCCCGCTGCCGCCGGGGCCGGTCACTTCGAGAAAGAGCTGCCAGTCGTAGCGGTTCGCCAGCACCATAAACAGCGCGGCCAGAATCACGTCGCGTTTTGTCGGGTTGCCGCTGGCCGCCCGGTCGAGCCAGCGCCAGAAGTTCGGCGCATGGGTCTCCAGCGTTTCCCCTTCCACCGGCGGGGTAAAATCCACGTCGCACAGGGTGCGCAGCCAGTGCGATTTGCTGTGCGGGCTGAATATACCTGAGCTGGTATCGAGTACCCCGTTGCGAAAACCAATCAGACGGCGTGCCGGTGCATCCTGCTGCGGAATAATCAGTTTCAGGGTCTCCACCACCGAGGCAATTCTCCCCGATGAGAACGGGGCGCGCAGGCGCTGGAACAGTCTGGCCACGTCGCGGGCAAAATCAGACGGCGTTATCACCTTCCAGATGCCGTTTTCATAGCGGGACAGGAGCTGGCCGTTGGCGTCCACGGCCAGAGCTTCGCCGTAATGCTCATGCACCCGCATTGCCTTATCGCTGGCGCTCATGGCGGTAAATTCCGCCTCGCTCATGGTGTCAAAGGGGCTTTGGGCCGCTGGCCGGATGGCGGCATAAATGGCCTTCCGCGTGGCGTCCTCCCCCTTCAGCATCACCGCATCATTCCAGTCACCGAACACCGGTGGCAGGGCGACAATGCCCTCACAGGCCTGAGCGGCCGCAGCGGCTTTGTTCTGGCCGGTGCCGTTCAGGTCACGGTCGGCGGCGAGGATAATCTGACAGGCCGGGTGTTTCTGACGGGCCAGGCTCGCCAGAGAAAGAAGGTTCACGGACGACAGCGCCACCATGACGGTTTCTCCGGTCAGGTGATGCACGGTAAGCGCGGTCGCATAACCCTCCGCTATCCACAGGCGTTTCCCGGCCTGTTTCTGCCCGTCAATGAGATGGCATACCCCTTTCACCTGTCCGGCTTTCAGGGTGCGCTTGAGCCCCTCAGCATTAATAAACTGGAGGTTAACCAGCGCGCCGGTCTCGTCATACAGCGGTACAACTAAATCACCGGCGCGGTAAGCCACGCCGCCGGTTTTGTGCGACGTGGTCAGCGTCAGACATTCCAGAGCGGGAAAGCCCTTGCGGGTCAGGTAGGCGTTGCCGGTGGCCGGGCGGGTTTTCTCCAGCAGTCTGACGGCCAGCGCGGCCGCCGCCTTGCGGTCGGCCTCCGTTCCGGCCTCTGCGGCCGCAGTCACCTCCGGGGCCACCGGCGGCAGGTGGCCGGTCACGGCGTTCACCTTCCCGGCGGCCTCGGATGCCGATATGCCGAACACCTTCTCAACCAGTTTCAGGCCGTCACCGGCGCCGCACCGGTTGCAGTACCATGTGCCGCGCCCTTCCTGGTCATCAAAGCGAAAGCGGTCGCTACGGGCCTCACCGCCACAAATCGGGCACGCCTGAGGCCGGTTTTTTATCACTTTCATTCCCAGCGCCGGGAGAATGCGCGGCCAGTGGCCGCACGCCTGTTTTACGGTGTCCGTTACGTTCATTTTCATGGTTTTTTCTCCCTCAGTGCAGTACAGGCGATGTCAGATGGCGGGCACAGAGCTCATCCATCACGGCGAGCCCGAGGAAGGACAGCGACGGGGCGGCTTTCAGCGGCCCGGCTTCCATCAAATCTTCCAGCAGCGCACAGGCAACCAGACGGCCTTTTTCCTCGCCGTGCTGGCGCAGGTAGAAGCCCTCCAGCTCGGCGGCAATGGCGTTTTCCAGCACGTCGAGGGTGAGGTGGGGATAGCGGTGCTGACGTTCGCACAGGGTCAGCCAGGCACAGGCGACAGCACGGCGATACAGGGCGGCACGCAATACAGGCGGCAGAGGCGTTTTCATACGTTGCCCTCCCCGGTGAACCAGCGGTGGTTGCAGCGCTCGACCACGCCGTCGAGCTGGGCGGTCATCAGGTAAATCACGGAGGTAAGCTGCGACTGTTGCGCCGGGTCGCGGCGCAGGGAGGTGCAGTCCTGCTCCTGCATCATCGCGCTGACAAAGTGGCCGACGTTGCGCAGGTGCTCAAGGCATTCGAGTTCTTTAATGCTGAGGGTGGTATGTTTCATTCGCGCACCTCCGCCACCGGCAGACGACCGGCAAACGAGAGGACGTAATCGCGAACGAGGGAAAGGCGTGCGGCGTGCTCGTCACCGGCAACGGTACGAAGCATACAGATACGGGGCTGACGGTCTGCGCGACGAACGGTGGCAAACACAAAGACAAACTGCGGATGTGACGGGGTGAGGGTCGTAGCCATAGGGGCAACCTCCTGTGAATAGCGGTTATTGCCACCACCGGAGTTCCTACGCTCATGGGTGGTGACCCGGACGGGGGTAGGAATACCGGCTCCACAGAATACCGGCCAGCCCGAAAGCTGCCCCGCCCGGACCACCATTATCTTGCCGGAGCTGCGGTGTGCGCATAAACACCACAACCCGAAAAATGGGTGTGCCTGAGCTACGACGTAAAAAAAGACGCATGGCGCGTCTGTTGTCGCCTGTGAATTACACGGGTTCCTACGCCCGGCTGCCGATTTTGCGACAGCGATAAAACTATACCTGGAAACGGCGAAGGGAAGCAAGCCAGAAAAAGGGGCTTTTTGCAGAACGGGCATCATCATGCGTCATAACCCCGGTTGCGTTCGGCAATACGGTCGGCCATCCACCCGGTGATTTCCGACTGCGCCCACGCCACGTTTTTTCCGCCGAGGGAGATTTGTTTCGGGAAAGCCTCCCGGCTGATGAGGTCGTAAATCGTGGAGCGGGACAGCCCGCACAGATGCATCACTTCGGGCAGGCGAATAAATCGCTCGTGAACGGCATCAGAGACCGGCATCAGCGGCGCAGCAGGGGCAGAAGACGGGGAAGAAAAAGCGGTGTGCATCGGGCTACCTCATAAAGTCCATACAGTGCCGGTCGTGTCCGTCCGGCCTCGGGTAGCTCTCTATTTTGTGAATATTTTCTCTGAGGGCAACAAGTCATTTTGTAGTGGCCCATCACACAACAGAACGATTTTTAGACAGTGGCAAACGTTGGCCATCTTTTGGTAAACGTTGGCAAACTGGTGGCCCATCCCTGATTACTTTTATTTATATATTATTGGTTTTTAATCGCAAAAAAGACTAAATGAGCAGGGCTTCGTCAAAACAGAAAGGTGAACAGTAGTGAACAGTCGGTGAACACTTCTGACCTCAACTGTTCACCACTTAACTTACTGTATTACTTATTCTTTTATTTAAAGTGAACAGTAGTGAACAGTTATATGTAAAAAAACAAACGGTGAGTATGCTTTTCCTGAGACTTTTCTCTGGCAAGCCGGGTTTGACGTCCTGTTTGTGCCAGAACTGCCACAACCGCAACAGGTCGTGTTGTTGTGTGTGCCCCGGCAGAATCACCTCAAGTTGAAACCACGAGGAAACCTGCCATGACCGACACCCCCTTTATCCCTGATTACCTGAAACCGGCGCTGGAGCGACTGGCCGCCGCCAGAGCGGCCCATCTTGAACAGGCCCGCCGGATGGAGGACACCCTGACGGCCATCACCCGCGCGGAGGAGCAGAAAGCGGCGCTGGAGAAGGACAACGGGAGCGATACCCGCACCTGGCGCGCTGCTTTCCGTGCCGGGGGTGCCATGCTGACCGATGAGCTGAAAAGCGGCCATATCGAACGCGTGGCCCGCCGGGAGCTGGCGCAGGAATGCCACAACCTGACCGAAGTGCTGGCCTTTGAGCGTGACCAGCTGAAAGCCACCTGCAACAGCACCGCGCGGGCATTCCGCCAGGCGCATCATGTTGTGCTGAGTAAATACGCTGAGGAAGAGCTTAACCGCGCGCTGAATGACACCCTCGGGCCACTGGTCCGGGCGATGGTGCTGAAAGCAGAGGTGATGGAAAATCCGCTGGCCAACACCACCGGCCATCAGGGGTATATCGAGCCGGAGAAAGAGATCATGCATCAGGTGGTGACCTTCCTGACCAGGAAAGTGAGCGCCTTCTCCGTCACGCCAGCGGATGAACCGGTGCTCTCCCTGACCGGCTTCCCGGCCGTCGCGCTTGCGCATATGGACCACGACGCCGCCAGCACGCCCGGCGAGCGTAAGGTCTGGCAGGAGAAAATGCGTCAGCGCGAGGCTGACCTGAAAGCGCGGGGGCTGCTGCCATGATGCACTGTCCGTTCTGCAAAAAGTCGGCGCATGCCCGCACCTCCCGCTATCTGTCGGAGAACGTCAAACAGCGCTATCACCAGTGCACCAATATTGAGTGCTCGGCGACGTTCCGCACCACTGAAGCCATCGACGAGGTTATCCGGCCCCCGGCGGAGAAAGCGCCGCCTGTCGCGGAGCCGGTCACACCCCCGGCACCCCGTAAAGTGCAGGGCTGCTACAGCTCGCCATACCGTCATTAATCAGGGGAGAACTGACCATGACCACCCTTACGCTACAGCAGGCTTTTGAAGCCTGTCAGAAGAACGAAACCGCCTGGCTGAACCGTAAAGCCGAACTGGCGGCCGCAGAGCAGGAATATCAGGAACAGGTACTGGCCGGGGATGAGCGTATACCGGGCAGAATGCAGACACTGCGCGATATTATCGATGTCAAAAAATGGGAGATAAATCAGGCCGCCGGGCGCTATATCCGCTCCCATGAAGCGGTACAGCGCATCAGTATCCGCAACCGGCTGAATGACTTTATGCAGACACACGGTGCTGAACTGGCGGCCACGCTCGCCCCGGAGCTGATGGGGCTCAGCCAGCAGCCCGCACTCCTGACCGGCCATGCGCTCGACCGTTCGGCGCATTACCTGCGCGAAGCGCTGTCCGTGTGGCTGAGTACCGGTGAAGAAATTAATTATTCGGCAGAAGACAGCGATATTTTAACGGCCATCGGATTCAGGCCTGACGCGGCTTCGCGGGTGGATAATCAGGAAAAATACACCCCCGCACAGAGCCTGATTTATGCCCGCCGGCGCGCGGAACTGGCCAGTAAGTAGCTCCGCAAAAAATCCCCGAAAATACCGCTATTTTTCCCGAATTAAGCCATGCATCCACAGGGTGCATGGTTTTGCATGCGCTTTCCCGTCCCGTCACTCCCTTCGCAGCCCTGTCCCGGCGCGGCCTGAGCTCCCCGATGCACCTGCATGAAAACCGCCCCACGAAGCGGGCAGGCGAGGCGGGGAAAGCACTGCGCGCCAGCGGTAAAGTATTTATTTAATGATATTTAATTTCGCGGCCTGAGCGCGTCGCTGCGCTGCGCGGGTTAGCGGGAGTGTCGGTGGATGGTGCGGTGCTGTTTGGGGGCGTGGTGAGCTTTTGAGGCGGTCAGGAGATGTGCAGGAAAAGGCCGCCCGACGGATGATGGAAATCAGTTATTTCGGCGTTGATACTGTTGCCTCTTAAAGTGCTCACCTCCTGCCCATGTATTCATCTGATGTATTCGGGCCTCTTGCAGTTTGAGCCCTTTTGCGCAGCCTTATGAGAACTATCCCACGAAGCGTGGCAGGCTTGGCGTGGAGAGTATTGCGAGCCAGATAGTAAAGGTGTATAAAAAAGCTATAAGTGTTTTTTCAATCTTATCATGCCATTACTTATAATAAGGAGGCGCCGTGGATCGGTGCGGTAATTATTTACTTGAAGATGGTCGTAAATTAGGGCGTGGTGGTTTTGGCGAGGTGTTTCAAGTTGGTGTGCATAATTTAACTCATACCAACGTAACAGCATATGCCAGAAAATATTTTGCACCGTGCCCAGAGTATGACGATACAGCAATAAAAGAGTTAACTGACTTAAGGCAACGTTTTTTAGTAGAAATAAAGACTCAATGTATCCTTAATAGAATAAATTACGATTCAATTGCACCAATAGTTCTTTTTAATACTAACGGGGATAAGCCTTATTTTGTTATGGAGTTGGCTGAATGCAATTTATATGATTCCATCCGCAATGGTATGAGTGATGTCGAGAAGTCGTCTGCTGTCATTCAGATTCTAAAAGGAATTATCACTATACATGATAACAATTATATACATCGCGACCTCAAGCCTGGAAATATACTCTATTATATCGATGGTAAATACAAGATAACTGATTTTGGGCTTGTTAAAGATAGAGATACTTTGCGGGCTGAGGTTAAAACTAAATTTCAGCCAAATCAGATGGGGACAGACGGTTATCGAGCGCCTGAAATACATGAAAGTGGTCTTTTTTCTTTTCAAAGCGATATATTCGCTGCGGGGAAGATTATTTCTGATATTTATTTCTCGGGTAGGACTGATAAGTTAAGAGGATTGATATCTAAGTGTTGTGCTCATTGGCCCGAAGATCGATATCAAGATGCGCGGGAGTTATTGGACGACTTTATAAAGGTGGCGGGGGTTTAAACGATGAATAAAATAATTGAAATGTCTTGTTTTAGCTCAAAACAACCCGAAAAAATTGAAAATGAGGATTTTTATCTGCCACCATCCTTTGATAGTAATTTCAATATAGCTTTTGCTGTGGCTGATGGTGTTGGCTCTTCAGAACACTCAATGGTCGCATCTCATGCTGCTATTCGAGGTGTTAAGAGGGTACTAGATGATAACTCCTTCTCTATAGAAGAAGCGTTTCGTTCTGCTAAAAAAGAAATTGATACTTTAAAAATAGATACAGCTACAACTTTAACAATCATTCACATTAAGGATAATGAAGTACTAATTGGTCATTCTGGTGATTGTCGAGTATATTTTAGTAAGAATAATAAATTAAATCAATTAACAATAGATCAAACTAGATATCAGGAACTCCTTGACTCTGGTGAGCATAAGATGCGTAATTTGAGGAATCATAAAGAAAGGCTGTCTTCAATTCTAACAAATGCTCTTTCAAATAGGACTGAGTTGAAGTTCGAACTGATTTCTTTACCTATAGATGAGCTGAGGTTTAACGGGGCTATTCAAGTTTTTGCAATGTCTGATGGTGCTTATAAACATTGGGATGCTAGGCCGAAGTTTTCCGAGAAAACAATGAACTCCCCGTCTTCGTTCGCAACTAGTTTGAGGAGGAGGATTGAGAAAAATATTTTCGATGATTATACCTTTATTGGTGTTAAATTAATTTAAACTTATGTTTAATATATGGGCGAGCAAGGTTTGCTCGCTTTGATTTCTTTGTTTTGAATTCTTTCTTCTAGTCTTTAGATGATATGGTGAGAGTGTGAATGGAAATATGGTTTTTATATTTGCAATATTCACCCCACCAATTCATCAAAACGATCCGTTGTTCTAAATAAATTGAACGATTATAGGCTCGCCTAACTTCATTTTTATCAGAATGGGCTAAAGACGCCTCTATTACATCTGGATTAAAACCAGCCTCATTCATTGCCGTACTGGCAATAGAACGGAGTCCATGTGCAACTAATTTTCCTCCATAGCCAATACGTTTTAGAGCAGCGTTAGCTGTCTGGCTATTCATCGGTTGTTTTGGAGCGTTCCTACTCGGGAAAACATGTTCTCGATGAGCACTAACGGGCTTCATCACTTCCAGAATATCTAATGCCTGTTGAGATAGAGGAACGATGTGTTCTCGCTTGGCCTTCATCCTTTCTGCAGGAATGGTCCAGAGCTTGGCATCGAGATCGATCTCGGACCATCGTGCACCAGAAGCTTCTGAAGGGCGAACGAGCGTCAGGAGCTGCCATTCAATGAGGCAGCGTGTCGGAACAGATAAATTAGACATAACCAGTGACCGCATCAATTTTGGCAACTCTTCTGGCCGCAGTGTCGGCATGTTTTGCTTTTTTGGTTTCTCAAAGGCCATGCCAACACCTGATGCCGGATTCGCATCTATCAGACCGGTGTTAACCGCATAAATCATTATCTCGTTAACACGCTGTACCAAACGACGAACAGTTTCAAGTGCACCACGAGCTTTAATTGGCTCTAGTGCTTCAACAATCGTTCTGGCCTTTATCTCCTGAACAGGTATCGAACCGATAGCGGGGAAAACGTCTTTATCTAAAGAGCGCCAAATGTCTTTTGCATAATCCTCTGTGACACTTTTGCTTTTGAGCTGGAACCAGTTAGCCGCCACCGTTGAGAAAATGCTGTCTAACTCAATTTGGCGTTGTTCTGACGCTTGCTCCTGTTGCTGCTGTGGATCCATGCCTTGCGCGAGCGTGGTTAAATGCTGGTCGCGTATCTGACGAGCTGCTGCGAGTGTAAGGGCAGGGTATGAGCCGAGGCTGAGATTAGTTCGGCTACCACTGACCGGACGTTGGTATCGGAAGCGCCAGAGCTTTTTACCAGACGTTTTGACGAGCAAGAAAAGACCGTCGCCATCATGGAGCGTAAAGTCTTTTTCTCGGGGTTTAGCTTTAAGTATTTCGTTGTTAGTCAGTGGGCGTGTAATGCGCGCCATGTCTGGATCCCTTCCATAATTGGTACACGTTTAATGGACCACAGTATAGCGTGTACCTAAACGTGTACCAATTTTCTCTGGATTTAGCCGGATGCCCTCGGACAACGACAGACACAAAAAAGCCCGCAGGGCTTGTGCCATGCGGGCTTTCAGGATTTCCCCGGACGTATCCGGAAGAGCAAGTGGTGGAGCTGGCGGGAGTTGAACCCGCGTCCGAAATTCCTACATCCTCGGCACTACATGCTTAGTCAGTCTTTACATTCGCTTGCCAGCTGCGGACAGACACGCCACTAACAAACTAGCCTGATTA
>OKVJ01000683.1_pt1 | contig 12648 bp, 12 predicted proteins | sample 1606921 | NCBI WGS metagenome assembly OKVJ01 (sample SAMN03281016, study PRJEB24777) | human gut metagenome | isolation source: fecal sample PR161 from 1 month old female Malay infant, caesarean...
ATCATCAGTGCCGCTCAATGTGGCAGTTACTGAAAAAGGTCCGCCATTTTATGGAAACCGCCAGCCCATTCCCCGGAGGAAAACATGGTCAGGCAAAAGTGTAGCGGTATTAGGCGCAGCTATTTAGCATGTCTCCAATTGTAAGCGACTCCATTGCTTACTACCTAGGTCGAGAGGCCTGCAAGTAATCCAAACCCGCTCCGGCGGGTTTTTTTATGCCCGGAGATTAAAGATGGCACAGAATGTTGGTGATATTGAGTACACAATCAAAGCTGATACCGCAGAGCTTTTGACCGCAGGTAAAGATGTTAATCGGGTCACAGGGCGGATGGAAAGCGATCTCAGTAAAGCTGATAAAGCAGCCGACAGGCTTAGTACAGGCCTTAATAAAGTCGGAGTTGCAATTGCCGGGGCTTTTACCATTCAGGCCGCCCAAAGAATCATAGAAATTGCAGATAGTATGAATACGCTGCAAGCGCGGGTAGCAAGGCTTTCACCTGATGCGGATAAAGCTCGAGAAACCATGTCATCTCTATCCGCTATTGCTTCCGGATCTGGAAATAGCCTGGAAGAAACAGAGAGACTCTGGGAATCATTAACCACTGCATTAAAAGAGACTGGAGCCACAAATCAGCAAGTCCTCTCATTAACTGACACATTACAAAAAATTGGCACTGTCGGTGGATCTTCAACTGAAGAAATGGCTAACGCTTTAAGACAGTTTGGTCAATCTATTTCAGGCGGAATCGTTAGGGCTGAAGAGTTCAATTCCATCCTTGAACAAATGCCAGAGTTGGCTAGGCAGATTGCCGCAGGTCTGGGAGTATCAATTGGCGGCCTACGCAAAATGATGCTTGAAGGTAAATTAACAGCCCAAGACGCTCTCAATGCAATTCAGAAGCAATCGCAAAATGTTAATGAAGAATTTAGTAAAATGCCTGTCAGTATCGACAGAGCAAAGAACAGCTTAGATGTAGCATTTAAGAATGCAATAAGCGACCTTAACCAAGCCATAGGGCTTACATCTACATTGGCGGGGCTCATGCAAAGCGTCGCCGATAACCTGAACTTCTATAACAATAATGCCGGCAATGCTGCAAGAATGCCAAAGCTGATCAAATTACAGCAAGAGCTCAATGATGAAGTTAAAGACGGCCAGCGGTGGTACGAGACTGATGACAATTTTCAAGAAAGAAGAATTAGTGCGGCATTCAAGTTAAAGCAGGTAGAGGCGGAAATATCACACCTGCGAGCGCAGGCCGCTAACAATGCTAAAAATGGCGGGGCATTTAATGCGCCAGATACGACAGGCGATGACAAAGCCACCCAAAAGCTGCTGCAAAATGCACAGAGAAGACTAGCACTATCAAAACTTGAGGGAGAGGCACGAGCCAGGCAAATGGCGCAGTATGATGCCGAGGATGCTGGCTGGAAGAACAACGACCCGCGCATTAAGCAATTGCAAGATCAATATGCTTTAACTGAGCGCAATACTTCCGCTTTGAAGAAAAAAAACGAAGAATCTAAAACATCAGCCACGCAAGCCGCAGCCATTGCTAGCAAGCTGGAAAATTTAAAGCAAGAGGCAGAACTTGTTGCAGACTCGACGCAAACCCTGACAAGGGAACAGCAACTTCTTCGAGCAGAACAATCTCTTGGCTCTAAAGCTACTGATGAGCAGAGAAGCAAGGCAAGGCAATACAAACAAGCCGCTTTAGATGCGGCGGATGCCACCAAGGGTTTTGCTGTCGCCCTTCAAGAGCTGCCAGAAGATGCAGAGAATCGCTCCTATGACGATTCAGTTACAGCAATCAAAGCGGCGTTCAAAGCTCAACTCATAAGTAAAAAGCAATATGATCAAGCCTCAGAACGTCTGGAGGCAGACCATCAGATTAGATTGGCAAAAATCCGGGCCCAGCAGGCAGTAACACCTCAGCAATCTGCAATTGGTGATATCGACCCGGTTCAGCAATTAGCAAATCAGCACGCGCAGGAACTGGCTCTCATCCAGCAGTTTGAAACGCAAAAGGGCCAGATCACTCAGCGTGGTCTCGAACTGATGAATGCTGCCAATACTCAATACGAGCAGGCTCGTATCGCTGCGCAATGGGAAATCTATCGCAACCAGAGCACCACCAACCAGCTCATGGCTGACGCAGTAGACTCCCTTCAGAGTGGCGCTACAAATGCCATAACCGGGCTGATTAACGGCACTCAGAGCCTTCAACAATCACTGGCTAACATAGGCACTACCATCCTTAACAGTGTTGTTGGCAGCTTTGTTCAGATGGGCGTGGAGTGGGTTAAGAGTCAGTTAATGGGGCAAGCTGCTGCCGCTGCATCACTGGCATCGACTATGGCACAGGCTACCGCTGCCGCCTCTGCATGGGCGCCAGCCGCAATGAGCGCTTCAATCGCCACATACGGCAGCGCGGCAGGGGTAGGCCAGGCTGCGTATGCTCAGTCTTTGGTTGCTGCTAAGGCAATGGCTCTTGCTGGTGGCCGCCGCTACGGCGGTACGGTATCAGCCGGCAATGCCTATCGCATCAACGAAGATGGGCGCTCTGAAATCTTCCAGACCGCAGGTGGGCAGCAGGCATTCATCCCGAACCAGTCAGGGAAGATTATTCCTGCTGATAAGGCCGGAGGTGGCGGAGGGGTAGTGCAGCACATTACCTTCGAAATCAACACCACCGGCGGCATAGACGATGCGACCATGGCGCAGATAGTGCAAAAGATGAAGCAGGTTACTTTGTTCCACATTAATGATCAGGCATCCCGCCCGGGTGGTTTGATACAGCCGAGGACAAAACGCTAATGCCAGAAACATTCTCATGGACACCACAGCGCGCTTACCAGGTTGAACGTACCCCAAACGTAGCCGTTGTTAAGCTCGGTGACGGCTACGAGCAGCGACAGGTGAAGGGTATCAATCCACTGATGGATAAATACTCCCTGACCTTCAGGGGGGTAGGCGGTGTCTGCCGGAGTAATTCTGCCAAGGATGCTGAGGCGTTCCTAAAAGCACGGGGCGCGGTTGAATCCTTCTACTGGACGCCATCGGATACCGGAGTGCAGGCGCTGTTTGTCTGCCGATCCTGGAATATGACAAAGACCGGGCCGCTGTTTGAACTGACGGCCACTTTTGAACAAGTACCACGATAAGCCGAAAGGCGGGAGACAGTTATGACTTTAGAACAACGTGTTGAAGAGTTAGAGGCTATGGTTGATTCAATGAAAGCACAGATGGAAGAAGTTATTAGCGCTCACACCTGTGCTTATAATCAAATCACTGCGAAATTAGATCAAATTGCCGTAATTCAAGCTGAACGCAAGGCTTGAATAGCAAGTTTTTCAATCTCACCGATGGTTTTATTCTTTATCTCATCTGGCGCTATATCTAGGTTTACCGAATGAAACTTGTCATTAGGGCCAATCAAATTAGCTTTTAATTTAAATGTATTTCCAGCGACCGCAAAAGAAATAAAGTCAATAGCGTTTAATTTCAATTCTGACATTATTTTTCCTTTATCAGAGGTAATCAGCCATCCCCCTTCGATGGTTACGTCAGTGTCCCACCACTGACGGGCTGAGCTTACACGTTAACCAGGGTTATCAGTAAGCAACATCCTGATATTCAAACAGTAGCCACCACTTGGTGGCTTTTTTTATGGGAGTTTGCCGTGCGCGACATACCAGCCAGTATGATTATTGATAGCGTCGACGCTGGAGTAGGCGCGTTTATCGACCTGTTCGAAGCCGACCTGCAACCCTTTGGCGGAGACCTTATCCGGTTCCATTCCGGCACCAATGGATATTACGGAAATGTGATCTGGAAGGGGAATCAGTATCAGGCATACCCGATAGCAGTCGAAGGGTTCGAGTCAAAGAACGAAGGCACATATGCCCGGCCAACAATGGTGGTGGCGAACGTCACGGGTTTACTGACGGGCATAAACCATGACTTCGACGACATGCTTGGGGTGGTGATCACCCGCCGTCAGGTTCCGGTGAAATACCTGGACGCGGTGAACTTCCCCAATGGCAACCCTGACGCAGATCCGACACAGGAAGCGGTGTCCCGCTACGTTGTCGAAGAGATGACAGAGGAGACGTTCGAGCATGTGACCTACACGCTGGCGACACCGATTGACTGCGACAACGCCATCATCCCGGCCCGTACTATTCTCGCCGACGTATGCCAGTGGCAGTATCGCGGCGTCGGGTGTGGATATGACGGGCCGCCTGTTGCAGATGAGCGTGACAACCCAACCACTGATCCAGCGAAGGATAAATGCTCCCACCGTCGTACCGGTTGTCGGTTTCGCTACCCACGTCCTGAACCAATGCCAATAAGCAGTTTCCCCGGCTCTCAAAAGGTCTCCTGATGCAAGAATTACTCGATTATGCGGCATCGTCGCAGGATGAAGTGTGCGCGCTAATCCTGAACGACGAGCAAGTGTTTCGCTGTCGGAATGTGCATCCAGAGCCCTGGCATAATTTCCGCATAAGTGACGATGACTGGCTTGCGGCGGAGGAAGAAGGGGAGATTACAGCGGTCTTCCATTCGCACCCGCAAAGCCAGCCAGCGCTTTCAGGTGCTGACCGGCAGACGCAGGTTATGACCGGTCTGCCATGGTGGCTCGCATCTGGCGGGCATCTGAGAAAATACAGGCCTGTGCCACTCCTGCTGGGGCGCAAGTTCGAGCACGGCATCATGGACTGCTACACGCTCTTTCGGGACGCATACCACCTTTGCGGAATCGACCTGCCTGATTTTGAGCGCACTAACGGATGGTGGCTGCGGGGAGAGAATCTCTATCTGGCTAACATGCCGGCCAACGGGTTCTATCAGGTATCTATGCAGGATGCACAACCAGGCGACGTCATTATCAGACAGCCATTCCCCGGCGCCGACCCGTGCCACTCAATGATTCTCCTTCATGACAACCTGGTGCTTCACCATGACCATGCCGGACACCTCAGCAGACGAGAACAAATGCGACCGGCATACATCAAGCAGACGCATTCAATCTGGAGACACGAACAGTGCTCATCTTTAAATTTGCAGGCAATTTACGCTGATTTTACCGCCAGATATCCCTGAATGTTGATACTCCCGCGCAGGGTTTACGCCTTCTGCTGGCGCAGGATTTCGAATTCAAAAAAGCCTTTCTCAATACAAAGCTGCGGGTGCGGGTGGCGGGCGAGGATGTTGAGGAATCTGCGATGCAATGGCATCTGGACCGCCACCTTAAAGATGGCTCAGTGGTTCTGTTCGTGCCGGTGGTGGAGGGGGCCATTTCTGCTGCTGCGGCCGCATGGATTGCGGTGGCTGTCAGCGTGGCTTCGGTAGCTTACTCGGTCTACATGTCACGCAACATGAAGACAAAAAACTCCGCAGAAGCCGCAGAGACCAATACGCTCACAAATAACTCATTTACCAGTGCTGAGAACCGGGTGGGGCAGGGGCGCGCGGTGCCACTCCTACTGGGAGAAATGGAGGTCGGTTCGAACGTAATTTCACTCGGTATTGACACAAGCAACAACCAGGACTGGACGGAATCTATTAGCTAAGGTGGCATTATGTCTTCAGGCGGCGGCAAAGCATCAACCCCCAAACTCCTCGACGATAACCTCAAGTCAAAGCAATTTTACCGGGTACTGGATCTCATCAGCGAAGGGCCTATCTACGGTCCCGTTGATCAGGAACACCTGTCATCATTCAAGCTCAATAAGACTCCCGTAACTGATGCGACAGGCAGTGTCAGCGTAAATGGTGTCAGCGTCGCCTGGCGCCCCGGCTCTGAAACGCAATCCCCCATTAATGGCTTCTCTGCTATTGAAGCGACCACCATCGTAAACACCGAAGTAACCTATGATACTCCGCTGGTTCGCACCATAACCGATCAGGACGTTACCCGGGTGCGGTTTAACGTTGGTGTGACCGGACTGGTCGAGCAGGACACCAAAGGCAATCAGAAAAACACGTCCGTCACTCTGGTGTTGGAGAGCAGAACTGGCGCTTCAGGCTGGGTTATTGAAAAGACCGTGACCATCACCGGGAAGATATCAGGCGAATATCTTGAGGCCCATCTGATTGATGCTCCGGATATCAAGCCGTTTGATATTCGCGTTCGCCGCATTACGCCCGACAGCAGCAGTGATTTGCTGTCCAACGGAACTATCTGGAATAGCTACAGTGAAATCACCGATGACAACCTGAGCTATCCATATTCAGCCATCGCAGGCGCCGTTATTGACCGCGACCAGTACACCGACACCCCAAGCCGCACTTACCATCTTCGCGGACTGATTGTGTCTGTACCAGACAATTATGACCCAATCGCCCGAACTTACTCCGGATTGTGGACGGGTGGTTTCAAACAGGCATGGACAAATAACCCTGCCTGGTTGTTCAGAGAACTGGCAAAGAACTCCCGCTTTGGTCTGGCTAAGCGCGCTGGCTACATCGATGTTGATGACGGTGCGCTGTATGTGCTGTCTCAGTATTGCGATCAGCTTGTTGATGATGGGTACGGCGGAAAAGAACCACGCATGACGCTAAACGCCTACATCACAGAGCAGGCTAGTGCGAGAGACATTCTCGACAAGATAGCGAGCATGTTCCGTGGAATTGCATTGTGGGACGGTGTGCGCCTGTCTGTCATGCTGGATGCGCCACAAGATCCGATTGCGACAATCACGAATGCTAACGTGGTTGATGGCAACTTCAAGCGAAGCTCTGTGAAGCGCTCTGAGAAATACAATGCAGTGGTGGTGTCATGGACCGACCCGGATAACGGTTGGGAGCAGGTAAAAGAGTACGTATCCGATGACGACATGATTGCACGTGGAAATTACAACGAGACTACCCTTGAGGCTTTCGGGTGTACCTCGCGCGGGCAGGCATGGCGAGCAGGTAAGTGGCTACTTGAAACAGCAAAGCGTGAGAGCAGCCGATTAACTTTCCAGATGCCCCGTGACGCCATCCATTTCACTCCTGGCGACATAGTTGAAATCATGGACAACAACTATGCCGGCGCACGCCTCGGCGGCAGAATAATGTCGCATTCAGGCAATAAAATTACCGTTGATGCTGTTGACTCCTCGCTTATCGGCGGTGGGGATACCATGTCTATCATGGGTAGCAATGGTAAGTTCGTGAAGTACGTTATTGACGGTGCTGCAAACAACGTCGTGACCCTGAAGACGACTCCATCATGGGTGCGGGATGGAACGGTTTTTGCCATTTCTACCAGCAGCGTCTCGACTCGTTTATTCCGTATCCTCAGCGTTGCGGAGACCGAAAATAATTCCGTATACAGCATTACGGCCTCCCAGCACGATCCAAATAAGCAGGCCATTGTTGATGAGGGGGCTGTTTTTGACATTCCCAGCGATACCCTTAATGGCTACCGTGTGCCAAACATTGAAAATCTGCGCATCATTAACACAAATTCTGAGACCATTCAGGTCACAGCAACCTGGGAAACAGCTACAACCACTAAAAAGCTGATGTTTGAACTGTACGTTTACAGTGCTGATGGGAAATTAGTTGCGCAGTATGAGACCGATCAGTTCCGATATGAGTTTTACGGCCTGAATGCAGGAAGTTACACGCTTGGGGTTCGTGGTCGAAACGAAAATGGAATGAAAGGCGCTGAGACTCAGGTAAGCCTGATTATCGGAGCGCCTAATCCCCCGAACTCGGTTCAGTGGATACCTGGCCCACTTCAGGCCACTTTAGTTCCGGTCATGTCTGTTACTGCCACATCTGATACTTCTTTTGAATTTTGGTACGCAGGTGAGACTCCGATTCCATTGTCCGACGACATTGAGAATAAAGCTCAATTCCTTGGCCGTGGCAATCAGTGGACCATCCAAAAACTTAAGTTTGACCATGTTTATTACGTTTATGTTCGAACTCGTAATGCATTTGGCGTTTCAGGATTTGTAGAGGCTTCTGGAAAACCAACGGACGACTTCAGTGATATCACCAATGCAATCCTGGAGGAGATTAAAGAGACTGATACGTTCAAAGACCTGATCGAGAGCGCGGTGGAGAGCAGTGAAAAGTTCGCAGAACTGGCTGATGCAATCAAAGAGAATGCAAACGGTCTTGCAGCGGCGGTTGGATCGAATAAGCAGACAGCAGAAGCAATCATCGGCAACGCGCTTGCTATTGCTGATGTTGTCGTGCGGCAGACAGCCCAGCAGGGCGCTAACTCTGCGACCTTCGAACAGCTCCGGGAGGTGATCGCCACTGAGACGGAGGCACGCGTCACGGATGTTACTCGTCTAGAGGCGAAAACTGCACAGAACGAAGCGGGTGTTACCGAGGTTCGACAGGCTCTGGCAACAGAAGCGGAAGCTCGAGCTTCTGAGGTCAGCCAGCTAACCGCCGCCACGAAGGTTGCTTCTGATAAAGCGGATTCTGCTGCTGCGGTTGGTGCACAGAATACAGCTTCAATCACCAACCTTAGCCAGGTTGTCACAGACCTGGATTCATCAATGGCGTCACGACTTGAAGAGCTTGGAGCGAAAACAGACAAGGCCAGCGGAGGTATTCAGAACAATGCTATTGCGCTGATCACCAGTACTCTCGCACAGGTTAACCAGCGCAACCTTATGAGCGTTCAGTATGGTGATAACAAAGCCAGTATTGAACGGGTCGACAATGTCATGGCTGACGCCAGTAAGGCTGTTGCTGAGTCGTTGCGTACCCTAGATTCCAGTGCCGGTGGAAACACAGCGAATGTCACTGACTTGTCGAAGACACTTGCTGACTTCACCCAGGCGTCTGCGACGGAAATTAACTCGCTTAAGGTCACGGTTAACGGCCAGTCTGCGGCTATTGTCCAGAACAGCCAGGTAACAGCCGACATCAATAATAACCTGAATGCAATGTACAGCATCAAGGTAGCTATTGATTCTAATGGCAACCAGTACGCAGCCGGAATGGGCATTGGTGTTCAGAATACGCCTTCAGGGATGCAGACTCAGGTTCTGTTCCTGGCTGACCGCTTCGCTGTGATGAGTCAGGCTGGGGGCGCAGTGACTCTGCCTTTTGTTATCCAGAACGGGCAGACCGTTATCCGAAATACAGTGATTGGTGAAGGGACTATCGACAACACCAAAATCGGCAGCTACATCCAGTCAACAACCTGGGACGGCACGGGGAACGTTGGCTGGCACATCAACAAGTCAGGCTACGCAACTTTCAATAACGTGACCGTTCGCGGCTCGATTTACGCCACAAACGGTAATTTTTCATTTAACGGGTCCGGTAATACCACTGTCATTAACGGTGATGGTGTCACCATCAATATTCCTGGTGGTGGAAGGATCGTACTTGGAACATGGTCGTAATATGCCGACAGGATTATTGATAGAACTTAACGACGGCGGAAAGCGTATGGAGATAACGGCAGGTCTGAGATGCCCGTCGTTTGGTGCTAATTTTGACAGTGGCTACCAGAAAGCAAAATACGCGGACATTGCCGGTTATGTGTCCGGAGCGCAGGTACTGTTTATCCCGCATGCGACGGCTTACCTTGATTCAGGTCTGCTTCATAAAATGAACTCGGTCACCATTTCTGGCGGCAGGGTTACGCAGAACTCTACGATGAAAGACAACAGCATCAGCGAAAGGGAGAGTACTTACACGTTTCCGGGAAGCCTCTGGCAGATATTTCCTACAGATCAGCGAAGTGGGGTGGGCCTGCTCATCAGCAACAGTACAGACTTCACCTCGATAACTAATGCCACACAGTCAGGTCAGTGTATCTGGAAGGGTACCGTCAGTGTTCCCACCGGGGGATGGGCTGTCCCCACAATAGCAGGATACGACAAGTCGAAGTATATCGTTTTCGGGCGCTGTAACAGCGGTAATACAATTGACTTCGACGGTAACACAGTCAGGTTTTTCAGCCCTCCGACAACAAATGATGACTCTCCTGCAACCGGCACGATAGACATCGCTATCTTCGCCAGTGGCGTAGCGCCGCAGCCTGGCACCGGCCTTAATATTTTCAATGCTGCAGGGGCCTGTACCTTTTCAACCACAAAACGACCTTTCGTTTACCTCAATCAACTCTGGTCGCCTTCTAAAAGCGCTGTGAACATAGGCAGCGGGTATGTTCCGCTGGGCAGGTTTGGGTTAATGACCCATGAGGTTAACGGAGTATATGTGTATCGAATGTTTGGAATAAAAATTCAGAATGGTTACGCATCAGTTCAGGGAGGCAAGTATCTCGGACGCGAACAATATGCCATTTTTGGTAATGACACGGTAACGCCCCTCAGTCTTCCCGTTCTTCCCGATATGTACGTCTGAAAAATATCACCCTTTAAATGCACCCTCGCTCCGGCGGGGTTTTTTATTTCCTGGAGAAAATATGATTTATACCACCGGCACTATCGCCCTAAGCGGAAACACCCTTACAGGTACCGGCACAAACTTTACTGCAGCTGGCTCACTTATTCGTAACGGCTGTACTGTTATCGCCCTGACAAGCCCGGCGCAGGTTTTCCAGATTACCGCGATTGGAAGCGCAACCTCTCTTACCGTTACGCCAGCTGCTAACCCTGCCGCACCTTCTGGAACTAAATACGCCATTCTTCTTAACGACAGTCTGAGTGTTGACGGTCTGGCACAGGATATTGCTGAAACGTTCACGATGTACCAGCGCTACATGAGTGGCTTCGCTGATGTGATGAACGGTACTACAGACGTCACTATCACAATTAACGGTGTTGCCGTCACGGTACCAGCTCAGAAATCGCTGGCGAAGAAAGGGGCAAACAACGACATTACCAGCCTTAGCGGATTAACAACCGCTCTCAGCATCGCTCAGGGCGGTACGGGAGCGAAAACAGCTTCTGATGCACGCACAAATCTTGCTTTAGGAAGTAGCGCCACGAGAGATGCCTATAGCGCAACAGGAAAAATGTTATCTGAAGGTGATTTTGGTATTGGTTTAATCCTTTCCTCTAGTAATGCGAAGCCTATAAATCCAGCCAGTTCAGCTCAACCTGGACCAACAGGGTTTGGTTTCTGGTCAGCGGCAGATAATGTCGGAGCATTTCCTGGGCAGTGGCAAAGCATCATTCAGATGGGAGTCGGGGGGGCAACATATTCACAAATGGCTTTTACGTGTTTGAATAACACTCGGGCAGCAATACGTGTATCAAACGGGAGTGGGAGCTTTACTGGCTGGGCTGAATTCTATACTACATCAAATACTACAAAGGCCAGTGACGGCACGCTCAAGGCTGCATCACCTGTTGTGCGTATCGTGAAGTCTCAGGAAGAAAACCAGCGAACTGATGTAGACGAAGACGGATTCTCCTGGTGCGGTTGCGCTACGGCGAATGAGGAGGCCGAGGGGGTTCATATAAGCCGCATCGATGTCGGTGTTTATACGCTGACTGGCTCTGCCGGTCTGGCATCTTCTGGCTGGCAACTTCTGCCGCCGATGGATCCGGGTGGGATGGGTGAGCTCGGTATTGTTGAAGCTGCGAAAGGGGATGATGGTGTTCTGACCATTCGCCTGTTTAAGCGCAAATACATGCTGAGCGATGAAGGGGAGATCGTCAAAACAAAAGGGGCTCCTATGGATGTTCCGGCCAACAGCTGGATCGACGTTCGCCTCGATATGCCAGAGGATAGCATCTGGAAAAAAAGAGCTTCCGAAGCTTCTCTTGAACTGACAGAGCAGCCTGAAGACATTCAGCCTTAAAAATTAATAGGCGAACCCAAATTGATCTGCATTCCATTTGAAACTACTGTATATAAACACAGTAATAAAGGGAGTGCAGATTATGCCCCGAATTTCAGATATTCAGGCCGCCTTTATTGCGGCCATAGAGCTTAACCCAAAGGGCTACCGCTACCTGAGAACAGACAGCTTTATAGAAAAGTTGCGTGGTTTTAACTGGCACTTTACCCGTGACGATGCAAACAAGTGGATAGAGCGCAATCAGCCAGGCTTCGCTGACAAGACGACAGACGGTAGCGACAACAGGTACTGGATCCTGCGTAACATGGGGAGGGTGCACTGATGGGATTTCCTTCACCGGCGGCTGATTTCGTAGCACCGCGTTTATCTCCGGAAATTATCTGCGGGATCGGCATGGACAGCCGCATCCTCGAAACCTCGTCTGGCTTTGCGGTTATCGAGCCGTGCACCAGACTGGCACAGAATCAGGTTCTGCTAATCCTCAGCGGCGGACGGACTCAGTTTGCCAGGGTCATGGGCAGGGCGCTGATTTGTGATGATGGTGAAGCGATAGAGGGGGAGGCTGCGGAAGAGGTTGAGGTGATGGGGCGGGTGACGTTCTTCATCAACAGCGTGATGCAGGATGACAGGGTGGTGTGATGGGGCATGGGTGGGGCATAAAGTTACCGCGAAACGACGTTAGTTCATTGCACATGACAAATCGTATCGCGGCAACATAGCAGAAGTTACCGCACATCAATCCAACATCAAGCCACTTCGTTAAAAGACTTAATAGTCTCCAGATAAAGATCGCCTGCAGCACAGGGGTACCGAGGAACGGGATCAGCGTAATGACGTCCTTACTGCTGAGCGAGCTGCCGATCCCGAGCATGATCCCGCAGAACGAGAGAAGCGCCACGGGCAG
>OKVJ01000688.1_pt1 | contig 12596 bp, 17 predicted proteins | sample 1606921 | NCBI WGS metagenome assembly OKVJ01 (sample SAMN03281016, study PRJEB24777) | human gut metagenome | isolation source: fecal sample PR161 from 1 month old female Malay infant, caesarean...
CATCGGTGTGACGGTATCACGCAGTGTTGCTGACCAAAAGCCCAAAGTAGTGACTCTGCAACAGGAGATCTCACAACTGTTGGATGTGAAAGCCAGTGCAGAGATTACCCTCTGGGATGACTATTTCGCGCCAGGATACGGTCAGCCTAACGATGAAGGAAACGAGGCGATTAAGCTGCTTGCGCGCCTGGAAGGTATACTTCTCGACCCGGTGTATACCGGCAAGGCGATGGCGGGTCTTATCGATGGAATTGAGCAGAAACGTTTTAAAGATGATGGCCCGATTTTGTTTGTCCACACCGGCGGCGCTCCGGCGCTGTTTGCCTATCACCCACATGTTTAATCTCCGGGCAGAACAATCATAATGCAAGAGAGTCTACAGCTGGTATTCGATTCAGCGCCGTTCCTGCTAAAAGGGGCGGTGTTTACGCTGCAACTGAGCATCGGCGGCATGTTCTTTGGACTATTGCTGGGGTTTATACTGGCGTTAATGCGCCTCTCTCCACTGCTGCCTGTGCGCTGGCTGGCGCGCATCTATATCTCGATTTTTCGCGGTACGCCGCTTATTGCCCAACTTTTCATGATCTACTACGGCTTGCCGCAATTTGGGATTGAACTGGATCCGATTCCGGCGGCGATGATCGGTTTATCGCTCAATACGGCCGCCTATGCCTCGGAAACATTGCGTGCGGCGATCTCGTCTATTGATAAAGGGCAGTGGGAAGCCGCCGCCAGTATCGGCATGACACCCTGGCAAACGTTACGTCGCGCAATACTGCCGCAGGCTGCCCGTGTGGCCCTGCCGCCACTCTCTAACAGCTTTATTAGTCTGGTGAAAGATACCTCGCTGGCTGCGACGATCCAGGTACCGGAACTGTTCCGTCAGGCGCAGCTGATCACTTCGCGTACGCTGGAAGTGTTCACGATGTATCTGGCTGCTTCGCTGATTTACTGGGTGATGGCGACGGTGCTTTCTGCGTTGCAGAACTATTTTGAAAACCAGTTGAACCGTCAGGAGCGTGATCCGAAATGAGTGCCATCGAAGTGAGAAACCTGGTAAAACAATTCCACGGTCAGACGGTGCTCCACGGCATCGACCTTGATGTGGCGCAAGGGGAAGTCGTGGCAATTATCGGCCCCAGCGGTTCCGGTAAAACCACGTTATTGCGTAGTATCAATCTGCTGGAACAGCCTGAAAGCGGTACGATACGGGTGGGTAATATGACCATCGATACGGCAAGGCCGTTGGGACAACAAAAAAACCTGATTCGCCAGTTGCGCCAGCATGTCGGTTTTGTGTTTCAGAACTTCAACCTTTTTCCACATCGTACGGTCCTGGAAAACATCATCGAAGGCCCGGTCATTGTGAAAGGGGAAGCGAAAGATGACGCGACAGCGCGTGCGCGAGAGCTGCTGGCCAAAGTCGGATTAAGTGGTAAAGAGACCAGTTATCCGCGGCGTTTATCCGGCGGACAACAACAGCGTGTCGCGATTGCCCGTGCGCTGGCGATGCGCCCGGATGTCATCCTGTTCGATGAACCGACCTCGGCGTTGGATCCTGAGCTGGTGGGCGAAGTGCTCAATACCATCAGGCAACTGGCGCAGGAAAAACGAACGATGGTCATTGTTACCCATGAAATGAGCTTTGCGCGTGATGTCGCGGACCGGGCCATTTTCATGGATCAGGGGCGCATTGTCGAACAGGGCGCGGCGAAGTCATTATTCGCGAATCCGCAGCAGCCACGCACACAGCAATTTCTGGAAAAATTCCTGATGCAGTAATGACTCACCGATTCGGCAGCGGCTCGCTTTCCGAATCGGTGATTAATGCTAACTTAAGCTAAATTTATTCGTGCGCTTTTAATCATATGCATTGCCAATAAAGATATTTGACCACACTTTGCCGTCGCGTTTTCCCACAAAAAACAGTGTTTTCTGCCTTATCTGCTCGCCATAACCTGCGAAAATTTTTACTGATTTTCGCTGATACCGATATTTCACACTTATAAAAAAGATTTATGTGTTAATTTAATGTATCCATAATAATGATTATTATTGTCAGGGGTGATATCGGTCAGTATGCAGGATAATGATTTTTTCTCGTGGCGCAGGGAAATGCTGCTACGTTTTCAGGAGATAACCGACAAGGAAGAGGTCTATTCAACATTGCAGCAGCAAACGCAGCTGCTTGAATTTGATTTTTTTGCACTGTGTGTCCGACATCCGGTGCCATTCACGCGCCCGAAAATCAATGTCCACACCACGTACCCGGATGCCTGGATGGCACATTATCAGGCTGAAAATTATTTTGCGGTTGACCCGGTTCTTAAACCAGAAAATTTCCTTCATGGCCATTTACCGTGGAATGACAAATTATTTCATGAGACACCGGAATTATGGAATACCGCACGGGATTTTGGATTACGTAAAGGGATAACGCAGTGTTTGATGCTGCCAAACCATGCGCTGGGATTCTTGTCCGTGTCTCGCTCAAGTATTCTTCATCATCCACAGCATGATGAAGAGATTGAGTTGCGCCTGCAAACACTGATTCAACACAGCCTGATCACGCTTTCCCGACTGGGAGACAATATGGTCATTGCGCCGGAAATGAAATTCAGTAAGCGCGAGAAAGAAATTCTGAAATGGACAGCGGAAGGTAAGACATCGGCCGAAATCGCTATGATTTTGTCCATCTCAGAGAATACGGTGAATTTTCACCAAAAGAACATGCAGAAAAAATTCAACGCGCCGAATAAAACACAGATTGCCTGTTATGCGGCGGCAACGGGAATCATCTGATCTGAATCTTCGTTCTGCGTGCCAGACGTATACCGGCTGCCAGCTTTTGTGCTGCCAGCCGGATTCACTTACTGGCGATAAGCTTGTTTGATCTGCTTCACCGTGTTGGTGAACACCGCAGCCTGAGCCTCATCTTCCAGCGTCGCGATCTGTTTTTCCATTTTAATGATGACGCGGCCTGCATCAGCCTGCCCCATAGCCTGTAGCATCAGCGTGATCATCGTTTTCAGGCATGAGACTTCCTGAGCCAGTTCCTGGTTATTATCAGCAGTGGAAAAATCAGGTGTGCTCATTTATTTACCTCGTTATGTTACCGTGCTTAGCGTGACGGTGAATGTCAAAGCGGCGGAGTATACCACAAGGCAGGGGAAAAATAGCAGTGGTTGTTTTGTGCGCGAGCTGTCTGGTTTATTAAATTAAACATTAGCCGAATATTTATTTTTAATAATGCGGGCAAAATATATGTTTAATAGAGGTAGAGCGATGGTTAATTATTGTTACAAAGCGCCGCTTCTATTTCCCCTTCAGAATAAAAAAGTGCGTTCCGTCAACTTTCCGAAAAGCACTTTTAAACACATAAACCAGATGCGGCGCGGGCTGGGGAAGTTTCCACAAAATGTACAGGTTAATTTCCAAAAACGAGACCGAAATCGAATGAGTGGCATTTTTTAACTTTCAATAACGCAGCAAAAACCGTTAGTATGTGAAAATTAGCTTGCAGCAGCGTCATCCCTTTTCTGGAGATATTCCATTGATCAACGTACTTCTTGTTGATGACCACGAACTGGTGCGCGCAGGGATACGACGCATTCTTGAAGATATTAAAGGCATAAAAATTTCTGGCGAAGTTTGTTGCGGCGAGGATGCCGTAAAATGGTGCCGGGCGCATTCTGTCGACGTTGTGTTGATGGACATGAACATGCCGGGCATCGGTGGCCTTGAAGCCACACGCAAGATTGCGCGCGCTAATATCGACACCAAAGTCATCATGCTTACCATTCACACAGAAAACCCGCTTCCGGCGAAAGTGATGCAAGCTGGCGCGTCAGGTTATCTCAGCAAAGGCGCTGCCCCGCAGGAAGTTGTCAATGCGATTCGCTCCGTCCATTCCGGACAGCGATACATTGCGTCTGATATCGCTCAGCAGATGGCTCTCAGCCAGATTGAACCGGAAAAAACTGACTCACCGTTTGATAGTTTGTCTGAACGCGAATTGCAGATTATGCTGATGATCACTAAAGGTCAGAAGGTCAATGAGATCTCTGAACAACTGAATCTCAGCCCCAAAACGGTGAACAGCTATCGCTATCGCATGTTCAGTAAATTGAACATTCATGGTGACGTGGAGCTGACTCACCTGGCGATTCGCCATGGTCTGTGCAATGCGGAGACGTTAGCAAGTCAGTGAATGAAGTTTTCGATTCAAAAGCCTTTCTCAAAACAGTGACCAGCAAACCGGGTGTCTACCGTATGTATGACACCGGTGGCACGGTTATCTATGTTGGCAAAGCAAAAGATCTGAAAAAGCGCCTTTCCAGCTATTTTCGCAGCAATCTCGCCTCGCGAAAAACAGAGGCGCTGGTTGCGCAGATCCAGCAGATTGATGTCACGGTAACGCATACCGAGACGGAAGCGCTATTGCTGGAACACAACTACATCAAACTTTATCAGCCGCGTTACAACGTATTGCTGCGCGATGATAAATCCTATCCTTTTATCTTCCTGAGCGGTGATACGCATCCGCGTCTGGCGATGCATCGTGGTGCGAAGCATGCCAAAGGGGAGTACTTTGGCCCGTTTCCAAACGGTTATGCGGTGCGGGAAACGCTGGCACTGTTGCAAAAAATTTTCCCCGTTCGCCAGTGCGAAAATAGCGTCTATCGCAACCGCTCTCGCCCGTGTCTGCAATACCAGATTGGCCGCTGCCTCGGCCCCTGCGTGGCAGGCCTCGTCAGCGAAGAGGAGTATGCACAGCAAGTGGATTACGTGCGTCTGTTCCTGGCCGGTAAAGATGACCAAGTGCTCACGAAACTGATTGCCAGAATGGAAAAAGCCAGCCAGGCGCTGGAATTTGAAGAGGCAGCGCGTATTCGCGATCAAATCCAGGCCGTACGCCGGGTAACCGAAAAACAGTTTGTCTCAAACACCGGAGACGATCTGGACGTGATCGGGGTGGCATTCGATGCGGGTATGGCCTGCGTACATGTGCTCTTTATTCGGCAGGGCAAGGTATTAGGTAGCCGCAGTTATTTCCCTAAAGTGCCGAATGGTACTGAGCTTGGTGAGGTGGTGGAAACCTTCGTCGGGCAGTTTTACTTGCAGGGGAGCCAGATGCGCACTCTGCCGGGTGAGATCCTGCTTGATTTTAACCTCAATGACAAAACGCTGTTATCGGATTCATTGTCGTTGCTTGCCGGACGCAAAGTTAATGTACAGACCAAACCGCGTGGCGATCGTGCACGCTATCTGAAACTGGCGCGTACTAATGCCGCTACGGCGCTCAGCACGAAATTATCGCAGCAGTCGACTGTCAATCAACGCCTGACGGCACTGGCAGCCTTGCTGAAACTGCCTGAAGTGAAGCGCATGGAGTGTTTTGATATCAGCCATACGATGGGTGAGCAGACGGTGGCGTCCTGCGTGGTATTTGACGCCAACGGGCCCGTGCGAGCGGAATACCGCCGCTATAACATTACTGGTATCACACCCGGCGATGATTACGCAGCAATGAATCAGGTACTGCGTCGTCGTTACGGGAAGGCGATTGATGAGAATAAAATTCCGGATGTGATTTTGATCGACGGCGGGAAAGGGCAGTTAGGGCAGGCCAAAACGGTTTTTGCTGAACTCGACGTTCCGTGGGATAAACATCATCCATTGCTATTGGGTGTGGCAAAAGGTACTGACCGCAAAGCGGGGCTTGAGACGTTGTTTTTTGAGCCCGAAGGCGAAGGGTTCAGTCTGCCGCCAGATTCACCGGCGCTGCATGTGATCCAGCATATTCGCGACGAGTCGCACGATCATGCAATCAGTGGGCATCGTAAAAAGCGGGCAAAGGTGAAGAATACCAGCACCCTGGAAACTATCGAAGGCGTTGGTCCAAAGCGTCGCCAGGTACTGTTAAAGTACATGGGGGGGCTGCAGGGCTTGCTGAATGCGAGTATTGAAGAAATTGCAAAAGTGCCGGGCATCTCGCAAGGTCTGGCAGAAAAGATCTACTACTCGTTGAAACATTGAGGGCTCTGTAGCAACATAGGGTCAAAATTTACTGACAACAGATAGTTACCGTCATTATGCGATTTAATATCCCTACGTTGCTTACCCTGTTTCGCGTCATCCTTATCCCGTTTTTTGTTTTGGCATTTTACTTGCCTTTTCAATGGGCTTCGTTTGCATGCGCGCTGATTTTTCTGGTTGCCGCAGTCACCGACTGGTTTGACGGTTTCCTTGCGCGCCGCTGGAACCAGAGTACGCGTTTTGGCGCATTTCTGGATCCGGTGGCAGATAAAGTGATGGTTGCTATCGCAATGGTGCTGGTAGCTGAGCATTACCACACCTGGTGGGTGACGCTACCGGCGGCGACTATGATTGCCCGTGAGATTATTATTTCGGCCCTGCGTGAATGGATGGCGGAGCTGGGTAAACGCAACAGTGTTGCCGTCTCCTGGATCGGTAAAGTGAAAACGACCGCACAAATGACCGCACTGGTCTGGATGCTCTGGCGTCCAAATGAATGGGTCGAGTGGGCGGGGATTGGCCTTTTCCTGGTTGCTGCGGTACTGACACTGTGGTCGATGTTGCAATATTTGAACGCTGCCCGTGGAGATTTGCTTGAACAGTGATCGTTTCGCGTTAATTTTCAGCAAACGATCCGGGTTTTGAAAAATATCGTTGACTCAGTGCGTCAGGTAAGTAGAATGCATCGCATCGGACGGCAGCGTAGCTCGCCAGAAGATAACAAAATCAAGTGATTAGAACAAAACTTGATATTGCGGGAATAGCTCAGTTGGTAGAGCACGACCTTGCCAAGGTCGGGGTCGCGAGTTCGAGTCTCGTTTCCCGCTCCAGTTTAAAAGCATCGGCATATTGCGGGTGTTGGCTGAAAAGCATGAAGATTCTGGCGCGTTAGCAAAGCGGTTATGTAGCGGATTGCAAATCCGTCTAGTCCGGTTCGACTCCGGAACGCGCCTCCAATTTCTTCCCGAGCCCGGGTGGTGGAATCGGTAGACACAAGGGATTTAAAATCCCTCGGCGTTCGCGCTGTGCGGGTTCAAGTCCCGCTCCGGGTACCATGGGAAAAAGCAGAATAATCAAAGCAATAAGCAGTGTCGTGAAACCACCTACGGGTGGTTTTTTTGTGCCTGAAATTCACGCCCTGTGCATATCCTGTGCTCACGGGGTGCAATGAGCTGCAATCTCCAGCCTGGCAATGCCGAATCGAACGTGTCGCCTCCAGCATAGAGAACCAGCCCGCTTTACCTGTTTTCCGGTACTCTTCCGGGAAGGGGGCCCGGCTGAGCAAGCTGTAACGCTCTAGCCACCCTGAGTACAAAGTTGCTTAATTCGTGCAATCACCTCATCCCTGTTCTTCTGGTGTCCGCGCATAGCCCTTGGATGGGCAATTCTGAAACAGATTGCATTACCTGTTTTGAACTCCCATAGCTTCCCCGGAATGACTGAAGAAGTCTCATAGCCGCCTAGCTCAGTAAGCACCTGTTTTATGATGTAGTCTGTTCTCCGGGCTCCGGATGCAAAGATGATGAAATCAGGCTCAAGGTGTTTAATTTGTACCGCCAGCAGCTTCAGCGAGGCTAATATGACTTCCTGCACTTCATTTTGAGGGCGATTGAGAGGGGTCAGTCCGTCGTAATCCCACGCCAGTAGATTGGCATACACGATAGCCTGAGGAGGAATATTAAGCTCCCGGGCCAGCCTGAAATGATATTGCGTGAAGCGGCTACGTGATTTGAGGTTGGTGGTGCCATCATTTTGTACCGGAAGATGTTTCCTGTAACGATCTACAGCTTCTTCAACCACTTGCCCGATGGTGACGTCAGGTATAAGTCCCAACACCCGTGATATCGTATTCTTACCATTCAGCGTATTCCAGCCTGCGGTTTCACGTCCAACCAGCATGATTTTTATCGGTGAATGCCAGTATTCTTCAAACGGCACGGGTAAAAAGACGCCTGAGTATTTATCTTCATTCAGGTTAAATGACTGGGCGTCAACTTCCTGTAATATCCGTTAGTACGCGTCTAATAGCCTTTCCATTCTTCAATCCTGCTCCGTAATAAAAACACCTTCAGATATATATTATTTTCATGATATCAATCAGATACATGAGGATAAATATGCAAAAATCCTTCCGATTCACCAATTCATCCATCAAAGCCCTTCCGGCAAACACAGATACCCGATCTACAGAGCTTGAGGTATCCGATACTGAGGTCATTGGCCTCAAATGCCTCTCAGGTCGAACGGGTAACAAACGTTTCCTCCTGCGCTACACATTCCACGGTACCAAAAAAAGTATCAGTATTGGCAGATTCCCTGAAATTGATGTGGGGACAGCCCGTCAGATAGCTCGTCGTCACAAGGAGGCGATTGCACTGGGAAATGACCCTAAGGCAGAACGCGATAATTATCGTGCTATGCCAACGCTTAGTGAGTTTTTTCACCAGACCTATGTTCCGTTCATCAAGCGCCATAAAAAGTCCTGGGATAAGGATGTTCAGCGTTTCACGCAATACATTGAACCTCGTCTGGGGAAGATACGTTACTGCGACCTTCGGGCCCGGGAAATCCAGCAGGTGCTTTTCGACATGCTTGAGGGTCGTATTCACGGCCAGCAGTATGCACCGTCTACCTGTAACAGGGCACTGGCTATTCTGAAAACTATGGGGCGTTATGCGCTAAGACAGGATGTCCTGGAGAAGAATGAAGCCGATAAGATCCCTTTGCTGAAGGAGAATAATCAGCGGACGCGCTTTTTTGACGCTGATGAGATCAGAAGGATCCTTGATGCTGCGTCTCGGTACCCCAATAAAGCTGCCGGGGGGCTGATCGCTATGCTGCTGTTAACCGGTACACGCAAATCAGAAATGCTGAACGTCATGCACAAACATATTGATCGGGATAACAGGTCTTTATTCATTCCTTATACTAAGAATGGTCGCAGCAGAACTGTGTATCTCAGTGATGTTGCATTATCCATTATTGATTCGATCCCACGGGCTGGCAGCAACCCCTATCTGTTTGCCGTAAAAGATAATGGAAAACCAATATCAGAACCCCGGTGGGCCTATGAAAAAATACTGGCAGAGTGCGGGATAGATAAAAGTGAAGTCTGTTTCCACACTACGCGCCATTCCGTCGCATCATTACTTGTCTCCAGCGGACAGTACAGTCTGTATGACGTTAAAGCCCAGCTGGCGCATGCCAGTATTCAGAGTACGGAGCGCTACGCAAAACTGACACCAGAGCGAATGCGTCAGACCGGGCAGGGTGTTACCGACCTTCTTTTACCCCCCGTAGCTACCAGTAAAGAACAGTGATTTTTGCATCTCTTAAACGTGGAGAATGATTATGCCGTTAAAGTGCCCTAAGTGCGGTAGTCGGAATACAGTCACAGAAACTGCCGGAAATATAGCAAAGGTGACTCGCGATGACCGGTTTCTGACATCGACATCCGGTTATATTAGCCCGGAGCAATTACCAGAATTGCTTAAAGAAATCATCAGGGCGATACAGCGTCTATTTGGATTCCTTGAACAGCGTGAAAGGAATAATGCGCCAGTGCTTATCTGCAAGGATTGTGGATATTATGAAAGAATATAGATGACCACTGAAGGCAATTCCAGATTCTTTACCCTGTCTATGTAACCCCGATACTTAAAACGTATCGGGTTTTTTGTTTATGAGGATTATTCAATGAAATCTATCTCGAACTGGCAAGACCTGCCGTCGCTCCTTCTTCCCGATTCAGTTATGACTGTCCTGAGAAAAGAACTGATACTTCCATTTGATGATGAACTTTCCGCAATGAATTTTTGGGGCGAGGTGGGTGTAACATTAATGTACATTGAACCCGGTGATGTTCCCGAAGATATTAAACGACACGTACTGGATGTAATTCATCATTTAATTGCAAACCCTGAGTTCGTGGTCCATCTGACAGATGAATATTACTTGATGCTATCAATTACAGAAGATAATGGAAATGGTATTTATCTGCTATTTCATCCGGAATGCCCTTTGAAGGGGATTGACACATTAATGTCTATGGCGGAATCACGTCTGTAAATCATATCAAAATCAGGAGATGAAAATGAGAAAATCAAAGTTAGGGAAAAATAATAATGAACACGAGAAGCAGGAGTTAAATAATGATTTAAGTGATATTGAAAAAGGTATCACTGAAGATGGCCAATATTACCTGAAGAGAGTTATAAGCTGCTAATTGAATCAGGTCAGGCGGAAAAAATCAGCCCTAAAGCCAGCGGTATTCTGACATGGCAACTGGCTATGTCTGAAACGGATAATGAACTTTACCTGCGTCTCATGGCAAATGGTAGCGGAGGATTGTTCTCTAAAGACTGGATCGCACTTTCTAAGATTGAAAGTGTACTCGAAGTTCAACCGACAACGGGCTTCACATCTGGCGTATTCAGACCATTATTTAAAGGGGCTAGTGCCAATAATGCTGGTTTTCTGGCTGCTGTTCTACGCTCGCCAGATATATGCCTGCTGGAGGCGCATCCGGAGAAATTATTTACGCATGTTTTATATGCTGACTGGCGGGCGCGTCTTAAAACACTCGGTAAGGTTGGCGATTGAGAAAGGATTGCGAAGAATTAATTCTTTACCAGAACTGTTATACAACCAGAAACTACTACACACCTCTACTCACCTTTTACAGGAAAATCTATTATGCAAACCCAGTATGTCTTAAAACAGGCAGGATTAACGCTGCCTGTCACTAAATTATTTCAGCAGCACATCGTTACGCTTCTGGCAGAACAATCTCAGCAAACATCGGTCAGGGCAGTAGTCATTAATTTTCGTGACCCGGACTACAGTGCAGAATCCGGCGGATTTCATCCGGTTGAAATGCGGTTCATCCGCCAGGATAACGAATGGTATTTCGATTATGTCACAGACTTTAGTTACATGGGACGAGTCTATCCGGAGCTGGAAAAGGAAATGGACTTTTGTTGGTCAGGTCAATACGTCTTCCATTATCTGGCTGGGGATATTTCACTGGCGGCAGAGAGGAATGAACTCTGGTCCTTATGGGAGGGTAATTTTATGGATTACCTGTCTATGGGGATTTACCGGGTAACGGTAACTGTGGAAAGTTGTTGACCTGTTATGAACAGGAAGAAAACGGGCATCTTTGTAATCCTCTTCATGCGCAGTACATCGCAGCATGATGATGATACTGGTTGTACCGGACCGTTCGCATAAACATGTGCAGACACGGGGGATCTCAGATCCCTCGTGGTTTAGGCCCAAATGGCGCATTCCTCAGTGACAGGGTGATAACGAAGAGTTCATTACCCCAACGGCTGTTTTACACCGCATAAATAACATCGATATTACAGTGTGTTAGAGCCAATTTTGGCCGATGGACTGTTAAAACAAAACTAGACAGGTACCCATGATGCGTCAGTCACGAGGCGAGAAGATCGTTGAAAGACTGGGGTGGATATTGCTCCAGCTCTATACCGGCAATTCTCTGTCGGTTAATGATATCAGCCAGCAGTTTTCTGTTTCCCGTCGGACAGGACGACGGGACTTATTGAGGGTGGAAACAGTAACGGAGGTTATTTCTCCCGGGAAAGTGCGGTTGGCTCCTCTGATAAGAGAGCGAGTCAGGCAAGGAATATTCAAATAATTTTCTCTACATGGACATAACCTGTCCTTGCATTGCATTAGGCTCTGCAATGAACCAAAAAAATCACCTTAATGAAGGATGTAAGATGAAAAGAATGATAATAGCAGCTCTGTTATTCACGGGTTTTTTGTCACAGGCGCATGCCGGGCTTGTTCAGGTAAATAACCGTGTAGCCTGTTACCTTGCGATGGACAGTATAAACAGGCAACTCATGGAGACAGATAAAAAGGTCACTGCTGAAATTTACAAATATCTGGAGGGAGAACTACAACGTTATGGCGTTGACGAGGAGTCAATTAATGAAAACACCACCGCCCTGGATAATGAACTTCCTCGGGCATACCAGCAGGCAGCATTTGCAGATAAGTGTGTGACATTTTACCGCAAATCATCGAACAGACAGTAGTAAGAACAGATAATCTTTCTCACCCAATTGGATAATAATGATATGAAAAAGATAATTACTGCATGTATCGTGGCCATCGTGCCTGTCACCTCAATAGCCGCTTCTGTTTCGCTTGATACAGCAGGACGATGTTATGAAGCAACTCGTCAGTCGACTCAAATGGCGATGTTACTGGATCCAAACGCAGCAGAATACAAAAATCTTAACAGTAATGCCAAAGAACTATTTGGCACACTCTCCGGTGGCGTCGGCGAAAAGGACTCAAAGAAAATTCGGGATGCCTGGAAGGCCATTCTGGATAATGCCGGAATGGAAGGTCGCATGGCTAAATCTGATGGATATCGGGAAATGAACCGATATCCACAGGAGGTGATTATGCAGGAAGCCAATAAATGTGTCCGTCTGGCTCTTAAAGCAGGACTTGTTAAACTCTGAGTCCTTAAGAATAATATCGGGAGCATAAGCTCCCGTATTCTTCAGGCACAATAT
>OKVJ01000693.1_pt1 | contig 12555 bp, 10 predicted proteins | sample 1606921 | NCBI WGS metagenome assembly OKVJ01 (sample SAMN03281016, study PRJEB24777) | human gut metagenome | isolation source: fecal sample PR161 from 1 month old female Malay infant, caesarean...
AATAGCTGCCTTCACAATGGCAGGAATACCCATTGCTCTGGCAAGGATCGCTGTATGTGAAGTTGTTCCGCCATTATGAAGACAAATGCCAAGAATGTGTGCTTTATTCAGGCTGGTTATCTGTGATGGCAACAGATCGTTGGCTAACAAAATGCAGGGCGCGGTAGTGATAAAGTGTTGTTCACTTACCCCGCAAAGCTGGTTCAGTACCTGACGTGTAAGGTCACGGATATCTGCCTCGCGTTCACGTAAATACAGTGTTTCCGCCTGACAATATTGCTCTGCTAATGCCTGCATGACTTCTAACCATGCGAATTCCGCCTGTTTGCCCTTTGCCAGACGTTGCTGTAATTGCCGGTTAATTTCTGGATCTTCAAGCATCATCTTATGGGCGGCAAAGATATCGCCTTCAGGCCCTGCCGCTTTATCGGCAAGTTCACAAACAACAATGTCGATAGCAGACTCGATTCGCGACAGCTCTTCTTGCGGAGAATCGACGGTGCGCTGCGTAATTTCTGGTCGTTCACAGGTAAACCATTTAACAGGACCAATAGCGATACCATTTTGTACTGACAAGCCTGATATTGCGCCATCGACAGGGGCGCTGACCACGGGTGTGGCGGTTAGCGGAATCTCTGAAGAAGCGAGCAGGTGAGCTTCACCAAAATGATTTTTCGCCAACGTTTCAATTGCCTTGAGAGCGTCACTGGCATCGGTGCCTTCGGCCTGGAAGATGATTTCATCGCCACAGCGGACGCCCAACATTGCCAGTTCGTTGAGACTGCGGGTGCTGGCGCGTTTATCGCCTTTGATGACGATAATGTTTGCCGAATATTTCGCTGATACTTTCAGGATGCTGGCTGCCGGACGAGCATGAATGCCGTGGGGATTACGTATCGTCCAGCAAAAAGTTTGCCATTCATCGCAATGATTGATTGGTGATATTGCTGGAATAACCTCGTCTGCAGTTGAGGATGGCGTGAGTTGCTGCTGTTTAGCACACAGCGCAAGATCCACTTCAGCGATAATCTCCGTCACCGAAAGCCCCGCTGCGGCAGACGTTACCGCTGACATGGCACCTTCCACTACAGGGGCGGCGAGCAGATAAATTGCACTTCTTTGCTCTTCAGAAAGCAGCTCCAGCGCCATCTCGGTACTAAGCAGCGCACTGCCCATATCCATGAGTACCAGAACGCCATCCGGTGACCAGACCGATTCAATCGCAGACATAATGGCAATAGCATCAGTGCCAATCGGATTTTGCGGATCATCAATACCTGCAGTAATGGCCAGAGGAACGTCCCCTCCAGACATCTGTAGTGCTAATTCCTCAATCCCCTGGGCGAGACGTAGACTATGAGAAACAATAACAATGGCAACCATAATTTATCCCGCGAATCCTTCCTGCATAGCCTTAATCATCAGCCAGGAGGAGGTCGCGCCTGGATCCTGATGGCCCACACTGCGAGCGCCGAGATAACTGGCACGTCCTTTTTTCGCCTGCATATTGATGGTGTTATCGACGGCTGTTGCCGCATCTTGCACCATCGTATTCAGCAGAAGGGAAGGCGACATTCCGGCTTGCAGGTTCTTTTTGGCTTCGTGGAGGACTGGAACCCAGACATCACACAGTGTTTTATCCCCTTGTTCTGCTTTTCCTCGTGCGATAACGCCTGCAATCCCTTCTTCCAGACACGCCAGCCACTCTTCCAGAGTTAATTCTGTTCTGGCTCCCACTGCCGCAGAAGAGCGAATAAATAATGTGCCGTAAAGAGGACCACTGGCACCGCCAACGCTGGAAAGTAGTTTCATGCCAGTATTTTTAAGGATATTGCCAATATGCTGACGTTCAATGTCGGGCAACGTCGCTTTCACGGCACTGAAACCACGATTCATATTGAGGCCGTGGTCGGCATCACCAATATCTCTGTCAAGTGCGGTTAGAAAATCTTGTTGTTCAGTGAGATGTGCAGCACAACTCTCCAGCCAGGCAATAACATGTTTGTTTTGAATTTTCATATAATGTCCTTATTAACATCCCCAACGAAGCGCTGGCGTATTGACCGGGGCATCCCAAAGTTGCAAAAACTCCGGGGTGCATTTCAGCAGGCTGATGGAAAATCCGGCCATATCTAATGATGTACAATAATTACCGACCAACTGGCGGCTAATTTTAATTCCCTGGCGCAGTGCGGCGCACATAAATACCCTGGCTACACCATATAACTCTGATTCAGGCGTGCTGCCAAGTCCGTTAATTAACACAATATATTCGGCATTTTGATCGAATGACTCATTCATTGATGATGCGTCAATCCATCCCCCCGCATGGCGATCCCAATGGCGTAATGTGCGTCGCCAGGGGGTATTATCCAGTAATTGCGCTATCACGCTGTCGATTAAAGTGTTCAGATCTTGCAAAGTGCGGCGTTCAATGCCGGGTTCACCGTGGATCCCGACACCAAATTCGATTTCATTATCAGCCAGTTCAAATGAGGGTTTTCCCGCGGCGGGAACCGTACAGGCTGACAGTGCGATGCCAAAAGAACGTGTGGCATTGTTAACATCTTTGCCAAGTTGCTCGCACTGCCCCAGGTTATATCCCTGAAGTGCAGCCGCACCGACAATCTTTTCAACAAAAACTGTACCCGCAACACCGCGACGTCCGGCTGTATACAGGCTATCTTTTACCGCTACATCATCATCAATAATGACGGTCCCAACGGCGATGCCTTCTTCGTGTAACATCTCGACTGCCGTTTCGAAATTCAGAATATCGCCAGTGTAATTTTTGATGAAAAACAGAACGCCAGAACCATTATCAACCGCTTTGGCACATTCGATCATTTGATCTGGCGTGGGCGATGTGAAGATTTCACCAGGACATGCACCGGTTAACATTCCCATACCGACAAAACCTGCATGCAGTGGTTCATGGCCTGAGCCGCCGCCTGAAATCAGCGCCACTGCATTATCGGTTTGTTTGCACCACACATATCGGGGCGCGTAATTTGCCTGCAGGTGTGGCCAGGTGGCGATGAGTCCTTCCATTTGTTCTGTGACAACAGAATCAATCTGGTTAATTAATTTCTTCATAGTCATTCCTGTTCTGATAAATTACGTAAATCGCGCTAAATATGCTTTCGAGATTAATTCTCCAGCCGCAATAAAACAAATCGCACGATAATAAGATTCATAATGAAACAGTTAATTCATTGTGTTGTTCCAAAATGAAATGGGACCAGCGTGGATATTGATATATTGTGATTAAGGCATGAAAAGTGTTTTTTATTATCATCTGCAGATGATGTTTTTTACAGCGCGATCATAAAACATAATTTTTCGCGAATGAAATGTTTGCCGCCACTGGATGCAACGAGTAGGTTAACAGTGAAGCAAAACAAGTTACGCGAGGAATGATATGGATAAGATTATTATAAGTCCGGCTAAATATATCCAGGGAAATGGTTCTCTGGATAATATTGCTACGTATGCGGCGAGTTTGGGAACAGAACCATTAATTATTGCAGATGAATTTGTGACCGGTCTGGTTGGTGACAGAGTAAGCCAGAGCTTTGCAAGAGAAAACATTATTGCGGATTTTGATGTTTTTTGCGGTGAATGCTCGCAAAATGAAATTTCTCGAATTCGTGAGAAATTTAATCAGCGTAAATATAATGTCGTTATTGGTGTTGGCGGCGGTAAAACGTTGGATACGGCAAAAGCCGTAGCGTATTACCAAAAAATTCCGGTGGTGGTGGTGCCGACAATTGCTTCCACAGATGCGCCAACCAGTTCTCTGGCAGTAATTTACACCCCGGAAGGCCAGTTTAGCGAATATCTGTTTTTCCCGAAAAACCCGGATATGGTGATTATGGATACTGGCGTCATTTCAGCCGCGCCAGTGCGTCTGCTGGTGGCCGGTATGGGAGATGCATTGTCAACCTGGTTTGAGGCGAGAGCCAATCAGGCGTCAGGAAAAGCCACAATGGCAGGTGGGGCGTCGACACTGGCGGCACTGGCTATTGCCCGACTCTGTTATACCACGCTACTGGAAGATGGCTATAAGGCAAAAGTCGCGGTTGAACAAGGTGTTAGTACCAAAGCGGTAGAGAATATTATCGAAGCTAATACCTATCTTAGCGGCATTGGATTTGAAAGTAGCGGCCTGGCGGCAGCTCATGCCATTCATAACGGCATGACGCAACTGGAGGAATGCCATCATTGCTACCACGGTGAAAAAGTGGCATTTGGCGTCCTGGTACAGCTCGTACTGGAAAACGCACCACAGGAGGAAATTGAAACCGTACTCAATTTCTGCCATAGCGTTGGCTTGCCGACAAATCTTCATATGTTAGGCGTGAAGGAAATTAATAAAGATAAATTACGGGCAGTGGCTGAAGCCGCGACTGCTGAAGGGGAAACTATCCATAATATGCCATTCGTAGTAACAGCGCAGGACGTTCTTTGCGCAATTTTAACTGCACATCATTTGGGACTTTAAAAAATAATACGGCCTGTGCAAAGCAGGCCGTTGGTGTCATTTTAAATACTTCATTCGGGAATAAATATGACCAGTAACTGGAAACGTTGGATCACGCTGGCGTTATGTGGTATTGCCGGAAGTGCAATATATAAATTGCCTTATTTACGGGAAACCTATTACGACGCGATGCAGCAGGCTACAGGAGCGACTAATGCTGAACTTGGTTTTCTAATGACAGCCTATGGTCTGGTGAACTTTTTATTATATCTACCAGGCGGTTGGGCTGCCGATAGATTTTCTGCACGTAAATTAATGACCTTTTCATTAATTTCCACCGGGATAAGCGGTTTTTATTATGCGACCTTCCCCTCGTATACTATGATCTGTTTGTTACATGCACTTTGGGCTGTTACAACCGTATTTACGTTTTGGGCCGTGTGTGTGCGAATTATTCGTACTCTGGGAACCAGCGAAGAACAAGGTCGCTTATACGGTTACTGGTTTCTGGGTAAGGGATTAACCTCCATTGTACTGGGATTTCTTTCCGTGCCGGTATTTGCCAAATTTGGCGAAGGTGTTGATGGTTTACGGGCGACAATTATTTTTTATTCCGTAGTGACTATTCTGGCCGGTGTTTTAGCCTGGTTTGTTTGTCAGGATGAAACGCACAGCGAAGATAAAGCGAATTTCCGTCTGGCAGATATGGCATTCGTGCTGAAAATGCCGACGGTTTGGCTGGCAGGTGTTGTGACCTTTTGTATGTGGTCAATTTATATCGGCTTTGGCATGGTCACGCCGTATCTGACGCAGATCCTGCATATGGGCGAATCGGAAGTGGCAGTTGCCAGTATTCTTCGCGCCTATGTGTTATTTGCGATGGGGGGATTAATTGGCGGACAACTGGCTGACCGCTGTGCGTCACGCACGCGTTTTATGATTTACGCCTTTATCGGCATGATTGTCTTTACTACCGTTTATTTCTTCCTGCCCGGTGAGTCGCGCTACGTCACGATTGCGCTGGCGAATATGGTTGCGTTGGGCGTGTTTATTTACTCTGCGAATGCCGTGTTCTTCTCAATTATTGATGAGGTTCGGATCCCGGCAAAAGTCACAGGGACTGCTGCGGGTCTGATCTCTTTACTGACCTATTTCCCGGAAATCTACTGCTACACGATGGTGGGCAATATGGTCGACCGCAAACCGGGTATTGCCGGTTATCAGGATGTTTTCCTGTTCATGTTGGTTTGCGCATTCATCGGCCTTATCGCCGCACTGGTCCTCCAGCGTGTGAATCGTAAAAGTAAAAATCAAGTCAATGAAATCACTGAAAACAATGCGGATTGCGCATCCTGAATCTGACGGGGGAACCAATGGTGGACATGATTAATGAAAGTGCACGGCAAACGCCAGTCATTGCACAAACGGACGTTCTGGTTATCGGGGGCGGTCCGGCAGGATTATCCGCTGCCATTGCGGCAGGGCGGTTAGGTGCCAGAACCATGATTGTTGAGCGCTACGGGTCGCTAGGCGGCGTATTGACGCAGGTCGGGGTAGAAAGTTTTGCCTGGTATCGTCATCCGGAGACGGAAGATTGTGAAGGGATCTGTCGTGAGTATGAAGGCCGCGCACGAGCGCTGGGTTTCACACGACCAGAACCTCAGTCAATTAGCGAAGTTATAGATACTGAAGGATTTAAAGTTGTCGCCGATCAGATGATTACGGAATCTGGCGTTGAGCCGTTATATCACTCCTGGGTTGTGGACGTGATCAAGGACGGGGATACGTTATGCGGTGTTATCGTCGAGAATAAATCAGGTCGAGGGGCAATTCTGGCGAAAAGAATCGTCGATTGCACGGGGGATGCTGATATTGCCGCTCGTGCAGGCGCGCCCTGGACGAAACGGAGCAAGGACCAACTGATGGGCGTCACCGTGATGTTCAGTTGCGCAGGTGTTGATGTGGCACGCTTTAACCGTTTTGTTGCGGAAGAACTTAAGCCGACCTACGCGGATTGGGGCAAAAACTGGACGATTCAAACCACGGGTAAAGAAGACCCGATGTTTAGCCCGTATATGGAGGATATTTTTACCCGCGCGCAACAGGATGGTGTGATTCCAGGTGACGCCCAGGCGATTGCCGGAACCTGGTCGACCTTTTCTGAAAGCGGTGAGGCTTTCCAGATGAATATGGTGTACGCCTTTGGTTTTGACTGTACCGATGTCTTCGATTTAACCAAAGCTGAGATTGCCGGAAGGCAGCAAGCATTATGGGCAATTGACGCACTACGCCACTATGTTCCGGGCTTTGAAAATGTACGGTTACGCAATTTTGGTGCCACGCTGGGGACGCGTGAATCACGGCTTATTGAGGGGGAAATACGTATTGCTGATGATTACGTCCTTAATCAGGGGCGTTGTTCGGACAGTGTAGGGATTTTCCCGGAATTTATTGATGGTTCCGGTTATCTCATTTTGCCAACGACCGGGCGTTTCTTTCAGATCCCTTATGGTTGTCTGGTGCCGCAAAAAGTGGAGAACCTTTTGGTCGCCGGTCGCTGTATTTCCGCAGGCGTAGTTGCACATACTTCTATGCGTAACATGATGTGTTGTGCCGTTACCGGTGAGGCCGCAGGTACTGCCGCCGTGGTTTCGCTACAGCAAAATTGCACCGTGCGTCAGGTTGCTATCCCTGATTTGCAAAACACGCTGCAACAGCAGGGCGTACGTCTGGCATAACAACAAGGCGCAGAGAGCTGAAAGCATGTCTGCGCCTTGCAGGAGAAAGACCATGAGGGATGATGACCTTGAGCACTTAAGTGCCAATTACTGGATAACCACAGTTCTCTGCGGCCTCTTTTTGGGGATATTCCTGTTCATGCTGCAACAGCATCAGAGTGGTTTAGCTCTGTATTGTATTGCGGCTCTTTCACTTATTTGCGCCTTTTTTTCTTTACGCCTTTCCCGACAATTGCAACACCTGAAAAAGGAACGGCGAAATATTCGTCATCATTGCATGAAAACATTCAGGAGACTGAAATGCAATATTTAAAAAAACGCTTTTCTTTGATTGAACTGAATGTGTTTATCCCAGCAATGTTATTTATTGCGGTAATCATTCTGTGCTTGACGATATATCAGCAAGATACCAGTCAGTATATAAATAAAATACATCATTTTTTAACCTGGGAAATGGGTGGAATTTTTCTGGTCATGACTTTTCTGGTTGTACTTTGTTGTCTGTGGCTGGCCTTCTCACGTTATGGCGATATCTTGTTAGGTCAGTCGGGAGAAAAACCTGACTTCAGCTTGTTAACCTGGCTTGGACTTATTTTTACTTCTGGAACGGGGGGCAGCTTGTTATATCTGGCCTCTGTAGAGTGGATTTGGATCATTCAGCAACCGCCTTTTGGCGCAACAGCAGGAAGCGCTCAGGCTGCTCGTTGGGCCTCTGCTTATGGCATGTTCCATTGGGGGCCGTCCGCATGGGCATGGTATTTGATTTGCGCCGTTCCTATTGGTTGGTTTATGCATGTTAAGAAAACAAACTCATTAAAGGTCAGTGATTTATGTCGTGGATGCCTGGGGACGCATGCTGATGGTTTTTGCGGACATTGTGTAAACTTTTTCTATATGTTTGGTTTGCTCGGCGGCGCGGTAACGTCTCTGGCGCTGGGAACGCCGATGATTTCTGCCGTATTTTGCCATGTGTTCCATCTGGATCCTGCCGGGCAGTTTATCAATGTCATGGTTATTTTTATCTGGACGCTAGTGCCATTATTCATTCTCTTTTTTGGACTTAAAAAAGGTGTGGCATGGGCCAGTAACTGGAATATTCGTGCTGACATTTTGATGCTACTGGCAATACTGATTTGTGGACCAACGGCATTTATACTTAATCAATCAATTGATGGTCTCGGCCTGATGCTGCAAAATTTTGTAGCGATGAGTTTAAGTACCGATGCTATTGGTCGTAGCGGATTTCCACAGATGTGGACCGTATTTTATTTTTCATGGTGGGTCGTGTATGCCATCCCATTCGGTTTATTTATCGCCCGTATTTCAAAAGGAAGGACGATCCGGCAATTGATTGTATGTGGAACTCTGGCAGGTTCATTGGGATGCATGGTTTTTTACATGGTACTGGCTAATTTCGGCTTATCGTTGCAGACAACTCATGTCATCGATTTTGTTCCCATACTTAACGAACAAGGGCGAGGCGTTGTCGTTTCTCGTTTACTGGAGCAGCTACCCGCAAGTCAGGTGTTTTTGGTTGCTTTTGGGGCTATAGCATTAATTTCATATATTACCGGACACTGTACTGTGGGTTATGCCCTCGGTTTTGCGACGCAAAAACGGGCAGATAGTGAGAGTGAACCGGCATTCTGGAACGTGGCATTTTGGTTGATTATGACTGGAATCGTCGCCATCACACTCTATCTTCTTGATGCGCAGAGTTTGCAGCCGCTACAAACGGTCTCTATCCTGGCCGGACTACCGCTTTGCGGCGTAGTGTTTATTTTATTGACGAGTTTTTTGACACAGCTTGCGGCTGAAGAGAAAAACGCGAGAGATGAATAATGATGTTCAGGAATGCCCGGTAATTTGCATTATCGGGCATTTTACCGAACGGGAATTAACTCAGGATCGCACGAAAATATCCCGCCAGATTTTCTCCAAGACGAATTAAATTATTTTCTCCCTGACTCAGCGCGGTCGGTAAATTGCAAGGGCCGTTGACGACAGAAAAACAGGCTTCTATTCCACACTGGCGTAACTCATTCAGATCAAGTTGATCATCGATATACCCGGCAATTGCGATAACCGGAACGCCCATCATCTGGGCAACTTTGGCTGCGCCTACGGGCGCTTTGCCATTCAGGCTCTGACTATCTAATTTCCCTTCACCGACAATGGCCAATGCTGCGTATTTTAAATGTTGGGTATATTGAATCGCTTCCAGCACGAGCGAAATACCCGGTTGTAAGCGAGCATCGAGAAAAGCCATCAAGGCCGCGCCAACGCCGCCAGCCGCCCCGGAACCGGGTATCGTATCGACTTCTTTACCACAACAACGGTAGATGCAACGGGCATAGTTTTTCATTCCCTGTTCCAGTTGCTCAAGGTCGTCAGCACTGGCCCCTTTTTGTTGAGCAAAAACCCGGGTCGCGCCGTTATCGCCGGTTAGTGGGTTGGTGACATCACAGGCTGCAATAAATTTCACATTTTTCAATCGTGGATCGAGGTGCTGTAAGTCAATGTGGTGAATTGCCGCCAGCCCCATCCCATTAACAGAGACTGATAGCCCTTCGGCGTCTGTAAACGATGCGCCAAGTGCCGACATCAACCCAATACCGCCATCATTTGTAGCACTGCCACCCAGGCATAGAATAACGGTATCAATATTGTGTTCCAGGGCGGCGAGAATAAGTTCGCCAGTGCCAAACGACGTCGTATAAAGGGGAGAACGCTGGACAGGAGAAACCAGTTCCAGCCCTGAAGCTTGTGCCAGTTCTATCACTGCGGTGGTTTGGTTGCCTAAAATACCGTATTGCGCATGTATTGATTCGCCAAGCGGTCCGGTGACTGTTTTAGTGTAAAACGTACCGTCAGTCGCATGAATGAGTGTTTCGAGCGTGCCTTCGCCGCCGTCAGCCACGGGCAAACACACCAGTTGGCTGCCAGGCAGGACCTTGCGCCAGCCGGTTGCCAGCGCTTCGGCGACTTTCCATGCGGGAAGGCATTCTTTAAAGGAGTCGGGGGAGATAACTATCTTCATAGCAGGTCTCTCAAAATAGGGGAATGGGGCAGGGCAACGAGTGAACGAAGGGAACCGGTGGTTCCCTTAATTCATTATTTACGGATAGTGAAATTGGCTTGTGTTTCAAGCGCCCGAATTAACGCAGAATGATCCCACTCTTTACCACCGAGCGCGGCGCAGGCACTAAATAATTGTTGCGTCATAGCCGTGTTAGGAAGAGGGGTATTCAACAGGCGAGCATTCTCCAGTGCCAGATTCAGATCTTTTTGATGCAGACTAATACGAAAACCGGGTTCGAATGTTCCTTTAATCATCCGTTCGCCATGAACTTCCAGCACGCGAGAGGAGGCAAACCCTCCCATCAGCGCTTCACGTACGCGGGCGGGATCGGCACCTGATTTACTGGCAAAGAGCAGGGCTTCAGCCACTGCTTCAATATTCAGTGCAACAATAATTTGGTTAGCGACTTTGCACGTTTGACCATCACCGACGTTACCGACCAGAGTGATATTTTTACCCATCAATTCCAGAATCGGTTTGATCTGTAAATAAACCTCTTCACATCCGCCAACCATAATGGAAAGCGTCCCGGCTTTCGCGCCAACTTCACCGCCAGAGACGGGCGCATCGATATATTCCGCGCCTCCCGCGATAATACGTTGTGCAAATGCTTTGGTGGCAACCGGGGAAATTGAACTCATATCAATCACAATTTTCCCGTGGCTTAAACCGTGTATTACGCCATAGTTGGGATGGAAAAGAACATCCTCAACATGTGGGGTATCAGGGAGCATGGTGATGATGACCTCACACTCCTGCGCGACTTCACGCGGTGTAGAGCAAACAATGCCACGTTCACCAATAAGCTCTTGCGGTGCAGGTTCAAAATGCGCTGAAAAATAAAGAGTATGTCCGGCTTGTTGTAAATTATAAGCCATCGGCTTACCCATTATGCCGGTGCCGATAAATCCAATATTCATGATAAATACCTCAGGGATTAAAATTGAGTCTCGTTTTTTAGCCAGCGTAGACTTTCAGTCGTTGTCGTAGATGGAATATATTCGCAACCAATCCATCCCTGATAACCAATCTGGTCTATATAATTTAACAACCACGGGTAATTGATTTCTCCCGTCCCTGGTTCATGACGCCCAGGGTTATCGGCTAATTGAATATGTCCAATGTTATTCAGGTTGTTTTTGATTGTTGTAGCAATATTCCCTTCCATGATTTGCATATGATAAATATCGTATTGATAGCGAAAATCAGGATGATTTACATCATGAATAATATTGAGAGCTTGTCTGGTGTTGTTAACAAAAAAACCGGGAATATCTTTTGTATTAATGGCTTCCAGAACTAACTTTATGCCATGAGAAGCCAATTTATCTACTGCATAGCGCAAATTTTCGACCAGTGTTTCATGACATTGTTCATGCGAATAACCACCTGGATGTTTTCCTGCAAGGCAATTAACTTGTGAACAATTAAGGGCCAATGCATACTCTATTGCCCTGGAAACGCCCTTCTGAAATTCTTTTGCCCGACCAGGATGACATGCAATACCCCGTTCACCCTCTTGCCAGTTACCCGCAGGAAGATTAAACAGAACCTGCGTCAGATTATGTTGATGTAGTTGCGAAACCAACTCATCTGCGGAAAAGTCATAGGGGAAAAGATACTCAACGCCGTGGAATCCTGCGTGACTTGCCTGTGCAAAACGTTCAATAAATGGATACTCGGTAAAGAGCATAGATAAATTTGCTGCAAACTTTGCCATAATCCTGTTTCCTTATAAATCGAGAATTTCTTCAAATTCTGTGACTTTATTAATGTCAGGTCCCATAGCGATATTAGTCACGCGTTCAGTAATAATTTCCACAACAACAGGTACGTGAAATTCGTCACGCAAACGCTGGGCTTCTTGCAGTGCAGGCGCAATATCCTGTGATGCGAATACGCGAATCGCTTTACATCCTAATCCTTCAACCACAGCTTTATGATCAACGCCATAACCATTAATTTCTGGAGCATTAATATTTTCAAATGACAGTTGAACGCAATAATCAATATCAAATGCACGTTGTGATTGACGAATCAAACCAAGATAAGCGTTGTTAAGTAAAATATGGATATACGGAAGATTAAATTGTGCGCCGACGGCTAATTCTTCAATCAAGAATTGAAAATCGTAATCACCGGATATTGCCACAACGGGAACAGATGGATCAGCTTTTACCGCGCCCAGTGCTGCGGGCATTGTCCAGCCTAGCGGCCCAGCCTGACAGGCATTAATCCAGTGGCGTGGGCGG
>OKVJ01000705.1_pt1 | contig 12450 bp, 12 predicted proteins | sample 1606921 | NCBI WGS metagenome assembly OKVJ01 (sample SAMN03281016, study PRJEB24777) | human gut metagenome | isolation source: fecal sample PR161 from 1 month old female Malay infant, caesarean...
TGGAAAAAATAGCCTAAATAGGCTGATTCGATGTGTTTGCGGGAAAAAAATCGGCCCAGATCCGCGAAATTTTAATCAGCGAGTCAGCTTGGGAAGAAATGACCTGCTTATTCGCACCTTCCCTAATGAAACAGGGAGAACAATGTTTCCGCCCGGCGGTACCGTGACGTTTTGCATTGGCTGATACCTTTTTTTTGCTTCATTTATTGCTTTCTGACCGGGCCCCTCAGAAGGCGTATTGTTTAACAAGGAATCGGTCATTGACCGAACCGCAGGTGATGATGCACTCGCCGGAGAAAGTCCGGGGGCTGCAGGTATTGCAGTTGTCGGACGGTTCGTATTAACAGGCGGCTGATTGCTGTCAATTGGGGGTTGGTTTACAGCCACTGTGCCCGGAACTTGTTTAACTGCATTGGTCACAATATTCATAGCTTCGGCTGAATCTGGTGGTTCATCGAAAGCTTGTGTATTTACTGCTGACGCCGGAATACTGAACGGTTCATCTGCATGAACAAATGGAGCCAGCACGTTTAATGTGATTAATATTCCTAAGAGTTTTCTTTTCATATTATTGGGCTTCTGCTTCGTTCTGTTGCTTGTTCATGTCGGTATTTTCAGTGAACTCTTTTTCCAATACCTTCCCGTTAACAGTGACTTTTTTGATATTCGGAGTTCCTGAGTACTGGTTTAGATAGAGGATTCGGGGTCGTCCACTTTTTACACTCAAAACCATCTCATACGTCCAACGCTCAGTTTGTTCCTTATCAGAGACGTTTAGGAATTTCGTTTTGCGAGTCCCCCAGACATAAAGAACATTATCACTCGGTAAAAAATTAACGTCCTCAGCAACAAATGTTTGATCAACCTTCCGCGCAAGCATTAAATCCGAGGCTTTTTTCAGTTCAGCCTCTAGCTCGGTTTGTTTAGATGCAGGAAACATCTTCAGAATATAACTGGTAACGAAATTCACATTTTTCGGGTTAATGTTACCCAATGTGGTTGCTATAAATAGACCCCATTGCGTCTTATATGACTCACTGGCCTTGCTTCCGGCAACGGATACTTCCTCAGTCATATCAGGGGGGATGGCAATGATCTCTGTTGTGGAAAAAAAGACCACTTTAATAACCAAAAGGCCAGCAATAACCGTTAACACTCTGTTATTTAGGATTAATTTTTTGTCACGTTGAATTAACTGACTGTAGGTCAGCTCAGCACCCGTTTTCTTCCCTTGTTTGGGGGGGGCGAGTTCTTTTGACAAATTAAGGATTGCCTTATGACGCTGAATTTTATCAGTGCTGTAACTTTCAGTCTTTTCAGACTGAACATCGTCAGCCTCGTCATCCTTTGATTTATCAACCGTCTTCTTCTTAGGTACAAACCTGAAGAAGTTCATGACGTGTTCTAAAAGTGACTTTTTCTCGCTCATTACTTCTCCGGGGTTAATTTAGCTGTACAGCACTCTCATAAAGGGATCAGAAAAATATCGACTCTGGAAAACCGTTTTTCCCGGAAGAAAACCATTCCACCAAAGTTTATGTTTCAGTCTCCCCCGAACTGAGCTTTCTTTAGCTTTGTTGTATGAGATCCAGTAAACAACTGCGCTAACTGTGGCTATAGTCATGCATTCAAAAATATTCCCGAATGCCAGGAGCCCCATAACAACGCCTATCTGCTTCGCATCAAAAAACAGAATCAGCAAGGGTAAATTTATCCGGTATGGAAATCGGTATGTGTAGTTGTTTTCCATTTAATTAGCACCATTAGTCATCTTGCTCTCTATTGTACAGGTAATAAAAAGGGGACTTTCGTCCCCTAATTGTTGTTTTGCCCGTTTAGCAAAATTTTTTTTTACAGCGCTACACCAGCATCCAGGAAACCGGTGATGATTTTTTCACCGTTAGCCAGAATCATCATCATAAGGAATGATACCAGCGCCAGGCCCGGGTTCGGACGTCCGATAGAGAAGTAGAATGCAGAGATCAGCATACATGCTGCCAAGGCCTTCCCAGGCGCGCCACTTAACGCTTCTGACAGTTGGGTCCAAATTTCACCCAGGGCACCGTCATCACCGCCCGCCAGCGCAATCGATGAGAACAATGCAGCGCACAACAGCGCTACAAATACCTGGAACATTTTATTGCTGACCATATTACGCAGGCTTTCAGCCAGATTGAAGTTAGCAGTAGTACCGCTCATAGCCATTGATTTCTGGATCATTGTGTAACTCCTGAATGCGAAAATTGTATGTGTGTTCTGGTGACTAACCAGCAATTTGAGAATACCCTGGGTTAATTTTTTATTTTCAATCTATGGGACAAATTTTTTTAACAAAAACGTGAAAACGCTGAAGTTATAAAGGTTACTTTTACAATGAGTTTTTCTTAACGGTATGTCATTACCAAATAGCTACAAATTCCTGTTCTGTTTTCCTCACTACTCTCAATTAAAGTGAAACTGTTGATTTTTAATCACTTTTGTCTCTCTACTTATTCAGCTTATATTCAACTAATGAATCAAGCTGCCCTAGGAAAAGTCACTTTTTTGTCCATGTAACAACAGTTTTCGCATTCATAAAAGTAACTTTTGAAACCGGGAAACCTCGATGTCCTATAAAAAAGTGACTCTCGAGCTCCAACTTAATGTTCACTTGTGCAGCGACTACAATCAGGGAGCAAAGAAAAGTCACTTTTTGAAAGTGACACAATTCAGGTGCTAACCATCATCTACTGGCTTAGCTACCATAAATAGTGGGTTCTACGATGTGGAGTACAAATCCACCAATAATGGACCTAAAATGTAGAGAAAATGGAGGAAAATTGAATAAAATGTAAGTCTTATAACTTATTGAAATCTGGTATTTTAGTATCGTTTTTAGAATAATTATCTAAAAGGTATCGGTACCACTTGCATGGCCGGAACATAATCAGCTATAGAAGGCAAAAATTGCGCTCTTACCCTCTTCCCAATAGCCATTTCTAAATGTAAATTTAGGAGAGTTCTTATGTTTGTCATGAAAGGAATATCATGAAAAGTCGGATGGTAGAGGTCGCTGGTTTAAATCTTAAAATTTCCTTACATAACAATATGTTATCTTTGAGTTGCAATATTGACGGGCTCAGTGTTTACAATACTTGTCGTATTATTCGCAACTCAAAACTAACCGAATCTGAGATTTTCGCAAAAATTGACGCTGATTGGGTTAGCAAGGTCTTCTCCCTAAATATCAGGCAGATAAACAACATCGTCCATTCCAATGTCAGCGTAATACCTGTACTTACTCAACCTAAACAGGTAAACGTTTCGGCTGGAGCAATGGTGTCCTGTTTCAAGAATTTCTGATTAATAGTTTACATTCTAAAGGGATAATCGGAAGTACTTCCGCCCTGTGCTATTTAAAGCAGCTAGTTCTTTTGCTGGAAAAATACCCCCTTACCTAGCGCTCTTTTCCTGATAGGATTAGAGTATCTGTGAGGGAGGTAAATATGTGGATCACAAAAGATAACGAAATTATCTCAGACGCTGAGCCGGATTCAGACGGTTTTCTAGAAGTAAGCCGTCCGTGCCCCGACTGTTTAGGTTCAGGTATTAACTGCCTCCAGTGTGCTGGTTCTGGTTCATTGCCACCTGTTATGGAAAAAGTATTTCCTGTGTATGAGTGGGCAGCTAAAAACTCTCTGAAGATGCCGTTTAAATCCCCTGAACAAACCCTTATTAAACAATTTCTGAACACTAAATTGGCTACTCCCAATCAGGATAAAAGCAATCTATACGCAGCACTTGTCCAAAAATTGGATAAAAGTTACTTTCCTACAAAGTTGCAATATCGATGTCTGAAACCTGCTGTGTCAAGAACAAGATCAGCAGCTAAAATTCAAGTACGGCCGTATAATGCCAAAATCGGAACTAGTTTGTATTTGGTTTTCACCGTAATTAAAATTCAAGTGCTCACTAGAAAATGTTCCTCCGAGAATTTTTCTTCCTTACTTTTAGAAACCTCTGACCACCGGCATTTTATTGCTTATGATTCTCATCCATCAGGGCTTAAGGTTGGGGACATTATTAATTGCAAGGTTCGAGTTGTTAACCGCCTCTGGATTAATAACATGAGTATATTACAGGTGAAAATGGTCTCATCTTCTCTGATCAAATGATTGTGGTTACCAAACAGAAATCGTAAGTCTTTAATGGGGCAATACATACTCGTTATGAATCATAAAAAGAATTTCAAAGAGATAGGGCTTTTGCAGGATTTCTTTAGAAAAAACCATAAATCTTCCTTTAATTGTAATCAAAAAAAAGTTGAGATCACTTCCAGTGATATCACCCCACTTCTCGTAAAAGGTAAAAGTGACTTTCCTCAGGGTACGATTTCATTATCCGGCCCGGTGATGCATTTGCGTTATCAACCTTTGTGGTTTGCCATTTTGTTGGGTTTGAACGCGAGACAACCAATCCATAAAGAATTTCAGTTCAAAATTTCACTTATTGATATTCTAGAAAAGTCGTGGCGTATTTGTCAGGGATTAGGTATTCGGCAAGTCAACTATACACTCGCTGAAGTTTCATACTTTTTGTTGTTACTCATAGAGTTCAGGTTCGAGATTCAAACAAATAATACCTATAAGACCTGTTCGGTTTTTACTGAAATCAGTCACGACATAGAATTGCAGTCCATTAGCATGGCTTATGTTAGTATCAATCCTAAAGTGGTCGATAAACTATGGGAGCTGACTAATTCGGTGTCTGTTTTTTTGACGACACTCTTTTTCGCCAAACGATCTGAGCTATACAACCTCCTGCAAAAGTTACTTTCAAAAACTGACCCTGTTTCTCTTAGCGACATTGCACCTGCAACGAATCAACACGTACAGTTGTTGCGCCATTACGGCTTCGTCACCTACACAAAAAAGAAGCAATTACTTGATATTCATAGTGTTAGCGTTTTGATTGAAGGACTCAACCCATTGTGAACAACCGCTAAAAGTAACTTTTTTAAAAAATTTACCAAACTGGCTTTTTAGACCACATAGTGAGAAATTTTTACAAAATAATACTGTACAGTCTAATTTCTGGATTGAATCAGTCATAGGTATGAATATGAAACAAGCAGCTGACTTTTTTATCTCTACAGAGCGGAACGGGCGGCTAGTCAAAAATTTGCGTGAATTTAGTGACGCAAATCCTGACATTTGCCATAAAGCGGTTAATGGTCAACCGTTTATGATCGACCCAAGGGCATTAGTGTTAGTTCCAAACTGGAACTGCCGTGAGATGGGACTGGGGGAGGCATATTACAAATTACCTAAACCAGCCGAGCATATTCAGAACCTTAAGAAAGCATTTCTTAATGGGGCAGATATTGACCCTATAACTGTCGTTATTGTTGACGGAAAACCGCTTGTACGACAGGGGAACTGTCGTACACGAGCTGCGCTCTTGGCTCAACAAGAATCAGGTCTCCCCATTCTAGTAAGATTACGTGAATTCCAGGGGGATGAGATAGAGCAGGAATGGCATTCGCTTGATGGGGCTAAATCTCTCCCCCTTTGCCCCGTAGGTCGCGGAATTGCCTATAGCAGACTGGTAAATGATGCGGGGATGTCTGTAGAACAGGTTGCACAACGGGAAAACATTTCTGAAATGGCTGTTCGTCAAATCATTTCTCTGTCATCAATCGATGATGAGCTAAAGACGTTGATTAGCCAAGATGTTATCTCTTACACACTCTGTCTGGAATTAATTCGTGATCTTGGCGAAAAGGAAGCTCTTGAAAAGATTCGGGCCGACCTCAACGCCAAGATAAAGGTAATTAATAATTCAACAGAGACTGATTCCCTTCCTCTGAATGTAGCCGAAATAATTAAGTCACATGGTAGCCCTAAGGCAGTCAGGGTCACAAAATCTTCTCTGGGAGTGCAACCAATTCCAAGAAAACTGGCTCAAAATCTCGCTGCAAGTACTAAAGAAGTTTGCAACAGATTACGAGCCTCCCTTCCTTCTGCGTTTGATCTTGAACAGATTGGCCCTAACGAAAAAATACATATCGAAATTGACAGACATTTAATAGAACTTATATTTAATTCAGGGGATTCTATTCGTGACCATGAGGCTAAGCTCGAGCGTAAAACAACAAAGGGAAAACTTTCAAATTCTTCTCCTTCAGAAGCATCTGATGTAAACACTGATACAATGCCAGCAAATGATCCTCTGGAGGAACCATCTTCAGAAAATCAAGAAATAGAATTTTCACTACTGAATTTTCATTCCGCTGTTTGATATTTAACAACGAATTTATTTTAATTATAGAGGTTAAGTTATGACTGAATGTACAAACAATGAGATGCAAGGGATACCACCTTTTCCTGAAAATGGGGAACCTGTTGCAGTACTAGTTCCCCCGGTAATTATGAATAATTTTCCGGTAGCTAATCCGGAAGAAGATTAGCCATTTTTACGTTATCAACTCCCTCATTAAAATAAGGGGCAACTCCAAAGCCCCTTAATCTCTATAATTCAGCTATATATACTTCCCTATTCTTATAAACACTGAGAAAAGTCATATTTTCTGTAATTAGTGAATGTTTATGATGGTTGTAAATTTAATACCCTACCCCGCCCCTCTTCTATAAAAAAATAGGGTCTGTACAAGCCTTTTTCATTTGATTTAATGGAGACATACACAACGGGATGGGAGTTTTTCCATGACACATTCAAATGAACAATGGTTTTCAGTGGACGGTCAATTAATTGATGAAAAACTTGTTTTCAATATCAATGAATTAAACGGCTCTGCTAGGTATGAAAAAAACTATACTTGCTCTTATTGTAAAGGTTCTGGTCGTCATCGTATCAGTTATGCAAATTCTTTAGGTAAATGTACCTCGTGTAAAGGTACAGGTAAACAAGGTAGTTTGATCAAAGAGTGTTTCACGCTGCAAATGCTTTTCAAAAAGAACTATTTAGCTGCTAAAAAGGTTGTTTCTTCAAGCTCCTGGCGTCAGAATCACGCTAATAACTTATCTGCACTGGAGAAACAAATCATTTCTTCAAGCAACAAAAACCCCTTCCTTAAAAGTCTTACGCTTACCATTCAAAGTGGTCGTCATCTTTCAATTAAGCAAATTGCTGTAGCAGAACGTATCCTTTCCCAACTAAACTGATCCTAATTGTTAAAATGTCACTATCAAAAGATGGTGACATTTTTTTTCATTAGTCCTCTTATGTCGGAAACACAAAAATTTTGCATGATACTATTCTCGTATTGACCTATGAGTGTCTTTGAAAAGTAACTTTCGTGGCTTCTCACATAAAAAGGTTTCCTATGCGTTTTTCACTAATGTTCCATAGTTCTGCTTTAGCTTTGACCCTCTCAATGGCCACAAGCTTGTTTTCCATCGTGCACGCCCGGGTTTATGAGTACACCTTCACTGATATCCATGATGCTCAAAAGACTGTCCCAGAAAGTGCGCCATTTATTAATCCACATGGAAAATTTAATGCTCTCCTCATTGGTGGCCTGGACCAACAAATCCGATTAACCATTTCTCGCGATGCTGATAAAAGCGCTGTATTTAGCACAACTACCAGTGTCATCACGGTTGATGACAGGATATCTTCCACTAGTGGAAATATCTTTTACGGTAAAACTGTCACTATCCCACCTATCAGCGATGGACGTTACACCATAAAATCCGAAATCCTAGATTCAAAATCGGCCGTAGTTTCAATAACATCCCATCCCGTTATAATAGACACGGTAGGACCTACGTCTGATAATTTCTCAGTGCCATGGATTCCAGGGTATAACATGGTTGTAACTGGGCCGCGTTGGGAACTCGGTCAAGGTCAAGAATCTGCCATTAATCTTGCAATTAAGAATATCAATGATCTATCTGGTTTTGATAAAGCGATAGTTCAAATAATAAAACCTGATGGCTCAATACAATCCAGCTATACAATGACATATGACGAGGGGTCTAGAGCAGCTACAGCCCCTATTACTAAAGGTGGAGGAACGATAGCCAAAGCAGCTTGGATGCCTGTATCTGATGCTGATGTTGAGTATCGGTTCAGAGCTTTCCTCTATGATAAAGCTGGAAATATTACCCAAGTACCCGACCAAAACTTTGTTTTTGATTCTTCTGCAGGTGAATATGAGCTATTTGCAGTTGCCGATCCCAACTCTTCCACTAGTGTGGTTCCCGGCTTTTCATCTGGCTACATTAAATATACCGCAGGGATGACTATTAATACAAACCCTGTAACTTTTGTATATAAAATACCTAAGCAAAATTATAGAGCTTATAATAAAGCTGGTTTGTCATTCGGATCTTTACTTTATGAAGATACAGGGTATGTATATATTAAACAATCCACACCAGTTGGAACTTCATTTACAATTCATAATGGATACCAGTACGGTGGAGGTAACGCTTCATATAATGTTAAGTTAAGTTCAACCGCTCCAAAATCACCTTCAATTAAATCTTACGCAACAAAATTTTCAACAATTGGTGAATTTTCCGCTGGTACAATGAAATTCACGAATAAAGATCTACCTGGTGAGTATCAAAGTGCAACTGTGTTCGTTGATCCAAGAGACTATGTGCAGTCATTTTATAACATTACACAAGGCTACGAAGTTTGTACTATTCAACCCGGTGAAAGTTCTTGTACCGGTCCATTTTCATATGCAATAAATAAAGGAAATGGCTATATAGCTCATTATTTTATAGTTCGTAATCAAGACAAGACGCTAACATCCAATCAATTTGAAATTCGTAGCATTTGGAATACCGATTTAATTCCTAAGATCACAGGATATGATTACAAAGAAGAGAATAAGTCTGTCCTTGTTTATGTTTCACAACCCGGTAATGGCAATTGGCGTGATGTCTTGATGCTCTCAAGGGTTGAGATACTCGATACAATTTCTAATACGGTTCTTCTGACGGGCACAAAAGTTGCGATGTCTGGAGAGGATTATACTTATTCCTTTGATTTATCAGCTATACCCGAAGGGAAGTATGATTTAACTTTTAGTGCTACTGATACATTTAACAACAGTTCTCAGTTGCCGTTCCGATCTCTTGTTATCGATAACTCCCCTCCTTCAATTTCCTTCTCGTATGAAGGCAAACCACTATTATCAGAAAGTACTGTGTATGGATTAGAAAACATCTCAGTAAATGTATCGGATGCTTTAAGCAAGTCCAAGGTCTATCAAATGGTTCTTCAAGGTGGACCCGCATCAGATGATGTTGAATTAGGATTTACTCAAAACACTGATGGTTCATACACACCACTTTATCCTCGTTTGTTTCCTTCACTTGATGAGAAAACTGATAAATACACCCTCTTGGTGAAAGCGATAGATGATGCAGGTAATCAGTCATCAAAATCTATCCGTTTTGCATATTACCCTAAGAATCTCATTGTTCTTGATAAACTAAATACCCTTGCGGTTAACAAACCGTTAAACCTTTCTTCAGGCGAACCACTGGCTGTACTCAAAGCAAGTCAGTTACGGCGTAATGATGGTTCTTTAGCAAAAGGGGTCCAGACAGCTTTAATTACTGTTAGGGGAGACTCTGCATTTCCCATCAGTGTTATTGGTAATATTGTAGCTCCAGGTGAAACGAAGGAAATTCAAATCGATTTAGGTTCTGTAGGTAATGACGTTGTTGTCCCTATATTCCCTGGTGTATCTGGCGTTGTCGGTGCCTCCGGTTTTATAGTCGAATTCCCTCAACTTAAATAAATCAACCATCACTAAAAAACCAGCTCATGGCTGGTTTTTTTATCATTTCAAACATCATTATATGGTTGGCCACTATTTTTTAATCCCCCTCCCCTTTTCTCATTTCTTGCAAAATCCCTATATAGTCATCTTTAATTCGGTCCCCTCTTAGCTCCTGCCTATTTCTATAATTTTTACATGAGCGATCTCAAGTACCTGATGTAATAATATATAGGATATATCCGCCATACGAAGTTTCGGACTTGAGTCTTCGCAGATTCAATCTGCCAAATACTTAAAAATAACCTCGTTGTTCGCTGCCGTCTCCCTGGAGCCTCAGGAGACTCCTGAGGCCCCGCTGTTTATAATCATCCCTGTTGTTGCCAATTATCTTCTCAGGCCCTTAGCTGGTTCCTGAGGGCCCACAGGATCAAAACAACCCCATTGTTCGCAGTCGGCTCCTCAGTTCCTCTGTTAATTCGTGAGGACGTGCAGGATCAAAGCAAACATTCTCCCGTAATCCTCATAAGATAGATGCAGCCCTGGAGGTAAAAAAGAACGCCCAAGCATGTATGTAATTATCTACCCGGGCCCCAGCTCATCCCTAATGACCGGCAGGACCCAAACCAACCCCGTTGTTCGCAGTCGGTTGCCTAGTTCTTCCGTTGATTCCTTAGGTCCCTCAGGCTCAAAGCAAACCATTCGGCCTCAATCCTCATCAGATAGCTGAAGTCCTGCATGAGTATAACAACCCCGTTGTTCGCAATTAGCTCCAGGTTCCCAGCTGATTCCTCAGGATTAACAGGACCAAAACAACCCCGTTGTTCGCAGTCGACTCCCCAGTTCCTCTGTTAATTCCTGAGGTCCCTCAGGCTCAAAGCAAAGCATTCGGCCTCAAGCCTCATCAGATAGCTGAAGCCCTGCAGGTGTATCACAACACTGTTGTTCAGAATTAGCCCCGATTCCTCAGCTGATTCCTGAGGATAACAGGACCAAAACAACCCCATTGTTCGCAGTCGGCTCTCCAGTTCCTCTGTTAATTCGTGAGGACGCGCATGATCAAAGTAAACATTCTCCCGTAAGCCTCATATGATACCTGCAGCCCTTCAGGTATATAACAACGCCCAAGTATGTATGCAATTATCTACCCGGGCCCCAGCTGGTCCCTGATGACCGGCAGAACCCAAACCAACACCGTTGTTCGCAGCCGGTTGCTTAGTTCTTCCGTTGATTCCTGAGGTCCCTCAGGCTCAAAGAAAAGCATTCGGCCTCAAGCCTCATCAGATAGCTGAAGCCCTGCATGTGTATAACAACCCCGTTGTTCGCAATTAGCTCCAGGTTCCCAGCTGATTCCTCCGGATTAACAGGACCAAAACAACCCCGTTGTTCGCAGTCGGCTCCCCAGTTCCTCTGTTAATTCCTGAGGTCCCTCAGGCTCAAAGCAAAGCATTCGGCCTCAAGCCTCATCAGATAGCTGAAGCCCTGCAGGTGTATAACAACACCGTTGTTCAGGATTAGCTCCCGGTTCCTCAGCTGATTCCTGAGGATAACAGGATCAAAACAACCCCATTGTTCGCAGTCGGTGCTCCAGTTTCTCTGTTAATTCGTGAGGACGCGCATGATCAAAGTAAACATTCTCCAGTAAGCCTCATAAGATACCTGCAGCCCTTCAGGTATAAAACAACGCCCAAGCATGTATGCAAATATCTACCCGGGCCCCAGCTGATCCCTGATGACCGGCAGGACCCAAACCAACCCCGTTGTTCGCAGTCAGTTGCCTAGTTCTTCCGTTGATTCCTCAGGATTAACAGGACCAAAACAACCCCGTTGTTCGCAATTGGCTCCCGGGGTCCTCAGCTGATTCCTGAGGATAACAGGACCAAAACAACCCCATTGTTCGCAGTCGGCTCTCCAGTTCCTCTGTTAATTCGTGAGGACGCGCATGATCAAAGTTAACATTCTCCAGTAAGCCTCATAAGATACCTGCAGCCCTTCAGGTATAAAACAACGCCGATGCATGTATGCAATTATCTACCCGGGCTCCAGCCGATCCCTGATGACCGGCAGGACCCAAACCAACCCCGTTGTTCGCAGTCGGTTGCTTAGTTCTTCCGTTGATTCCTGAGGTCCCTCAGGCTCAAAGCAAAGCATTCGGCCTCAAGCCTCATCAGATAGCTGAAGCCCTGCATGTGTATAACAACCCCGTTGTTCGCAATTAGCTCCAGGTTCCCAGCTGATTCCTCAGGATTAACAGGACCAAAACAACCCCGTTGTTCGCAGTCGGCTCTCCAGTTCCTCTGTTAATTCCTGAGGTCCCTCAGGCTCAAAGCAAAGCATTCGGCCTCAAGCCTCATCAGATAGCTGAACCCCTGCAGGTGTATCACAACACTGTTGTTCAGAATTAGCCCCGGTTCCTCAGCTGATTCCTGAGGATTAACAGGACTAAAACAACCCAATTGTTTGCAGTCGGATCCATGGCGCATCTGTAGACCCCTGAGGGTCTGCAGGTACGAACAACCTCTTTGTTAGTAGTAAGCACTTTGGAGCGTCAGTCGCTTCCTTTCAGGTCAAAATTCGGTAAGCTCAGTAGCTGTCTGTTTGTACCTGAGGCAGAACAACGTCGATGTGTTCGACCTCAAAACCTTAGAAGTTATCCATCGTTAAAGATGCCTTCATTGGAGAGGTGAAGAGGAAGGGGAAGGGGAAGG
>OKVJ01000711.1_pt1 | contig 12381 bp, 4 predicted proteins | sample 1606921 | NCBI WGS metagenome assembly OKVJ01 (sample SAMN03281016, study PRJEB24777) | human gut metagenome | isolation source: fecal sample PR161 from 1 month old female Malay infant, caesarean...
GCTGAAGCTGAGCAGAGAAATTACGGAGGCGATAACTAATTTCATAATCGTGACCTTATTGGGCAAGTGAAAGTGCCCTAACTATAGTCAGCGCGGCGGGGAAAAAAATTAAACTTTTTGTTATCAGATTGCGGTTATTTGGCGGGGAATAGTACAACTGGGTGTACTCTGAAACAGGCTGCAAGCGGCCTCCTGCGCAGAGAAGTCGGCTAACAGATATGGTTTGCGAAGCCACTTTTCATCTTGAAAAGTAGATTTTTTGCGGATGGCGGGTAACGAACGTCCGAGACCCACCGCTGATATTTATACCGTTAGACGCTCGTTGTCAGAAGAGGGAATGATTGTATATAGACTTTGGATAAATGTTTGACCAGGATGGGAGCATAGCTTGTCACTGATGCGCTCAATTTTACAAGGAATAAACCGATGCCATTACCCGAACGTCTGCAACCAGCCAAAGTAAACCGCCAGAAACTGAAACAGCTAGCGGACATGGCCGAAGAGATACTGGCGCAAATTGATAACGGGGCTAAGGAAGAGGATACCGGGTTGAAAATGTTGATAAATGACTGGAATAGCCAGGTTATTAACCCGTATGCATTCTCTGATTTCCGGGATTTCTCTTCATGGACCAGTGCAAAAGACTTCACCGGGATGGCGTTTAATCAAGAAAAATACGTGGCGGATTTATCCTGGGATGAGCTGATTCAGATCATCCAGTTTGTGTGTCAGGCCGAAGGTAAGGAATCTGAACAAAGCTACGCGCTGGGACTGCTTGAGAAAAACTTTGATGCCAATCCATCCGACCTCATCTACTGGCCTAATGAATGGTTTCAGGATAAAGACATGCTTCATGTCGATTTAACGCCTGAAGAAATCGCCGGATACCTGATGGCAAAATCTGGCCGGTGGCTAAGCGATGCGCCGCAAATCGAGCTGAAGTATCCGATACCTTCAAATTCGTAAGGTATATCAGCGCTCAGTTTGTAGATGTTAAAAGAATGGGATAGCGGCAAAATCACCGCTCACCTGGATTTATATCAGGCGCCGCTGCGCTTTCTCCTTGTCGGAGATAGTGCCCTCGGATACCGCCGACTGCGTCGTACCTTCCGCATGGCCTTTGCTGCCGCCACCCGCCAGCAGGGCGCTGGTCATGTTCCCCGCGAACTGAGAGCCAATGCTGCCCCCGGTGCTGATACCGCCGCCCTGATGCTGCGTCTTATAATCCGCCTGGTTGTGGATATCGCTGAAGCCCAGCGTGCCGGTATTGAGGCTGTTTTTATCTGCGCTTCCTGTGGCAGCAATCACCCCGCCATTCAGCTGCGTGTGGCTGCCCACAGAGACATCAAAGCCGCCCTGACCAGCAAATATCCCGCTCTGCTCCTGCACCGAAGACCAGTCACTGGTCATTTTGTCACGACTGGCATTCAGGCTTCCCGACCACGACCCGGCGCCGAAGGTGTAACCCAGGCCACCGCTGAGACTGCTCTGCGTGCTGTCGTAATGGTCGCTGTCCCGCAGACTGGTTATCGTCAGGTCGCGGCCGACATCAGCCGTCACCTGATGGCCGCTGACCTGTGCGCCGGCCAGCGTGGTATCCCGTCCGCTGCTGATGATGACCTGATGACCGGCATCCACCGTGGTTTCATTCTGCCAGGTGCCGTTGCCGCTCTCATGCCCTTTGCTGCTGCTGGCGTTTGCCGAGATGCTGATACCGGCGCCACCTGCGCCAGCGCCAATACCCACCCCGATACTGCCGCCGCTGCTTTTGTTGCTGCCGGTAGTCTGCTGTGTGTCCTGTGATGCTGTCAGGTTCACATCCCTGAACGCCTCCAGCGTGACATCCTTACCGGCTTTCACCTGGCCGCCCGCGACCGTGATGTCGCCGCCCGTTGCCGTAACAGCGAGGTTATTTCCGGCATTCAGGGTGCTGCCGCTGGTCGTCACCTGCTCCGAATGTGACCGGGAGGAAGAGGACTGCGAACCCAGCGACGCGCTGATACCAATCGTATTGTTATTGTCCTTATCGCTGCCGCCTCTGGCCCCATCCAGCGCGACGGCCTGGGCGGCCTGGATACCGGAAAGCGCCGCTTTTGTTCCCTGAAGCGCACTCAGGCGACTGTCACTGCTTTCCTTCGCCTTCTGCGTGGCGGAAACCGCGTTGTTCACCGCACCGCCTGCGCTGCCTAACAGGGCCACCGTCAGCCCGCTGGATTTCTGCTCAAACTTCTCGTCGACCGTCCGGGTATCGTGCCCGGGGTCAATCACCACGCTGTCTCCGGTGATGCGGATATCCCGGCCCGCAACCACATCTGAACCACCGATATGCGCCTGCTTACCGGCAGAAATCACCACGCTACCGCCCGTACTTCCCGTCGTGGAAGCACTCTGGCTCTGGGTGGTGCCTGCTTCACGCAGCTCGTGCGTGGTTTTACTGCTGCCTATGGAGAACCCGATCCCCCCGGTTCCCGTCAGGCCGGATTTTTTCTCTTCTTTAAATCGCCAGGCGGTATCGGTATTGGTCGCCGCCGTGATCTCGACATTATTACCTGCGTGGAGCTGAACATCACCCTCACCCACCACCGCCGAGCCCTGCAGCAGAAGATTATTCTCTGCCAGCACCTGAACCTGATCTCCGCTTAACAGCGTACCGGCTTCACGGGTGGCGCTCTCCTCTTCGATGGTATGCGTGGTTTTCTTACTCAGGAACCCCTTTTTGGTCTTCGTCTCTTCTTTGTAGTGGTAATCACTTTCCGTCGCCGTGGTCAGGTTCACATCACGGCCCGCCGCCAGGCCGATATTCCCGCTGGCAGTCACCTGCGCCGCTTCGGCGTTGACGTCGCGTCCAGCAATAATCGTAGTGCTGCCGCCGCTGGCAATGTCGGTACCCTGCTGGCGCACGGATTCATCGATAACGGTTTTCTTACCGCTATGACTGCTACTGCCTGCGGTGGTGGCTTCCGCCTGCAGATTCACATCGCGTCCGGCCTGAATACCGACATTCCCTTCCGCTGCGATGCCCGCCGCCTGACTGGTCACATCCCGCCCGGCCACCAGCGTTACCTTGTCGCCTGCGGTCACCGTGCTGCGGTCTGCGCCGCTCTGATGGCTTTCGCTGCCGCCCGTGCGGCTGCTCTGTTCGTTACCCGCCGCGTTCAGGTTCAGGTCATTGGCCGCCACCAGCTGCGCGGTGTGACCCGCATTGATGGCGCTGGCCGTCACGTTCAGATCGCTACCCGCCCGCATTATCGCGTTACCGCCCGCCGTAATGCTGCTGCTCTGATACGTTGTGGATGAGGAACGACTGTGTTTCTGGCCCCAGAAGCCAGACTGGCTGCGACTCTCGGTGAACTGGTTGGCGGCAATATTGATGTTGCTCCCGGCTTCCATCGCCAGATCGCCGCCGGCGCTCACCGTCGCTCCGGTTATATTGATCGTGTTCGCCGCGGCCATATACAGGCCGTCGCTGGCAGTAATGGCAGCCGTTTGCTCGCTATCGGTACCGCTGAACTGAATATTGCCCCAGCGGTTGTCATCGCCAACACGCCACTGCTCAGTGCGGGTGACGTTATTGATGCTACCGCCGGTGCTTACCAGCTGCAGCGTTTTCGCCGATATCGTCGAACCAATGTTATTGATATCGCCCGACGCGCTCAGGTCAAGACGGCCATCCGCGCGGATAAGTCCGGCGTTAAGGTTGCTGAAGCTATTACTGCTGTCAATGGCAAGGCCGTCTCGCGCCAGCAACGTACTGCCGCTGTTGCTGATATTGCCCCCTGCCAGTTGCACGGTATTGCCGCTGATTACGCTACCGTTCCGGACGCTAACGTCCTTCGGCGACAGGTAAACTTTCGGCACCATCACGGTCCGACCATTAAGCGTTGCGGGCTCCCACCACAGAATGCTGCGATTGAGCGCCGCCACCTGTGCGGCGGTGAGCGCCACGCCAAACGTCAGGCCAAGCGAGGTCTGCACGTCGGCCGCGTTGTCCATCAGATAACGCATCTGATCGAGATCAGAGCCGAGGCCATCAAGATAGCGTGACCCGGTCTGGTTCAGCACCACGTTGCTGACATACCGAGTATCAAACGCCGCATCGCCCAGAAAACGATAATCGCTGTCAGGGTTAAGCCCCAGGCGATCCAGCATATATGACGAGCCAAGGAACGAGTCGCCATCGGTGTACTGGCTGCCCGTCTCGCGTGGCGCGCTGCCTGGATTCATGCCAGCCAGCTTATACAGATCGCCAAACAGCGACGGATCGAGCTGGCCCAGGCCATTGAGCTTCGGATTGACCGTGATCAGATATGGGCTGTCCGGATCGTCGGACGTGACAAAATAGCCGTTGATGCCGGACGGCAGCGGATAGTTATCGCCCAGCGGTTCCTGAACGAGCGCCGTACCGTTGCCGATGGTCTGGTTGCCGCTACCGGTTGTGTCGTTCCAGTCCGGGCGAGTCATCGCGGCGGTATCAGCCCCGGCGAGGGACTGCAGACTCTCACTGTCGTCAGTGAGTTGCGCTGAAGGTGTGTTCAGGTCAGGCGCGACAAGCATGTTGCTTATTTTATCCGCATTAGCGATGCTGTTGGTGTTGCTGATGTCGCTGGCGAAACTGGCGCTGACGTTGCCGCCAGCCTGGATCACCGAACGGTAAATTTCTTCCTGTTCGGCCGTGGATTCATGCCCGGCCAGGGTAAAACCAATGGTAGAGCGTTCGGGCTGCGCATCCTCATAGTTATTGTCATCCGTGGGATAAGGCGCCCCCGGCGCAACGGCGTAGCCGGCGCCCTTGCCAAAGCCAATGTTGTAGCCATAGCGGTGCGGGTCGTACTGATAGATATACCAGTCAGTGACGGTACCAGCCTGCCAGCTCTGATTGTTGAGCGTATTTCCCGTTAACGCGATATCGCCCGTTGCCAGAATATGGCTGGCAACGTTCTCCAGTGTTCTGGCGCTAATATGTAGATTTTTCCCCGCGGCAAGGCGTGCTGCCCCGCCCCGGCTGGTGACCTCCGTCCGCGTCTGGCTGCCGATAAACTTCTGCTGTGCTGATTCGGCGTACATTGCATAATAGAGCTGGTTCCAGTTGTGATAGCTGCAGGCGCCATTACCGTTACATGCCCCTGACTCGCTTGATGCCAAATAGCTGCTCAGGCCGTACGTCCCGTCAGCCAGCTGGCTGATATCGACATCGATTATCGCCTCTCCGAGACCCGGAATGGCCTGCTCGCCGCTAGTCTGCGAGATCTTCACCTCCAGCCCATCACGCTGATTGAGCAAGTACCCGGTGCTGATAGTCATGTCACCCTGCGTGGTTTCAATCGTTCCTGAGGTGTTAATCACTTCAGTGTTGGCATCACCGCTGGCGTTTTTTTGCATCACCAGGTCATTACCCGCCAGTATGTCGCCGTGCAGGTTATGAATGCGGTTGGCAAACAGCGAGAGATTATGGCCCGCATACAGCAAGGCGGTGTTGAGGATCGTTCCGGTGGCCGTTAACACCAGGTTTCCCGCCGTACCGGTAAAGCCATCAAGCGTGATATGGCCAAGGCTGGTCAGGCTCACGTCCCCCCCCGCCTGCAGGGAACCTTCCCCATTCATCGCAATCTGTTGCCCGGTCAATGCCGTATTGCCGTTGCCAGCTACCAGTTGACCGTTATTGATGAGCTGCCCGGCGGCGGTCAGCGTTACGCCATTGCCCTGTAAGGCTCCAGCGTTGGTGATATCGCTCTGGCTGCTGATGACAAGCTGTTTGTTTGCTGCCACAGTTCCCTGAGCGATCCAGCTGTTGACCAGCGCCAGCGTCAGATTACCCAGGGCGACTATCTGACCCGCACCGCTGAGGGAGGCGACGTTCGCCAGAAGATCGCCGCCGCTGAAGAGTTTGCCCGCGTCGTTGTTTACGCTGTCGCTGTAAAGCAACAGGTTCTGCTTGCCGAACAAGGTGCCGCTGTTGGCCAGTGTCCGGGTGTCGGCACTTAACTGTGCGGCCTGAACGGTGCCGCTGTTTAATAGCGTGCTCCCCGTCAGCGTGGCCTGATTTGCCGCCAGCATCGTGCCTGCGTTGGCGATCTTCGCCGCGTCCAGAAGGAGATGGGTTGCCTGCAACCAGCCGCTGCCGCTGTAGTCTGGAGTGGAAAGCGTCAGGTCTCCACCAGAGACAATGTTGCCGGCGTTGCGGGCATATAAGGTACTGTTGAGGCTGGTTGCGCCATGGCTTTGGATCGTGCCGTGATTGCTGAGCGCAGACGCCCTCAGCGACAGCTCCCCCTGACTGAGGATGGTCCCGTTGGCCTGGTTGTTGAGCGCTTTTAGCAAGATCAGCGTCAGATTGCGGTCCCCCTGCAGGCGTCCGCTGTTGCTGAGCGAAGCCACGCTAATCTGCGTATTCGCCCCCTGCAACTGACCGCTGTTGTTCAGGTCTTGCGCATGGAGGACAAGCGATCCCCCGGTCAGCAATTTGCCCTGCTGCTGCAGATCGCCATTCAGCAATACGTCAAGATGGCTTACCCCGCTAATCTCTCCGCTGTTGCTCAGCGAGTCACCTTCCATCGTCAGCGTGCTGGCGCTCACCATCCCCTCATTGCTGAGCGCGTGGCCGCTGATATGGACATCCCTCAGGGCAGTCATTTTACTGCTGTTAATCGCCTGCAGATCGCCGCTGAGCGTTAACGCCAGATCGACCGCGCTCTGGATCGCGCCGCTATTACTGAGGTTCGCGCCCTCAATAACGATGGTTTTCCCCTGCACCCGTCCGTGGTTAGCGATATCGCCAGCGGAGAGTGTCAGGTCGCCCTGGCTTAGCAGATCGCCGCGGTTATCCACGGTTCCGTTGCTGCTAAGCGTGAGCGCGTCAAGCCCGATAACGGTCCCTTGATTGTCGATCGTCTCCTGCGTCAGTGCGATCCGGTTTGCCTGCAGCGAACCATTGTTGAACAGGGCTCCCGTTAACGACATATCGCCGGCGGCAAGGAGCTTGCCGCTGTTTGTCAGGGAGGGGGTTTGAAGGATGAAATCTCGCTGGCTCATGATGTCGCCATCATTGAGCAATGCGCCGCTGACGGTGGCATCCAGATTGCCTGTCGCCAGGAGAGAACCGCTTTGCCGCCAGTCCTGAGTATTAATACGCAGTTGCTGCCCTTGTATGGCGCCTGCGGCGTTTAGCGTCGTCGCGGTGAGCGACATATCCCCTGCGGTCAGCCAACGTCCTGTGGCCCCCTGAGCCAGCGAATCGCCGGTGAGCGTGAGTGCCTGATTACCCTGAAGCAGACCGTCATCGGATAAAGTGACGGTTTTAACCGTTAACGTATCGGCGATGATGGCACCTGGATTGATCAGGGTCGTGCTGGCCAGGGTGAGCGCGTGGTCGCTGGTGATAAGCCCGCGATTGCGGATATCCGGGATAGCGAGCGTCAGATTTGCCGCGCTATAGAGCGTACCGTCCTGCTGGTTATTCAACGTTTGGCTGGTAACAGAAAGTTGAGCCTCGCCCTGTAGCAAGCCATTGTTGGTGAGAGACTGCGATTGCGTGGTCAGCCTGGAGGCGATGGCCACACCGCTATTGCTGAGTTGCGGGGCTTGCAATGACAGGATATCAGCACTGCTTTTACCACTGTGGGTCAGTTTTTCGCTGGCGCGCACGGTGAGAGCGGATTTCGCCGCCTGAGTCCCTTTTAAATCAACCTGTTTCGCCGCAATATGCAGGTGTTTTCCCTGGATTTGCGATGCCGCGCTGGTGGCGATTGTCTCCCCCGATACCGTGATATCGCCGGTGGCGTTTATCGCGCCATTCAACGTCTGGCGGGCGGCATCAAGGGAGATAGCGTTGCCAGCGATCAGGGCGCCATGATGGGCCAGCGTCTTCGCGGTCACCGAAAGATCGTCAGTGGCCGTCATTCTTCCCTCATTCGTCACGCTGTCGCCGGCCCGCAGCGCGATCTGGCGACCCGCATCGATTTGGCTCTCGCTATCCTGGCGGATGGCACTGGCCGTTAATGAGACATCCCGTCCGGCGGTCAGTTTTTCACTGCTTTGCGTGATTGAACCGCCCGCGGTCAGCCGCAGATCGGTATCGCTGGTCAGGGACCCTTTGCTCAATGCCAAATCGCTCTGACTATGCAATGTGATTGCGCCCCCGGCCTTGTGATCGCCGGTAAGCGCAATATGCTGGCCGCGAACGGCGATCGCGCCGCTGGCCAGTGAGTGACGCAAAGCAAGCCTGCCATTCGCTTCAAGGGTGATATCGCCCTGACGCGCGGTCAGGTCGCCGAGGTTCACCCCCACGCCGTTTTCGCTCGACACCAGACGAATACGATTGGCGTACATACCGCCCAGCGCCCCGGTATCCACCGCCAGCGTCGGGGGCTGACCTTCTCCGCTTATTGGGGTGACAGTGCCATGGCTATCCACCCGGTTAGCCCCGGCAATCACCGATAAGTCCCTGGCATGAACCGCCGCATTCACTTCCGTCGCTCGGGAGATAATCGACAACGCATCGCTGCCGCTGGAGTCAATGCCTTTGCCTTCAATGGGGATGGTTCCCTTCGCGCCCTCCAGCGCCTGCAAATTTCCCGCCGCATCAAACACGGGTTTGCCAGTGGTCAAGGTTGCCTGGGGAGTGTTAATAAAGCCGCAGCCGTTACAGGTGATGCCATAGGGGTTGGCAACCATCACGTTCGCCGCCTTGCCTGCGACTTCGGTATACCCGTTCAATTGCGAGCGGTGGCCACCGGTCACTTCGTTAATGATGCCCTTCGCTTCCCTCCCGGCCTGCAGATTCGGGTTGTTCTGGATCAGGCCACCGAGCTGGGTCTGATTAAGCTTCCCGGTCGCATTGTTGAGGATTACCCCCTCCTGACCGACGTGATAATCCTTAAACTGGTTATGTGAAATCCCGCGGCCGTTCGGGGTGGCAATATTAACAACCGGCACGCCATTGGCGGCGCTATCCACACCGGTGGCGCCCTGGGGTGCGATCGCTGCGCCAAGGGCAGGCAGGAGCGGCTGCCCGGCCAGCAGGACGCTAATCAGGTAACTTAGCAGACGCGATGACAAGCGTACGGAAGGCTGATGCATAACGATAATCCTTTAAAATGCCACAGCAACGCGGTAATAGAGATTGAGGTGATCGGGCCCAAGCCAGTCCGGATACGCCAGAGGACTGCCTGCGGTAAAAGAGGCGGATAACCAGCGATTTGCCGTGGTCAACCCTACCGCGGCGCCCCACAAAGTTCCGGCGGCTCTGGGATCGAGTCGGTCAGCATGCAACCAGCCGCCATCCAGTGCGACCAGAGCGCCGACCTGCCCAATGCCGGGGAGCGTAAAAAGCGCGTAGTTCAGTTCATTACGCCAGTAACCGCCATTGTCCCCTGAAATGTACTGTTCTTTAAAACCACGTACTGAGCTTTCCCCGCCTAAGGTCAGGCGCTCGCTGCCATATAAGCGGTCCGGAGACCACTGGCCGTAAAGGCTGCTAAGCCACCAGAGATCGTTGAGCAACGGGCGCTGAAAGCTGGCGCTCAGACTCCATTTTCTGAATTCCGCTTTTGGAAAATCGCCCGGTTTATTACCGTCACTTTCGGCACCAAACCACGGCATTCCGCGGGAAAACGTGGGGTTGAAGGTGGTAATCCCGGCAAACATTTTTTGCGTGTGGTTGAGGCCAAACAGCAGTGTCGTCAACTTACGGCTACTGCTTTGCAGCAAAACATCGTCGAGATAATTGTGGTTGGTCCGATAACTCAGTCCGGCGGAGAGACCCGTTTTCAGGTCGCCATTGCGAAAGAGAACCTGTGAGAAGTTTAGCCGGTGGGTTTCGGTGTCACCGCTGGAACGCCAGATCCAGCCGTGGTTATCGAGTGTACTCAGGTAATTATTCCAGCTGTAGCTGTAGTCAAACAGCGTATAACCGTAAGGAATGCTGACCCCTGCGGCAATATTCTGCGCGTCTTTGGCATTCGAAAACGCGCTGCTGCGCCCGCCGCTGACAAACCAGCGATCGGCCAGCCCTAAAAGATTGTTGCCTGTTAAACCCGCGTTGATTTGTCCGCTACCTGTACTCTTCTGGCCGCTGTTGTCGACGCTCATCGACAACAAAAGTGGGCGCTCCGCTGTCGCCGTCAGGTTAACGATGGAGCCGCCAGGTTTTTCGCCCGGCTGGATTTCAATTTGCACAGGCGTCGCGCGCGTGCGGTTAATCTGCTCCATCCCCTGTTCGATATCACGCAGGTTAAGAATATGGCCTTCCAGCCCTGGAAACGCCATTGTTAACTCACGTTTAGCCGCCCCTTCCATGGCGATTTTTTCGAGCTTTCCTTCAAGAATAGTCAGATGTAATACCCCGGAACGTAAATCTTGCTCGGTCAGAAAAGCGCGGCTGGTAATATATCCCCGACTGATATACCAGTCGGAAATAATATTTACGAGTTTAGTAATACGCGCAATATCCATGCACTGCCCAAGCCAGGGCCGGACTATTTTTTGCTGCTGACGCGGATCAATAAGCGTCGCGCCATCTAACGCGATGCGATGGATTGAAAAACAGGGACCATCAGAGGCTTCAGGCTGCGCAGGCATCGCCGCGTGAAGGCTTGGCGTGGCGCGCTCCAGCGATTCACGTTGCTGCTGGTTCTGACGCAGTAATTGTTGCTGCTGTTGCTCAACGCTGTCGCGATCGGCTGGCGATAAAAAAGCGGCGTAGGTGGTCAGACTCAGCGTCATTAGTCCCAGAGCCAAATACAGAGATTTCATCCGTGTTCTCGTTATTACTTAACGTGCAGTGCAAAAACATATTCCATTATATGTTGCGCGGATTTAAGCATGAAACTTACGGTATGTGAACATGAAATAATGAATGAGGATCGTTTTTAGGATAATGACTTTTGCGCAGCAAAATAGACGGCAGGGGCAAATAACGAATGTATTAACACGTAGTTGAAATATGTTTTTCAACCGCAATAGCACAGCCAGGTTACAGGATAGGGAAAATGGTGTCCGGTACGAAAAAGCAGCAAGAAGATAAGAAGCTGATATTGAATGGGCCCTACAGGATTCAATATTAACACGTAAGAGACTGATTTAATTTAACTATACAGGTTATAAAAATCACACATACCCCCAAATGTACCCCCATATATTTTTCTATGGCCGAACAGTGACTATTTATCGCGCAATGTTGGGTGCCAGGAGCTTTCTGCTATACCGCTAATATTCACCCGTCCAAAACCGCTTCATAATTTACACACGGAAAATTTCTCTATATACATGCAAAATGTGTTGGTTCGGTTGGTTCAGTTGCCTCAAAACGTAAAGACCATTGTTTTATTTGATTATTTTTCAAAAAATTGAACCAACGCCACCCGATTTTGAACCAACATTTAGCTGAGTGAACCAACATTGCACCCAGTTTATGAGGTGAAACCGATGAAAATTTATCTTATGGACCTGAAACAGGTATCTGAAGCAACCGGGTTTGGGAAGACAGCTATCTACAAATGGATGGGCGAAGGTACTTTCCCTCATCCAGTGAAGATTGGGCGCAGTGTCCGCTGGCCATCTAATGAAATTGAGGCATGGATAAATGGCCATATAACTCATCGAGATGAGTTATATCGATGAACTTAGTGATTTCCAACAATAACCTCAGCGTTTGTTTCAATCAGCATCCGTTCAGATACCACCTTTTCGGTGGATACCAGAGTGGATACCTACCGCCTGGATACCGTCTCGCTCAGCTACTGAGCCGGTTCTACATACGGGATATTCCCGCATGTACCCTATCCATGAGTCTAAAGAGGAGATTTCTCCTCTTTTAGTCAGCACAGAATAACTGCGAGTGGATCTGTTCTGCATGATAACCAGCAGCCCTACATATGAGATTTTCTCACATCTACTCGAACAGGATTCTAAAGGGCAGATTTCTGACCTTTCTGATATAACGCCACCAGCGCCACACACCCAAGGTGAGGATGGATGAAGAAAACAGTCAGTTATGCGAAACCTCATCCGTATAACATCGTTATACAGTGTTATACTGTATAGACCGAAAACACTGATATGGCGGCCCCCATGAGCAAATCCAATCTTGTAGCGTTCCGCGTTCCGGCTGAATTGCATGGCGCATTCAATCAGGCTGTAGCGGCGGCGGGCGGTGGCAGAACAGGTTGGCCGGACCGCAACCCGGCCGGGAAAATGGACCAGTCAGAAAGGAAACCCACGAGGCGCGGGGTTTAGCCGGTGGAGCGAGTGGAAGGGGGGGGGAGGTCGCCGTGGGGGGGGGGAGCGGGCTACAGCGGGCACAAGGAGCATTGACGGTATGTGTGATATGGTGGGTGCCATGGAACGGTCAAATACGGGTTGGAGAGCTAAAGGCCGAACACCTGG
>OKVJ01000723.1_pt1 | contig 12249 bp, 10 predicted proteins | sample 1606921 | NCBI WGS metagenome assembly OKVJ01 (sample SAMN03281016, study PRJEB24777) | human gut metagenome | isolation source: fecal sample PR161 from 1 month old female Malay infant, caesarean...
GTTTATCTCTCAGCCGCTGTTCAAACTGTTGAAAGGGATCCATAGCTTCCTGGGTAACTGGGGCCTCTCCATCATCGTTATCACCTTCATCGTGCGTGGCATCATGTACCCGCTGACTAAAGCGCAGTACACCTCCATGGCGAAAATGCGTATGCTGCAGCCGAAGATTCAGGCAATGCGTGAGCGCCTGGGCGATGACAAGCAGCGTCAGAGCCAGGAAATGATGGCGCTGTACAAAGCAGAGAAAGTCAACCCGCTGGGCGGTTGCTTCCCTCTGGTTATCCAGATGCCAATCTTCCTTGCGCTGTACTACATGCTGATGGGTTCCGTTGAACTGCGCCATGCGCCGTTCGCCCTGTGGATCCATGACCTGTCTGCACAAGACCCGTACTACATCCTGCCGATCCTGATGGGCGTGACGATGTTCTTCATTCAGAAGATGTCGCCGACCACCGTGACCGACCCGATGCAGCAGAAGATCATGACCTTTATGCCGGTCATCTTCACGGTGTTCTTCCTGTGGTTCCCGTCAGGTCTGGTGCTGTACTATATCGTCAGCAACCTGGTGACCATTATTCAGCAGCAGCTGATTTACCGTGGTCTGGAGAAACGTGGCCTGCATAGCCGCGAGAAGAAAAGCTCCTGATATTCTTCATTCTTCAAGCCGCAGATGCGTTGGCCTCGCCCCTTAGGGCCAGCGCAGGTGCAGTTCAAAACGGCTAGCCGTTTTGTCCGGCGACTTGAATTATTTCGAGTATCTAAGGTAAATTTAGCCAGAAGGCGGTCAATAGACCGCCTTTTTTACATCTACATAGAGAGTCACCATGAGCCATAACGACACAATCGTCGCCCAGGCTACCCCACCGGGACGCGGTGGCGTCGGTATCCTGCGTATTTCCGGTCTCAAGGCGCGTGACGTCGCGCAAGCCGTGCTGGGTAAGCTGCCAAAACCCCGCTACGCCGACTATCTGCCGTTTAAGGACGCCGACGGCACCGCGTTAGATCAGGGTATTGCGCTGTGGTTTCCGGGCCCGAATTCATTTACTGGCGAAGACGTACTGGAACTGCAGGGCCACGGCGGCCCGGTGATTCTTGATCTGCTGCTCAAACGTATTCTGACACTTCCGGGCGTACGCATTGCGAAACCGGGAGAGTTCTCCGAACGAGCATTCCTCAATGACAAACTCGATTTAGCCCAGGCGGAAGCCATTGCCGATCTGATTGACGCCAGTTCAGAACAGGCGGCACGCTCGGCGCTGAACTCACTGCAGGGGGCCTTTTCCGTACGCATTAATCACCTTGTGGAAGCACTCACTCACCTGCGCATCTACGTGGAAGCGGCGATTGATTTCCCGGATGAGGAAATCGACTTCCTGTCTGACGGCAAAATTGAAGCTCAGCTCAACAGCGTGATGAGCGATTTAGAGGCCGTACGTGCCGAAGCTCGCCAGGGCAGTCTGCTGCGCGAAGGGATGAAGGTAGTCATTGCCGGGCGTCCAAACGCCGGGAAATCGAGCCTGCTGAATGCGCTGGCAGGCCGTGAGGCTGCGATCGTGACAGATATCGCCGGCACCACGCGCGATGTATTGCGTGAGCATATCCACATTGATGGCATGCCGTTGCATATTATCGACACCGCCGGGTTGCGCGATGCCAGCGACGAAGTGGAGCGCATCGGTATTGAACGAGCCTGGCAGGAGATTGAACAGGCAGACCGTGTACTGTTTATGGTGGATGGTACGACGACCCGCGCCGTTGACCCGGCGGATATTTGGCCGGACTTTATCGCCCGTCTGCCCGCCACACTGCCCATTACCGTGGTGCGTAACAAAGCGGATGTGACCGGCGAAACGCCGGGTATCAGCGATGTAAATGGTCACTCACTGATTCGTCTGTCGGCACGTACTGGCGAAGGCGTGGATGAGTTGCGTAACCATCTCAAGCAGAGCATGGGCTTTGATACCCGTATGGAAGGCGGCTTTCTGGCGCGTCGTCGCCATCTGCAGGCACTGTCAGACGCTGCCAGTCACCTTGAACAGGGCAAAGCGCAGCTACTGGGCGCCTGGGCAGGGGAACTGTTGGCAGAAGAGCTGAGACTGGCGCAGCAGGCATTAAGTGAGATCACCGGAGAGTTTACCTCCGACGATCTGCTGGGCCGTATTTTCTCCAGCTTCTGTATCGGTAAATGAGCCAGACGGACGATAGCCTGTCCGCCCTCTACGAAGCGACCAGTGAACGCACGCTGGCCGCCTGGCAGCGGGCGCCTGATTGCGGCGACATCATGCTGCAAGGCTATTACGATCCGCACAAACTGGCGCTGGCCAGCGGTATTCAGCCACCATTGCCCACACTTGTCGCTTCCCTGCGCCAGCAGCTGGCGATACGGGCAAGCGGCGATACGCTGGCCGATGTCATGCCTGCTAACGGCCTGCACTTTACCTTTCTACCGATCACTTTACCGCTTTATACCACCGCAGAGCCGCCAGATGACATGAGCACTTTACTGACGCTCTGGCAGCGCTGGCGACAACATAGCGTCCGCATCAGTGAACTGCGGCTGGTTGCGCTACCGGGCCAGATTTTCCTGGCGGGCATTCCTGATGAGAAAAGCCAACAGGCGCGCCAGCAATTTTGCGACGCGCTACTCGCCTCCCCCTGGCGCACTCTTCTGCTTGACCGCCATGCGCACACTCTCTGCCACCGCCATTCTGGCACACCACGCTATTACGTTATCGTGCACAATACCTGCCCCCATCATTACGATGCTTTTTCCTCGCAAATCGCCAGCAACGCTACGGCAGCGTAGAAGGAATGCTGAAACTGGCTCAGGTGAATTACAACTGGACACGCGTACTGCCGATTGAATGAATTGTGCAGGAAATATGTAGATGGGCACATATTGACTAAATATATTGTAAATGTGGCCAGTTTGGTCTTTTCAGCGGCGTTTTTCCGCATTAAAACCTATGCGGTATGCGCGATAATGTTGATTATCGTTTCCTGCATCAGACCATTATCACGGAGGGAAAATGGCAACGCATTTTGCACGAGGGATCCTCTCAGAGGGAAGTTTAGTTTCAACGCGACTCTCCCAGGCCTGTCATAACAGCGCCCGGCAACTTCCTGAACACCAGCAGTCGCGCTATCTGGCTTCACGGGCACTGCTCGCCGAAATGATGTTTATGCTTTATGGCATCAGCGAACTCCCGGACATCATAATTGAGTCCAGCGGACGCCCGAAATTTTCCGATCCTGGCCTGCCACATTTCTCTCTGGCGTACGCCGGAAATATGGTTGGCGTGGCGATCACCACTGAAGGCGAGTGTGGTCTGGACATGGAGTTACAGCGCGCTACCCGCAGTTTTCACAGCCCCCATGCACAAAAACCCTGGCAGTTCAGCAGTAACGAACAGCTGTGGATCAATAATCAGAACGATCCCAACGAAGCGCAGGCACAGCTCTCAACCCTGAGACAAAGCGTGCTTAAGCTTCTTAATCAGATGCAGGATTCCCCTGCCATGCTGCAACTGCTGCCTGGTGCAGGGCGACTGCGCGTTCCCAATCTGGCTCAGGTCGAAGTGTTATGTGATGCTGAGGACATTTTGATCTGGTCGGTTGCGGTCACGCCGGCTATCGAGAGCCTCAAGATCTGGGAGTTTGATTGTAAAAATGGGTGGCGCTTTCTGCCCGACGTGCAGACACGCGCTAACGATCCCGCCTCCCGCCTGATGCGCTTCACCAGCTTACCAGCAGAAAAAGCCCTGATTATTAACTGACCCGATTGCAAGGAGTCATTATGTCTGCATCACTTAACGTTGTGACGTTACTGGGTAGTTTGCGTAAAGGATCGTTTAACGCGATGGTTGCACGGACGCTACCCAAACTGGCCCCTGCGGGGATGGACATTTTACCATTACCTTCCATCGGCGATATTCCGCTTTATGATGCCGATCTGCAGCAGGAAGAGGGTTTTCCCGCACGCATCGAAGAGATTGCACAACAAATTCGCGAGGCGGATGGCGTGGTCATTGTGACCCCGGAATATAACTATTCCGTACCAGGCGGGTTGAAAAACGCCATCGACTGGCTCTCACGTCTTCCTGAACAGCCGCTGTCCGGCAAACCTGTGCTTATCCAGACCAGCTCTATGGGCGCGATTGGCGGCGCGCGTTGTCAGTATCACCTGCGGCAAATCCTGGTCTTCCTTGATGCCATGGTGATGAACAAACCGGAATTTATGGGCGGCGTGATTCAGAGCAAAGTCGATCAGCAAACGGGAGAAGTGGTCGATCAGAGTACACGCGATCATCTGACCGGGCAGTTGAAGGCATTTGGCGATTACATCAGGCGGGTAAAAGCGTAAGCGAAGTGCGGGCTGATGCCCTCACCCACGGGGAGAGGGCGCAAACACGAAAGCCCTTTTCTTCGAAAAGGGCTTACTGCTTATTTGGCGTCGATAAAGACAATTTTCAGCACGAACAGCACCGCAACCACAACCACACACGGGCTGAGATCACGCAGGCGACCGGTGAACAGCTTCATCACACAGTAAGAGATAAAGCCCAGCGCGATACCTTCGGTAATCGAGAAGCTGAACGGCATCATTACGGCGGTAATAAATGCCGGAACGGCTTCGGTCAGATCATCCCACTTCACGCGAGAAAGGCTGGATGTCATCAGGACACCAACATAAATCAGCGCGCCCGCAGCAGCATAAGCAGGAACCATTCCGGCCAACGGTGACAGGAAGATAACCAGCAGGAACAGGATGCCGACGACAACAGCCGTCAGGCCAGTGCGGCCACCAACAGAGACGCCTGAAGAGGATTCGATATAGGCGGTCACCGAAGAGGTGCCGATGAACGAACCTGCCACGGAAGAGATACTGTCGACATACAGCGCCTGTTTCATGCGCGGGAATTTACCGTTCTCATCAACCAGACCCGCTTTGTCAGTTACACCGAGCAGGGTACCGGAGGAGTCAAACAGGTTAACCAGCATAAAGGAGAAGATAACGCCTGCCAGGCCAATATTGAATGAACCGGCCAGGTCAACGTTACCCACTACGCTCGCCACGCTCGGCGGCGCAGAAATAATCCCATGATACTGCACGTCACCCATCATCCAGCCCAGCAGGGTGGTCACGACGATAGAAATCAGTACCGCAGCGTGAATATTGCGGGAAGCCAGAATAGCAATAATGAAGAAGCCCAGAATACCCAGCAGAACGCTGTGAGACGTCAGGTTACCAATGGCCACCAGCGTATCTTTGTTCGGGACAATCACACCGGCGTTTTTCAGGCCCATCATACCGATAAACAGACCAATACCGCTGGTAATCCCTACACGCAGGCTGACCGGAATGTTAGCAATCATCCAGTAACGCACACGGAAGATAGTCAGCAACAGCAGACCGACTGCGCCCCAGAAAATCGCGCCCATCCCGACTTGCCAGGACAGCCCCATCGCACCAACAACCACAAACGCGAAGAAGGCGTTCAGGCCCATTGCGGGTGCCAGCGCAACCGGCAGGTTAGCAAACAGCCCCATCAGGATACTGCCGAACGCGGCAATCAGACAGGTGGTGACGAATACCGCACTGGTGTCCATCCCGGCGACACCCAAAATCTGCGGGTTAACAAAAACGATGTAAACCATCGTCAGGAAGGTGGTGAAACCGGCGATCACTTCGGTGCGTGCCGACGTGCCATGTTCACGCAGTTTAAACACGCGCTCAAGCAACCCTTGGCTCGACGCCTGGGTAGTGTGTTGTTGGCTCATTATCAATTTCCGAACAAGGAGGGAAAATTCGTCGCTATCCTATACCAAAATGAGACAATGTTGACGGTTATCACACACTTTTTTTCATTGAATTTGCTTATACGGCAACGATTGCGTGGGCTAATTAGCCTTAAGTAAACGATAAACTTGCAATATACAGGAAATGGCATGTCCCAAATTGAAGCACTATTTTTCGACTGTGACGGCACCCTGGTTGACAGTGAAGTCATCTGTTCGCGCGCATATGTGCATATGTTTAAAGAGTCTGGCATTACCCTCGACCTTGAAGAGGTGTTCAAGCGTTTCAAAGGCATGAAACTCTACGAGATCATCGAGGTGACAGGTGAAGAACACGGCGTGACACTGGATAAGACGAAGCTGGAGCCGGTTTTTCGCAGCGAAGTCGCGCGGCTGTTTGATTCCGAGCTGGAAATCATTCCGGGGGCGAAGGAGCTACTTGATGCGGTCAGCGTGCCAGTCTGCGTAGTCTCTAACGGCCCGGTAAGTAAAATGGAACACTCTCTTGGCAAAACCGGTCTTCTGCACCATTTCCCGGAGCGCCTGTTCAGCGGTTACGATATTCAACGCTGGAAGCCCGACCCGGAACTGATGTTCCATGCGGCAAAAGCGCTGCATGTGAATACGACACGCTGCATTCTGGTCGACGATTCGGTGGCCGGTGTGCAATCGGGTATCGCTGCGGGCATGGAAGTGTTTTATTTCTGTGCCGATCAGCACAACAAACCGATTGACCATCCTCAGGTGACCACGTTCACCGAACTCTCGCAACTTCCGGCATTGTGGAAAGCGCGCGGCTGGAACATTACGCGCTAACGGTAAACGCCTCCCCCGATGCGGGAGAGGCGTAATGCATCACTTAAACAATTTCTGCACAAACTCGGCATAGGCCGGACGCCAGACATCCATTTCGTGATTCAGACCCGGGTACATCTTGTAGTCGAATTTAATGCCTTGTTTCTCAAGATCGCTTTTCAGACCGGCGATGTCTTTACCCGTGACGGAATCTTTTTCACCCACCACCACCGTAAAGTTATGCAGCTGTTTATTGATCTCCTGAGGTTTGTTGAGCTGCGCGGTAACACCAGCATCCGGAACGGTAGTGGTCGTTACGCCACTCAAGGTCGCCAGCCAGCCAAAGCTATCAAGATGGTTCATACCTGATACCAGCGCCTGATAACCGCCCTGCGATAAGCCAGCCAGCGCGCGCCCGCTTGCATCTTTACGCACATTGAATCGCCCATCGACCATCGGGATAATGTCATGCATCAGTTCACGATCGGCTGCTTTGGCATTCAACGGATAGAAGGTCTTGCGGCGCTCTTTCGGCGGATAGTTTTCCGCAATCGCCTGCACAATATCCGTTTCCGTATCCGGCACCACCACCAGCATCGGTTTGATTTTTCCTTCGGCCAGCAGATTATCCATGATCTGCGGCAGGCGTCCCTGATCGATAGCGGAAAGCCCTGTGTCACCAAAACCATGATAGAAGTAGAGTACCGGGAGCGGTTCACCTTTGCCGTTATAGCCAGGCGGTGTCCAGATATAGACGCGACGCTCTGAACCTAACTCTTTCGAGTGATAGGTCACGGTCAACAGATCGCCATGCGGAACGGCGCGATCGTCAAGTATGCTTCCCGGCACCAGGATAAGGCTGGTATTGACCTGACGCTGCGGCTTCTGAAAACGGCTTCCCGTGTCCACCGAGCGGAAGCCATCCACATCAAAGTAGTATTCGTACAGATTTGGCGTCAGAGAATCGCTTTTCCAGGACCAGACGCCGCTCTCATCTTTGCTCATATCATGGGAGACAGAGTTATCCGGGGTGGAACCGGTAACCACTGACACCCGTTTTGCTGATGGCGCAAACAGGCGAAAGGTAATGCTTTTATCGGCATTTACCTGGGTCACATATTGACTAACCGGCACCGATAAATCCGGGGTTGCCGGAAAAGGCGCAGCAATGGCGGGAATGGCAGCGCTGCCAAGCAGTGCGGTGATGGCGAGTGTCAGACAGGCGATGTTTCTTTTCATATCAAATCCCTCATATTATATTGTCGTTCACGCAGTGATATTGTGCGGGCATTACCACCAGACCTCAGCCTGAACGCCTGCGGCAAACTGGTTGTTTTTCTCGTCAGCGAAGCTGAAATTATCCAGTTCGTTGTCCAGCGCATGGATGTAGGTACCATAAAAACGAATTTCCGGACGGGACGTCAGCATGCTGGTGTTGACTTTAAGCGTATGGTAAAGCGTGGTTTTATACCCCGCCTCTTTGAACTTCGCGCCATACTGATTTTTATTCTGCTGGTTGAAATACGCCAGTTCTACGCCCGTCTGGTTGTATTTGTCCCAGATATACGCCGGACGCACCACCGCGCGATAGCTGTTGAAATCACTGTGTGCGCCCGTCTCATAGCTATAGACATCTTCGCCGCGTGAATAGACCAGCGCGTTGGCCACGATCACATCGTCACGTAAATAGGTTTCACCCTGCGAAACCAGACGAATCGCCGTACCATTGGTGTGATCGCCATAGTAACGGCCATTGAACGCGATGTACGGGCTGGAACCGCTGTAGCGGGCAAAGCTGCTTGCCAGTGAGTTATTGGCCATCAGGAAGCTGAATTCGTTATAACCACCGTTTTTGAATTTTTGCGTTAACGCCGTACCAAACATCCAGGTATCTTTCCATTTGTAATACCCGTTGTCGTTCACGTTCTCTTTCTGCGTATCCGTTGAGTTCGCCATCGCGTAACGGCCATTGACCATCAACTCGGCTTTATCCCACAACGGAATGGCTTTGTAGCGGACATCAACGGTGTTGGTATTGAGTTTCTGTGAGTGGCTGAGTGAACGGTCGTACTGGTCAATATCCTCACGCAACAGCGCAATATCGAGCTTACCGCTGCCAAGCTTCATGTTCTCAATCCCGGCGCCGCCAGAGGAGTCAGTACGCTGCGTTTTCCAGTCGAGCATCTGTACTTCATATTTCGGAAGCTGGTGCTTACCCACCCACATATCCGCTTCCGGAGCGAATGGCAGGAAACCAGTGGTGGTGAGGTAAATATCGGAAAATTGCAGGTAGTTTTCGTTGGTGCTGTTATCACCAAACCAGCCAGCAGAATAGGACTGCCCAACGTTACCATCGAGCATGACGACCGCTTTTGCGCTCTTTCCATTTTCGTTATAAACGCGCTGGGAGAACTGCAAATCAAACCAGCTGGTGTATTCATTGCCAAAACGCCCAAGCGAGCCGATAGCCCAGGATTTCGGTGATCCATTCGTGGTAGTCGCCCAACCGGAACGGAAATAGCCGTTGTAACTAAAGCCAATTTCATCTTTAACGAACTTGCTGAGATCTTTCATCGACATAGATGAAACATCGTCAGTTTTCGATGGTTGAGCGCCCGATGATGGCGCTGTCTGAACCAGCACAGCTGCGGGTGCAGGAGTCGGGGCCGCTTTCGCCGTATTTGCCGCCGCCGATGCAGGCGCAGAAGAGGCCTGGGCAAAATAAACCGCCTGCTTACTCTTCTCTTCGTCCTTGTAGCGCTGTAATTCCTTTTTCGTTTCGCTGAGGTCCTTTTCCAGCGCCGCAAGACGCTGTTCGATGGTCATATTTCCGCTCGCGGCCATCGCAGGGGTAGCTGAGTATAAAAAAGATGATGCCAGAATTAAGGGTATTGTTTTTTTCATGGTTTCCATCCAACCATTTTTTGGATAAAAAAAAACCTGAACCCACCCGAGATTGATCGGGTATGGGTTCAGGTTTTGCCTGTCTAAAGCAGTAACAATCCTGTACTGGACACATCTTTGCGGCTGACTGTTTTTTTCAACAGCCCCAAAAACAAAAAACCTGGCACCTCCGAAGAAGAGATGTCAGGTTTAGCCCGCAAAGCGGTAGCAATCCAGTTTCAGCCCACAACATAGCGATTTTTAAATCACCAGCAATGGGCAAAAGAATAAATTGTGATTTATAACGAGTTTTTCTGTCGCCACTTGCTGTCGACGACAGGTTTTACGGCGATCGGCCTTACTCTTTCGGATCTTTCCCGGCGAGCAATTTATCCAGTTCATCGCCACCTACGTGACGGAAGTCCTGGCCTTTAACGAAATAGAAAATGTATTCGCAGATATTCTGGCAGCGGTCGCCGATACGTTCGATGGAACGGGCGCAAAACAACGCGGTCAACACACTCGGAATAGTACGCGGGTCTTCCATCATGTAGGTCATCAGCTGACGCACGATGCCTTCATATTCCTGGTCGACTTTCTTATCTTCACGATAGATGCGTACCGCTTCGTCGATATCCATACGCGCGAAGGCATCCAGCACGTCGTGCAACATCTGCACGGTATGGCGACCCAGTGATTCCAGGCTTACCAGCAGCGGCTGGTGCTGCGAAGAGAATTTCTCCAGCGCGGTACGACAGATTTTATCGGCAACATCGCCAATACGTTCCAGTTCAGCGATCGTTTTGATGATCGCCATGACCAGACGCAGGTCGCTGGCGGTCGGCTGTCGTTTGGCAATAATACGCACGCAGGCTTCATCGATAGCGACTTCCATCATGTTCACCTGCTTATCACCCTCAACAACGCGCTGAGCCAGCTCGCTGTCCTGGTTATGCATCGCAGTGATCGCATCAGAAAGTTGTTGCTCTACCATCCCACCCATGGTCATGACCTGAGTACGGATACTCTCCAGCTCAGCGTTGAACTGGCCGGAAATATGTTTGTTAAGATTTAGGTTGTCCATGGTGTCTCCTGATGCCCAACTATTTTTGGACTATAACAAGGCGGCAACTGAGCGAATCCCCGGGGTACATCACGCGGTACGACCGGGGTGAACAAAGGCAGCCAACACAGTTAGAGCCTGAAAGCTGTATGGCAAATCAACCGTAGCGGCCAGTAATATAATCTTCGGTTTGCTTTTTCTTCGGCTTGGTGAACAGGTCATCTGTGTTGCTGAACTCAATCAATTCGCCGAGATACATAAACGCCGTGTGATCGGAACAACGCGCAGCCTGCTGCATGTTGTGAGTGACGATGACCACGGTGTAATCCTGCTTCAACTCGGTGATCAATTCTTCGATGCGACCAGTCGAAATGGGGTCGAGTGCCGAACAAGGTTCGTCCAGCAGTAAAACTTCCGGACGGATAGCAATCCCGCGGGCGATACACAGACGCTGCTGCTGACCACCGGAAAGAGAATACCCGCTCTGGTGCAATTTATCCTTGGTTTCATTCCATAATGCAGCCTTGGTCAAGGCCCATTGCACGCGTTCGTCCATATCGGCGCGAGAAAGTTTTTCAAACAGACGCACGCCGAAAGCGATGTTGTCATAAATCGACATCGGGAACGGTGTTGGCTTCTGGAAAACCATCCCAACTTTTGCACGCAGCAGGGCGATGTCCTGGGTATTGGTGAGGATGTTATCCCCATCCAGCAGAATCTCGCCTTCTGCACGTTGCTCCGGATACAGTTCAAACATTTTATTGAATGTACGCAGCAGCGTAGACTTACCGCAGCCTGACGGCCCGATAAACGCCGTTACCTGGTTTTTAGCAATGTCCAGGCTGATGTTTTTCAGGGCATGGAATTTGCCGTAATAGAAGTTCAAATCGCGAACCTGAATTTTGCCCGGCGTTGTATCAACCATACTCATTTATCTCTTTCCTCACTCGGCACCGCGTTTCACCGCGCCGTAAAAATTAGTGTTTCTTCGCCGCGAAAATGACACGCGCCAGAATGTTCAGCAACAGCACACACAGCGTGATAATCAGAACACCGGCCCAGGCCAGTTGCTGCCATTCCGCAAACGGGCTCATCGCAAACTTGAAGATGGTGACCGGTAAGTTTGCAATCGGCCTCATCATGTCCGTGCTCCAGAACTGGTTCGACAACGCGGTAAACAGCAGCGGTGCGGTTTCACCCGCGATACGCGCAACCGCCAGCAGTACGCCGGTCATGATCCCGGAGACAGAAGCTTTCACGGTAATAGCGGAAATCATCTTCCACTTCGGTGTCCCCAGCGCGTAAGCCGCTTCACGCAGGCTATCCGGCACCAGTTTCAGCATGTTCTCGGTGGTTCGAATCACAATCGGCACCTGCAGCAGCGCCAGCGCAATCACACCCGCCCAGCCAGAGAAGTGTTGCATCTGCGCCACCACAATGGTGTAAACGAACAGGCCAACAACAATAGACGGTGCGGAAAGCAGAATATCGTTAATGAAACGGATAATTTCGGCCAGAATCGATTTACGACCATACTCAGCCAGATAGATCCCCGCCATGATACCCAGTGGCGTACCAACGGCGGTCGCCCAGAAGATGAGCAGCGCGCTTCCCGCCAGCGCATTCGCCAGCCCACCACCCGCCGTATTCGGCGGCGGCGTCCTTTCGGTAAAGAGCGCCAGAGACATCCCATCCAAACCACGTCCGAC